>Ga0123388_1051019_pt1 | contig 83750 bp, 46 predicted proteins | sample T0HHNO3metaT_FD_89916 | JGI IMG/M metagenome (GOLD analysis project Ga0123388, IMG submission 89916) | Methane-oxidizing artificial microbial communities from Washington, USA to study methane cycling - T0-HHNO3 metaT (Metagenome... | ecosystem: Engineered > Modeled > Simulated communities...
CAATGGCTTCGTTTTTTTCCGCATGGCAGGCCTTGAGCCTGGCTTGCAACTCATCGATTTTCAGCAGGGCGCTTTTAATCAAGTTCCGTTGCGCTGGGCTGGTTTCGCTGTTAGTTGTCATAGTGAGCTATTGTTATTCTGCAATGAGACTGAGTTTTTCGGCCAGCAAGTCTTCCAGCTCTTGTTGCGACATCTGATCCAACGCAGCGGCTTTGTCATCGCTGGTCGATGCTGTTGCGGGCGCATTGACCTCTACCGCTTCGAATGAGATAGATACGATCATAGATAAGTGATTGGTCAGTGCTTCGAGGGTGGGGTAATCGAACAACAGGGTTGTGATCAGCGGACAGGTCAGGGCGGCAGACAGGCGGTTCTTCAATTCTACGGCCGTTAATGAGTCCAATCCTAAATCGAACAGGCGTTGGCGCGGAGCGATTGAGCGGTCGCTTGCTGCACCGAGTACCCGGTTGATTTCACCGCAAATCAAGGAGGACAGCAGGGTTCGCCGACGCGCCACTGGAGTTTGCTCAAGTTGCGTGATCCATTGGGCTTTCGATGTTTCTTCCGATTTGGTAGACGCGCCGGTATCGGACCGTTGCCGTAATGACTCAAACAGCGGCAAGTCGGTTGCGCCGGGGAAGTGGCGCAGGAACTCCGGCCAATGAATATCCATGATGCCTATTTGGGCAGGTGGATTCGGCCACAGCCGATCGAGGGTACGAAAAGCGTCTTCGGCTGACATGGCGTTGATGCCCTGGGACGACAGGCGTAAGCGCTGCCGATCATCCAGGCGGGCCGCCATGCCCACTTCGGCCCAAGGCCCCCAGTTGATGCTCAGTCCTGCCAAGCCCTCGGCTCGGCGTTGATGCATCAACGCATCAACGAAGCTGTTGGCGGCCACATAAGCGCCTTGAGCCGGAGAACCGGTCAATGACGCCATTGAAGAAAAGCCGATAAAAAAGTCCAGCGGCAGATGCCGACTCAGTTCATGCAGACATTGGAGTCCGACGGTTTTCGACGCCAGCACCCGGCTGAATCGCGGCCAATCGAACTGGGCGAGCACGCCATCGTCCAACATTCCTGCTGCGTGGACGATGCCGGTCAGAGGCTGTTCTGCCGATGCCGTCGCAATAAGGGTTTGTACCTGTTCGGCATCGGTAATATCCGTCAGACGGACGCGGATGGTCGCCCCCGATTGTTCCAGCCCGGCAATAACTGCCGCCGCTTCGGGATTAGCGGCGTTACGTCCGCACAGCGTGAGATGCCGCGCGCCGCGTGCCACAAGCTGTTTTGCCAACAATAGGCCCAAGCCGCCCAAGCCGCCACAGATCAGGTAATGCCCCTCTTGCCGTACCGGGAGGTTTTGGGTGTGTTCCGGACGATAACGGATCAGTCTGGCAACAAGACGATTGGAACCTTGCCGGACTATTTGGTTTTCCTGTGTTGGGTTGAGCAGCTCCTGAACCAAGAAGTCGGCATTACTTGCGTCGGTGTCGTCAGGGTCCAGGTCGATGCATTTACAACGCAGTTCGGGATGTTCCAGTGCGATGGTTTTGCCCATTCCCCATAACGGCGCTTGGTCAACGCACACCGATCTCGCTGAAGTTTCAGGCAAATCGATAGGCTGGCCGCCTTGGGTCACCAGGACTAGCGCGGGCACAACGGCCGGTTCTATTCGGCCAAGGGCTTGAACAAGATGAAGAGCGGGTGCGCAGCTTTGGGCAATTGTAAATTCCAGCGCAGCCGGATCATCTTTGTGATTGTTTAGGCTCCATAGATAGACGATGCCCGCATAGGCTGTTTGTTTAAAGACCGTTGTTAAAAGCAGCAGCATATCCGCTGCCTGCATCGGGTCAATCCGATAGCCGTGCATTTCCAAGCGTTCGAAGCAGGTGCCCGGATAAACGGCCGCAACAGAATGCCCTTGGGCTTCCAAGCGCTTGGCGATTTCTGAGCCATGTCCTGCATCATCCATAAAAATCAGCCAGTTTTGCGCTGATCCGGGTAATGCTGTTTGACGGTCGCGGTTAATCCAGTCGAGCCGGTAAAACAGCTGGTCAGGGTCTTTCGCCAACGTGCGCAATAAAGTATCCGGTGTTGCGGCGCGACCTTCCAAGCCAAGACATTCGGCAATCAATTCGCCCTGTTCGTTCAGCAGTTGAATATCGCCGATTAATTTGTCGGGGAATTCCTCCACTATGCGGCGGCGAATATGTACCCAGAACTGTTGGCCCTGGGCTGGACGGACTAAGTTGAAACGCTCTATGGCGAACGGCACCAAAGTCTCATCGTCTTCCAGTGCGACAACCGATCCCAACAGGCCGTAACAGGAGTCGATCAAGCCCGGATGCAACAGGTAGCCGCCAACGGCGAGGAGCTGTTCGCCAATGCGGGGCAGGCGGAGGCGACCGATGGCTTCTGACCGGCCGAGCCGGACCGATTCCAGCCATTGATTGCTATCGCCCAATTCAATGTGACGGCGCTGGTGGGCTTCATACACGCTTTGACCTGGTATTTCGGTGTCGAAGCGATGCCACAATTCCGATGGGGAGGGCAGCGGCTGGGTTGATTGATGGGCTGAATGCGGCAGCACCCGAAGATTGCCGCTGGCATGCAAGGTCCCTTCTGTTGTTGTGCTATCCGCCTCTAAGCTGACCAGTCGGAACGATGCTGTGCCATCGCCTAGCGGTTTGAGGGCTAAATGGACGGATCGCGCGGCTCCGTCGGCTATCGCCAGCGCTTGATGAAACATCAGCTCCGCAAGCTGAACCGTGCCTTCGCCGAACGCCTCCCTGGCTGCGCCTAGAATCATGGAGGTCAGGCAGGCTCCCGATACCACGGTCTTGCCGAAGATATGGTGGTCTCTTAGTACCGGCAATTCCGCTTCGCCAAAACGCGTTTCGAACAGGATCGATTCCAGCAGCGGAGAACGGATCATGCGATCCAGCAGCGGATGAGCCAAGCTGGAAGGCGATGGCTTGTGAACCGTTTTTCCCGGCGTCGACGCTTCAACCCAGAAGCGCTTGCGTTGGAACGGATAAGTCGGCACGCTGGTCCAGCGGCAGGCTTGATTGGCATACACGGCGTTCCAGTTCACCGCCGCACCTTGCACATACAGCCCTGCCAAGGTGCGGGATAGTTGTTGTTGCTCGGGAACATTCTGCCGCAGACTGGGCAGCCATGTGCCGCCCTCGGGTAGGCAACGGCGACCTAAGCCCAGCAGGGTAGAGTGGGGGCCGATTTCTACAAATAGCCGTATTCCCGCGTCTTTGAGTGTTGCCATGCCCGCCGAAAAGTCGACGGGGCGTTGTATGTGTTCCAGCCAGTATTCGGCGCAGGCAATGTTTTCGCCGATGGTCATGCCGGTAATGTTGGAGATCAGTTTAATGCGCGGCGGAGAGAAAACCACGCGTCGGGCGACGCGTTCGAAGTCGGCCAGCATGCCTTCCATGCGCTGGGAATGGAAGGCATGGGAAACCGCCAGAATCGAGGTTTGGATGCCTTCGCCATCCAGTGTGGCGCAAATGGCACGCACGGCATCCTCATCGCCGGAGATGACCAGCTGTTCGGGACCGTTGTATGCAGCAATACTAAGCCGTCCTTGGTAGGGGGCTATTGCGCTGTTGATAAGGTTTTCCGAAGCGAAAACAGCTGCCATGCCGCCGCCCGCCGGTAGCGCCTGCATCAGTCGGCCGCGCTCGGCTATCAGCGTTAAGCCGTCTTCCAGGCTGAATACGCCGGCCGCATAGGCCGCGACATATTCGCCGACGCTGTGCCCCATTAACACCGACGGCGATATTCCCCATGAGCTCCACAGTTCGTACAAGGCGTATTCCAGCGCAAACAGCGCGGGCTGGGCATAGGCTGTCCGGTTTAGGACATCGGCTTCGGTGTTAAACAGCAGGTCGGGCAAAGAGCGGTTCAACAGGGGTTGCAGCACAGCATCGCAACGGTCGATGGCTTGTTTGAAAACTGTTTGACTTTGATACAGCGCGTGGCCCATGCCAGGGTATTGCGAGCCTTGTCCGGTAAATAAAAAGGCTATGTCCGGGGCGCCTTCTTCACTGTGTCCTGTGACGAGATCACTGTTTTCTTGGCCTTGTTGTATAAAGTCCGCCAGTTTGCGGCGCATCTCGGCCGGGCTGCGACCCGCCACAGACAGGCGCCAGGACCAGTGATGACGACCGACGGCCGCCGAATAGCACAGGTCGGCCAAGTCTGCCGATGCGCTTTCCGCTTCGTCTTGGGGCAAGACTTTCAGATAGTCGGCAATCAGTGTCTGTAATGCGGCTTCGTCTCGCGCCGATAAGTTCAGCAGATGCACATCCTGCTGTTGTTCGCCGGTTTGCGGTTCCGCTTGGGGGGCTTCCGCGACGATGACATGGGCGTTGGTGCCGCTGAAGCCGAAAGAGCTGAGGCCCGCAATGCGAGGCCGGGCTGAGCGTCGCCAGGCCGATTTTTCGGTGAGTACCCGCAACGGCAGGTTATCCCAGGCGATATGCGGATTGGGGCGTTGAAAATGGATATTCTGCGGCAGCTCTTCATGGGCTAATGACAGCAGGATTTTTATCAGGCCTGCCATTCCCGCCGCCGGTTCCAGATGGCCGATATTGGTTTTTACCGCCCCTAGCCGCAAGGGATCCTGCCGACCCGATCCCAGTACTGCACCCAGGGCTTCGACTTCGATAGGGTCGCCGAGAATCGTGCCGGTGCCGTGCGCTTCAACGTAATCCACTGCTGCGGACTCAAGTCTGGCATCTGCCAAGGCTTCGCGGATAACGGCCTGTTGCGCATTACCATTGGGCGCGGCCAAGCCATTGGTTTTGCCGTCCTGGTTAATTGCCGAGCCTTTTACCAGCGCAAGAATGCGGTTGCGGTCGCGGACCGCGTCTTTAAGACGTTTGAGCACGACCATGCCGCAGCCTTCGCCGCGCGCATAACCGTTGGCGGACGCGTCGAAAGTTTTGCATTTGCCGTCGGGCGAGATGGCCTGAAGTTTGGAAAAACAAATATGCAGTTCGGGGGACAGCATAAGATTGACCCCGCCCGCCAGCGCCAAATCCGATTCCCCGCTCTGGAGGCTTCGGCAGGCTAAATGCAGTGCGACCAGCGATGAAGAACAGGCGGTATCCAAAGCCATGCAAGGGCCTTGCAGTCCCAGAATATAGGACAGCCGACCCACGGCGGTGCTGAAAGTAGAGCCGGTAATCGCATAAGCATCGATATTCTCCGGCTGTCCCGAATGGCGGTGGCTGCGGGCATAATCGTCGCTGGACATGCCGACATAGACCCCGGTTCTGCTGTTTTTCAATGTGCTTGGAACCAGGCAGGCGTGTTCCAATGCCTCCCAGCCGATTTCCAGCAGCAGCCGATGTTGCGGGTCCATGGCGCGCGCTTCTTTGGGCGATATGCCGAAGAAATCTGCGTCGAAACCATCGACAGGAGTATCCAGGAAGCCGCCTCGAGTGGTGTACATTTTGCCCGGCGCTTGCAGATCTGCGGCGTAGTAGTCCTCAGCCGTCCAGCGACTCGACGGGACTTCGGTGACGGCGTCAACGCCGCCCTGCAACAGTTGCCAAAACTGTTCCGGGTTATTGGCCCCGCCGGGAAAGCGGCAGGCCATACCGATGATGGCAATGGGCTCTTTGTTTTTAAGCGAGGCGTTTTCTTCCAGCAGTTGCCGAATGGTCATCGAAGCTTTTTGTAAAGCTTGTCTAAAGGCTTCTTCGCGGCCTTGCGGCTCTCCTTGTGCCATTTTTTCCTGATCAGACATGCCGACTGCCCCGGTTTATAGGATATGTAAAAAAATTCTCTAATGCTTGCAACGGTAATTCTTCACATTGCCAATGCGTCAGTCCCGGCCCTACGGCTAAGGCCGCCGGTACATTTAATAGGGGGAGGGGATAGACGCGATAAGTGCTATAGGCCTGCAATTTTGTAGGCCAACGTAAAACCGTTCCATCTCGTGCAATTTCCAGTTCCTGCAAGTCCATTTGTAATCCTTTGCCACTGGCTTTTAATAGGGCTTCTTTGTACGTCCAGATTCGGTAGAACTCCGTCCGTTGTTGTTCTTGGGTCATCGCTAAGCAGGCGTTGCGCTCTTGTTCCGAGAAACATAAATTAATCAGTGCGGCAAGGTCGGTCAACGGGCGGTCGATTTCAACATCGACGCCGATTTCGACGTAGCGGGATACGGCAATCAGCGCAATATGATTGCTGTGCGCCATATTAAACTTCCAGTCTGTCTCCGCTCCGGCCAAGTACGGCTTGCCGTAAGGGCCATAGATAAACTCCAGGCTTTCCGGCGCCTTACCGCAACAAGCGCCTAAAACCAGACGTAATACACCGCGTCCGCCAATGAACCGCTGTTGCAACAGCGGGGTGGCAAAAGCGTAGGCGCGTTTGCGCTCATCAGCGGATAGAATGGCTTCCAGATGTCGGGTAAAGCCGGTTAGCTCATCCAAATTGATCTGCCAAACACGAATTTTATCCGTTTCCGGTGTGGGCAACAAATCTCCGGCTTCAGTATAAGTCGGTAAGCCCGAACGTTTCGGAAAAAGCTGTGTTTCCTTTTGCAATGCTGTTACCCGGTAATGATTTCAAGATGCCCTTGTCCACTCAGCGTTGCCAGATCAATGTCGGCTATACAGCGGACTTTTGTGTAATTGAGGGTTAAGCCTCCAATCAGGCGAACTTTACCGGTTTGGCCTTCAAAATCGGCCTGGCTAAGATCACTCTCGTTCTGATCGAGTTTGATTCCAAGCTCGGTTCCACCCTGAGTTTGAGGGAAGTGAATATGCACGAATCCCCGGTCAAGGCACACCTGAAGGGCTTCAACGGTTTTCTCGGGGCGAAGGCCCAGCTCTATAGGGTGGGGGCCGTTAGCCAGCCGCTCGACCAAGTCGTCCTCGCTGCCTGCTTCGGTTAATAACGCTTCAGTCGGCGGTTGCGGATTTTGCGCGGCATCCTCCATTTGCCGACGCAGGCTGAGCGGCCGCATGTCCTGCCATATTGTCTCAATATGCGCCAGACATTCGGCTTTAAGGCCGCTGTGTCCGACATCTTTCCAACCTAACGGGTTTTCGCGATCGGCAGGCCAGATGGAATATTGCTCTTCATGATTCACTACAACTTTGTAGAGGGTTTTGTCTTCCTGTTCATCGTGCTGCATGGGTGTCTCTTTAATGGTTGAGAGGTTAGAGCGTGAGTATCATGGGTGTCTTTGCCGGTTACGCAAAACCTGTAAAACGCACTTAAAGCGGTCCAATCTGCGCCGATGCTTTGGCGATTGCTTGCATCATCGCGTCGGCATCTGAACGTAGAAAGAAATGTCCGCCCGGAAAAACATGCAGGTTGGCGGCTTGGGTGGTGTGCTCATTCCAGGCTTCAATTTCTTCAGGCGAAACTTCTGTGTCTTGGCGACCGGCATACAATTGTAACGGACAATTCAGCGACGCATCGGGGACATAGCGGTAAGAGTCGCACAATGTCAGGTCTGCCCGCAGTGTCGGCAGTAAGAAATCGAGCAGTTCCTGATGTTCGAGGATCTCGTCCGGGAAGCCGCCGAAACGGCGGAGTTTTTCGATGAATTCTTCGTCAGGTAGTGCGTGCATCGGAGTTCGACGTGGCGGCAGATGCGCGGCACGGTGAGCGGAAAGAAACAGCATAAGCGGCAAAGGCGCGTTTTGCCGTTGCAGAATTTTGGTCAGCTCGAATGCCAGCAAGGCGCCCATGCTGTGACCGAACAAGGCGAACGGTTTATCGGCATACAATTGGATCTGGTTGGCGAGAATCTCGGCCAGCGGCAGGACATCGGTATGCGCCGGTTCGCGGAAGCGGTTTTCTCGCCCGGGCAACTGTATCGGGCAAACCTCAATAGCGGGAGACAGCGCTCTTCCCCACGCTCTGAAGATCGAAGCGCCGCCTCCGGCAAATGGTAAACAAAACAGCCGTAAAGGTGCCGCTGGATTAGGTGTTGGGCAGGTTATCCAGTCGTTAAACTTTACAGTCCCGTGAACTTTCGCTGCGTCGGCGGATGGTTGTTGGGGAGTAAAAGGTGAATCTAAATTTTCTGATCTCATGCGTTCAGGTCCTGTTCGTCAAGGAGCTTGTCCAGGTCTGCCAGCAGCGCGTGGGCGGAAGAGCTGGCGGAATCATCATGCTGCGCAGGTTGCGCGGCAGCCGCAGACGGTTCAATTGAGCCGAGCGCTTTATCCATCAGTACCTCTATGTAATCCATAATGTCGTTTACGGTAGGGTAGTTAAATGCCAGACTCACCGGCAAAGCTTGCCGCAAGTTGTTGCCGAGCACATTACGCATCTGCACGGCCATCAGGGAGTCCAAGCCCTGGTCGGCCAAAGGCTTGGCTGGATCCAAGAGCACCGATTCGTGAATGCCCAGTGTCCGTCGCACTGTGTCGTGTACCAGGGCGCCGAGCAGCTGCTTGCGTTTTTCCGGCGATGCTTGTTGGAGTTTATGCAATATTTCCGGCGTAGCGCCGCCGTCCATTGCTGCCGATGGGGCGGTCTTGCTCAGTTCCGCGAAGAAATTGAGCGGCGTACTCAGTTGCGCGAGATATTTCTGCCAGTCCCAGTCAATAACGCTGATTTGTGCGACGTTAGCGGCCAGGATTTTTTCCAGCGCCGCTATCCCGACCTCAGGTTTGATGCCGGTGAAGCCCAATCGGCCCATGTGATCGGCAATGGCGGTGTCGGATACGGCGATGCCTACGCTGTCCCACGGTCCCCAGTTAATACTGACGGCGGGTAAACCTTGCTGTCTCCGGTAATGGGCTAAACCGTCCAGGAAAGCATTGGCGGCGGCATAATTGCCCTGTCCCTGATTGCCCAATACTGACGCGGCGGATGAGAACAAGACGAAGAAATCCAAGGGCAGCGCTTGGCTGAGTTGGTGGAGATGCCAAGCGCCGTGGATTTTCGCGGGTAATGCGCGCTTAAAGTGCTCCCAGGTTTGCTCTGCGAGCATCCCATCGTCAATGATGCCGGCGCAGTGCATTATGCCGCGCAGCTCGGGTAGGGTGGCGTTGATTGTGTGGAATACCTGGGCCAGCGCTTCGCGGTCGGCGACGTCTGCTTGCATCAACAGCACCTGGGCTCCGGCCAGTTCCATACGTTTTACCGCTTCCAAGGCTTCTTTAGAAGCTTTACTACGGCTGGTCAAAACAAGATGTCTGGCACCCTGCGCCACCATCCACGCGGCGGTGCTAAGTCCTAAGCCGCCGGTGCCGCCGGTGATCAGGTAACTGGCATCGGCCCGTATTGACGGTTGTTGGCCGGTTGCGGGGGCTTGTTGCCGGGTTAAACGGGCGACGTGCCGCGTACCTTGCCGCCAAGCGATTCTGGATTCGTCATCGGCCGTTTGCAGGCTTGCCAGTAAGTCATCGGCATCGGCTGTCGCCGGATCCAGGTCTACCAGGGTACAAGCCAGTTCCGGGTGTTCCAGCGCCACGGCCAAACCCAGGCCCCACAACGGCGCTTGCTGTATTTGCGGACTGAAGGTTTCGTTGCCTACGGTTTGTCCGCCTTGGCTGACCAACCACAAGCGGGTTCCGCCTAACCCGTTGGCATGAACCAGCGCCTGAACCAAGTGCAGCACGCTTGCGCAAGCGAGACTTTGGCTACGTGCCAGCCATTGGCTATCCTCAACCGTGGTTTCGTCCCTGCTCCATAAATGCACGATGCCTTGGAACCGGCCTGCCGTTCCCACGCTATCTTGCAATAGCTGCGCAAAATCATCAGCTTGATCAGGATCGACGCAATAGTGATCTTGCTCGACGATGCCATAGGCCGAACCCGGCGTAACCAGTACGCAACGCGCACCCTGCGCTCTTAGCTGTTGCGCCAATTGCCCGGCTGTTCCCTGACTGTCCGCAAAAATCAACCACTGCCCCTGAATATTGGCTGACGGGCTGTGCGATGTTGCCGCGAGCGGCAGCCAATCGTAGCCGTACAGCAGGGCATCGGCCCGGTTCGGCAGGTAGCGCTGGATTGCCTTGAGGCTGGCGGCTCGCGCTTCCAGTCCGATGAATTCGATCAGCACCTGTCCCGATGAGTCGCACAGCGTCGCGTCGGCTATCACCCGTTTGGCAGAATCGGCGGGACGCAATACCAAATGCCCCCACAGCGGGGTATTGTCCAAGGTTTGGAATACGCGTATTTCCTCGATACCGAACGGCAGCCAAGTTTCGTCTTCCGCCAGGATGCCGGTGGCTAACAGCAAGCCGAAGCAAGCGTCCAACAGCCCTGGATGCAATTGCTTGGCATCGAGCCCACCCAGAGATTCCGGGGTACGCAGGCGGCAGATAGTTTCCCGGTCGCCGCGTTTTATGGATTCGATCCAGCGATAGCTCGGCCCCAGATGGATATGACGATCGGCTTGGGCTTGGAAAAACGCTTCGGTAGAGAGGGTTTCGCCGCAACGCTCCCAAAGGGTTTGGAAAGATTTGTCGGCCGAGTGGACAACGGCTTGCTCAAACGATCCTTCGGCGTGGGTGGCGACGCTGGGTTGCTCAGGCGTAGCGGTGGCGGCAAAGCTGATCAGTTGGAGCGTAGCGTTGCTGTCCGCTGTCGGCGTCAGTACCACTTGTACGGTACGGGTTTGTTCGCCGGGAATAATGAGCGGCTCGGGAAAATAGACATCTTTCAGCACATAAGCGCTTTTGCCGAAGGTTTCCGCGGCGGCGTTCAGCAGCATGGCAACGTGGCAGGCACCGGACACGACGATTTCATCGTAAACCCGGTGATCCTGCAAAAAGGGCAGGGTTTCCGCACTGAAGCTGTTTTCATAGATCGTCGCTTGCAAGGTCGGCAGTTGCAGCTTGTTGCCGAGTAAAGGCCGGGCGTTGCCGTTGCCGCGAACCGCGGTCGTTACCGTGGCGGGCCGATCCAGCCAGTGCCGTTGACGCTGGAATGGGTAGGTTGGCAGCGGCAAGCGGCGGCGTTGATAGGGCTGGTCGAAACCTTTCCAGTCTACCGGACCGCAAACCGACAATTGGCCCAGACTGTTAAGCAGCGTCTGCCAATCGGCTTCTCCCTGTCTTAAGCTCGGGAGCCAGATACTTTTGTCTGTTGCAACACAGCGCGCACCCATACCCAACAAGGTCGGTTTCGGACCGATCTCGATAAAGATTTCGCAGCCGTGTTGGACCAGTGCCTGCATACCGGCCATGAATTTTACCGGTTGGCGGATATGGCGACGCCAATAGGCGGGCGTGGTGATTTCGTCGGATGCCAGCGTGCCGGTGAGGTTGGAAACCAGCGGAATTTGCGGCGCGGCATAGCTAATATGTGCGGCGACGCGGGCGAAATCGGCCAGCATGGGTTCCATCAATGGAGAATGGAAGGCATGCGAGGTATTAAGCGCCTGAGTTTTATACCCGCCTTCGTGCAAGCGGGCGAGAATGTCGGCTAATGCTTGTGTTCGGCCTGAAATGACAATGCTTTCGGGGCCGTTTTCGGCGGCGATGGCCACGTCATTTGCATAGGCGGCCAGTAGCGGGCGTACCTGTGCTTCAGTGGCAAAGACCACCCACATTTCGCCGTCTGTCGGTAACGCCTGCATCAAGCGGGCGCGCTCCACGACCAGTTTTAGGCCATCTTCCAGGCTGAATACTCCGGCAATACAAGCCGCGACATATTCGCCCAAGCTGTGGCCGATGACAATGGAGGGCTCAATGCCCCAAGACTTCCACAGTTCGGCCAGGGCGTATTCCAGTGCGAACAATGCCGGTTGGGCATAGGCGGTTTCATCCAGCTTTGCCGGATTGCCGTCTGCCGGATAAAGCACATCCAGTAATGGTAGATCCAGCAGGGGTTGTAAAATTTCGGCGCAACGGTCGAGTTGTTGACGAAATACCGGTTGGCTGTCGTACAACTGGCGGCCCATACCCGGATATTGCGAACCTTGGCCGGTAAACAGGAAGGCGATCTTTGGACGCCCTTGGGGGCTCATTTGTCCGCGGATGACGCTGCCGGAATGCTCTCCGGTAGCGACGCTTTGCAAGTCGTCGCGCAACTGCGCGGCCGATTCGGCCGGCACGGCCAAGCGATGCTCGAACGGCCTGCGCCCTGTGTTGGCGGTAAAACAGACATCCGCCAGGGATACTTGGGGGTTGTTAGTGAAAAACTTTGCATAGCGACCGGCCAGCTCCAGCAAGGCCGGCTCGGTGCGCGCGGTCAGCGTCAGCAGGTGTTGCGGGCGCTCCAGGTCGTTGCTTACGGGCGTAACTAGCGGCGCTTCTTCCAAAATGACATGGGCGTTGGTGCCGCCGATACCCAGCGAATTCACCCCGGCGCGTAGCGGCGTGCCGCTGGTTTTCCATGGTGTTAATTGGGTATTGACATAAAACGGACTGTTCTCGAAATCAATCGCCGGATTGGGTTTGCTAAAGTGCAGGGTCGGCGGGATCAGTTTGTGCTGCAATGCCAGCACGGTCTTGATAAAGCCTACCGTTCCCGAAGTGATTTGCAAATGGCCGACGTTGGTTTTAACCGAACCGAGGGCGCAAAAGCCCTTAGCCTCGGTTTGGGCGCGGAAAGCCTGGGTCAACGCGTTCACTTCAATAGGGTCGCCCATTTCCGTGCCGGTGCCGTGCGCTTCGACGAAGCCGATGGTGTCCGGCGCTATGCCGGACATGGCGATAGCTTCCGCCGCAACCGCGGCTTGTCCTTCGCTGCTGGGCGCCATATAGCCGACTTTCACGCCGCCGTCATTGTTGACGGCGGAACCTTTGACCACGGCGTAAATATGGTCGCCGTCGCGGATCGCATCGTCCAGCCTTTTCAGCAACACAGCGCCGACGCCGCTGCCGAAGACCGTGCCTTTGGCTTCGGCATCGAACGAGCGGCAGTGGCCGTCGGGGGAAACGATCATGCCGGTTTGGAACAGGTGGCCGGACTGCTGCGGTACTTGCACCGCCGCGCCGCCGGAAAGAAACAGGTCGGCTTCGCCATTGAGCAGCGACTGGCAGGCCATGTGGATCGTCACCAGGCCGGTGGAGCAAGCGGTCTGCACGTTTACGCTGGGGCCGGTGAGATTGAGTTTGTACGAAACCCGCGTCGTCAAATAGTCCTTGTCGTTAGCGACCATCAGCAGGAATCCGCCCATGGAATCGAGCGTGGCGACGTCCAAATCGTCCTGGATATCCAGGGTGCCGCGGTTGGGGTAGACATTGTTGAGCAGGTAAGTGTTCATGCTCGCCCCGGCATAAACGCCCGCTACGCCTTCGTAGGCGATGGGGTCGTAACCGGCGTTTTCGAAAGCCTCCCAGGCGCATTCCAGGAACAAGCGGTGCTGCGGGTCCATTAACTCGGCATCGCGGGCGGTGTAGCCGAAGAAGCCCGCATCGAAGCCTTCCACATCGGACAGCAGCGGGCTGGCTTTGACATAGTCGGGATGGCGCACTACCGAGGGCTTGATGCCGGTGGCGGTAATGTCCTGCTCGTCGAAGAAGGTGACCGATTCGACGCCCTCGGCCAGATTGCGCCAAAAGGTATCCAAGTCTTCCGCTCCGGGAAAACGGCATGACATGCCGATGACGGCAATGTCAGTGCTGCTCTGGGTGGATTTGTAGTTGCTGCGGGCCTCGGCGCGCTCCCGGCCTTTTTGCGATGGCGTTTCCCTGAGTCCTTCGTCGGCCAGCAGTTCCACCAGCGCACTGATCGTCGGGTATTTGAATAGATCGACCAAAGTAATCTGCGGGCCGAAAATTTCCACTAAACGGTCATGAGCCTGCACCAGCAACAGCGAGTGGCCTCCCAGTTCAAAGAAATTGTCGTTCACGCCGACTTGCGGGATTTCCAGCACGTCCTGCCATATTTTCGCGATCTGGACTTCGATTTCAGATCCTGGGGATTGCTGTTGCACCGTTTCTTGCGTGTTGCCCAAGGTCAGTTTAGACAGCCGGTTGCGGTCGATTTCACCGTCCACGGTCAGCGGCATTTCCGGCAGGTGCTGCAAAAGGTTGCCGGGGCGGCAGCCGGGATGGCGTCCCAACGGATCTTCAGCAAACAGCGCTTCATAAAAGGGGTGCTGTTTGTACTGCTGCTTGTAATGGTAAGACGTACAGGTGAAAGCAATGCTTTCGCCGCCGCTGCGCAGGAATTGACCGCTGACGACGAAGTCGGGATTAAGCCCGTTTTCGCACAGACTGCGGGTAACCGTTGCGATGATGCGGTCGCCGGGTTTGGCTTCGATACCGGGATGGAATACCGGCAGGTAGACCGGCAACCAACTGTACTCGTGCTCAATAATGTCGATGACTTCGCCTTCGATGGTATGAAGGTTCAGCCAGACCAGGAAGCCGTCGAGGCGCGATTCCTGGTCTATGATCAACTCGATTTGGTGCTGTTCCTCCAACGGCGTGATGCGGTTGAAGTCCAGGTCTTCGAAAATATCGGCGTTGGACAGCAGGTTGTTGCGCGGGAAATTCTTGATGCACAGCCGCAGGTCGAAGGGGTAACCCACCTCGGCAAAAATTTTGCCGGTATAGGAGCTGGGCACTTGATAAAAACCCGGATGCGGCAGCAAACCGTCGGGAAAGCGCGCCGCGGCGATTTTGGTAATGCTGCGGCCGGGGATCATGATGCCGCCGGGGCGGAGGAAACGATGGGCGTTGTTGATCAGCGCAGTAGCGCCCTCGCAGCCGCCTATCGGGCCGACGATTTCCGAAACGCAGACATCGGCCAGTTCGGGGATTTCGACCTGGGTCGCATCGCCGTGGATGATGGTGATTTTATCGTCCAGCCCCAGGTGTTGAATGTATGCCACCGCTTGCGCGAAAGCCTCGTCGCCCATTTCGATAGCGTAGACCTTGCGCGCGCCAGCTTCCAGCGCCAGCCTGGCCAGGATGGCTTCTTTGCCGGTGCCGATGTCGAGGACGATTTTGCCGGGAACCGTGCGTTGTAGCGCGATGCGGTAGCTGTCGTTACGGCGTTCGTCGTTGGCCAGAGCGTAATAAATGAGGTCGTCGTAGACGAAATACTCGGCCACCGAAGGCCACAGTTCAAGCTGATCGGCGCCGGCGCTTTCCGGTTCGCGTAGCTGTATGTAGTCGCACGGAACTATCGATCCGTAGCGGTCGGTCAGCGGTTCCGGGTTTAACCGGGCCGGAGTCATCAATTGACGTGCTGTGAAATAAACGGCAGTTTTGCCGAGTTGCGGCGGACCGATGTGGGTCTGTGCGCGGACAGCCGGGCTGTCGCCGTCCAGACCGATCAGTATCTGCTCTTCGTCAAGTTGCAGAGCGACGAGGATAGCATTGATGCTGCGGCGCACCGAGCTGCCGACGGGTGTTTGCGCGTCCAGCGCCGATGCTGTGCCTAGGCTGTCCCAGTCGGACAAGCCGATGCTGTAGAAACGCGGGCCGTCAAGAAGCGAGGTAGCCAAGGCTTCCCGAGAGGCGGTGCCGGTTTCAGGAGAACACTGGCCGGGAGCGCTGAGGAAGTCGCTTGTCGATGACAGGGAAACAAAGAATTTTCCTTGGAATTGCTCAAGGATTCGGTAGAGAGCGTTCGCGCCGATTAATTCAGGAGCCGACTTGGGGCCCTGCGTTTCTTCCAGCAGCGGATGTTCGGGCAAAGCGGCGGCAAGGTGAATAACCCCGTCCAGCTTATTACCCCACTGAGCCAGCGTAGCACTCAGGGCTTGCTGTAATTCTTCCTGATTCAAGGCGGCAACGGCAAGATAAACACATTCGCCGGACAGTTGCCGCAGCCGTTGGTAGTGGGCAGGGCGGGCGTCTTTGTCGTCCGCCGCCGCTTGCGTTTGCAGCGGGGTTTCGCCAAGCAGTATCAGGCGGGAATTGAAGCGGCTGAGCAGGTATTCCGCCAATTGCGGTCCTATTCCCTCGAGTCCGCCGTTGATGACATAGACGGCTTGATGCTGGAAAGGCAGCACGGAAGGGGATTCCTTCGTGATGGTAGCGACATCGATCTGCTGCAAGCCTGCGACCCAGCGTTGTTGCCCGCGATAGGCGATTTCTCTATCGACGGACATCCCCAGCAGCTCACTGACGATAGCCGGAGCATAGGCGGACGGGGTATCTGCGGGGCAATCCAGGTGCAGGCAGCGCAGCCGGGGCTGGTCTTGTTCGATGGCGTGCAACAGTCCTGGAAGAGCGGCTTTCGCGGAGGCAATGCCCTCGTGCTGATGACTGGAAACAGCCAGTAGCCGGAGCGGGGCGTCGGGGTCGAGCGCTGCTAGCGCCTGGGCCAGAAGCAATATGCTGTCGGCTTTTCTCTGCTCTGTGTCATAGCCGAACAGGTGCAGAATGGAACCGAGTCGGATATCCGAAGCCTTAAGCCATTCCACCAGCTGACGATAATGTTGCGGTTCATTCGGACGGATGGAGAATTCCATCGCGCCGAGTTGAGCGAAAGATTCGCCGGGTTTGACGAGTATATATTGGGTGCCGACAGCATCTAATTCGGAAGCAATCTGCGAGCCCAGGCCAAGCCGGTCGAGGAAAATAACGCAGGCGCCGCCGTCAACGCGGGGAATATGCACTAGCTCCTTGCGCCGCCATATCTTTTTGTGGAACCGGTCCGGCAGGGTTTGCTCGTTCGCCGTCAACAAGTCCAGATGCTTAAGGATTTCCTGGAACGCGCCTTGCTGGAATTGCTCAATGAGCTTTTTATGCTGGATCTTGCCGATGCCGGTTTTAGGTATCGCATCGCGATCGAGCGGAATCAGGTAATCGGCTTTAATACCCAGACGCTTGGTTAGCTGCGACTGGATGGTTTTTAACAGTTTAAGCAGGACGGTATCGTTGTTTTCGTAAGCCGCGTGGAAGAAAACCGCCAGTTTCAGTCCTTCGCTGCCTTCCTGCCGCACCGCGCAGGCTGCGGTAAACGACGCGGCGATTCCGGAGATTTGTTCAACCACCGCCTCGATTTCATTATTGTAGAAATTCGCCCCGTTGATGATGATGCCGGCACCGGCCCGTCCTGTGAGCACCAGTTCTCCGCCGGAGATAAAGCCTGCATCGCCGGTATCGAACCAGCCGTCGGCCAGGAACACCTTGTTTGCTTCAGGATTATGGTAATAGCCGGGCGTCAGCACATCGCCTTTGAGCTGGAGGCGACCGATGGTTTCTTCCGGTAGTACGCGCTGTTCGTCATCGGCGATGCGCATCGAAACACCGGGGATGACCGGGCCGAGACTGGCGAAAGAGACGCACAGTTCGTCATCCGGGCCAACCCGGCGGATTGCACCGCTTAGTGAATTCCGGTCGATATGATGAAAACCAAGGGACTGGCCTGTTACCGGTTGATGGTAGGTTACGCCTGAGCAGACTTCCGCCATGCCGAAAGCGGCCAGTAGTGTTGAGGGTTGCAGGCCATAGCATGCCAGGCTTTCCAGAAACTCTCGGGTAGTCGTGCGCGTGATGGCTTCACCGGCGATCAACAGCGTTTTAACGCAGGACAAATCCCAGTCCTGTTGCTGCTCGCTGTTGAGGGCATTAGTCACCAGCGCATAGGCAAAATTAGGCGCCCAGCTGTGGCAGGCGCGATGTCGGTTGATGAGCTCCAGCCAACGTAGCGGGCGCGCCAGGATATATTCTTTAGGGGCGTAGACCAGTTTACAGCCCAGATCGAGGTAGCGTAGATGCCACTCGGAAATACTGCCGATATGGTCGAAAGGCAGCCAGTTAAAGATCACATCGTCGGCAGTATGCCGACACAGTATATTGGTGCCGCGGGCGCGCGCCAGAAGGTTGCGGTGCGTTAGCGCAACCGCTTTGGGTATCCCGGTGCTGCCGGATGACAGCGTGTAAAAGGCGATGTCATCGGGTGCTGCGCTGTGGATATGCATATCCGCCGGATTGTCGCGTAGCGCTTCGATGGCAACCCAGCGGGCGTCGGCGAAACACGGTGCTTGTGACGAGGTTCGTATGGACGTGCTGCGGCTGTTGTTAGTGAAGATAAGAGGCTGGTCGAACAGGTTCCAGATCTGCTGGAGTTGTTCCACTGCCCGGCTTTCGATGTCATAACTCAGCGGGACGGGAACAATGACCGGCTCGAAGCCGCCGAGTAGGCAGCCCCAGAAGGCGGGCAGAATATCGTCGTTGCGTTCAAGCTGGAAAACGACCTTGTCGCCGGGCGTGAGGCCTTCGTGTCGCAAGCCGCCGAGTATCCGGCGCGCTTCCGTCAGCAGGGAGCCGTAGCTTTCAGCGCGCTCGTTGCCGTCGCTGTCGACATAGATAATGGGCGTGCCTGCTTCGGCTGAACACAGAACTTGCTGGAGAACCTGGGCGGCACCGTCGCGTTGCGGCAAAGGCTGTCCGTGGCAAATGGCGGCGGGCGCCGGTTTGTTGCCGCGAGCCGATGGGAGCGGGGTTTCTGCATGAGGCAGTGCTGCGTTTGGAATTTGATTGCGTAGCAGCTTGCCGACATGTATATGCTTTGGCGAGTCCGGCCAGTACCCTGAAATGCAGGCAACCCGCTCAATATTGGGCAAAGTTGCGATACGACCGGCGCATTCCGCCGCAGATTCTTCTGAGAGAACCGGCACATGTGCGAGTGCGGACTCGTCGACCGTGCCGTCGTCATTGAGGGGCAGATAGGCAACGGCTACGAACCAAGCGATTTGTCCTTCCGACAATGCCTGCAGCCGGAGTTGGGCCTGTTCGAATCTATGCGGTTCCGTTGTCACGATGTAGGCGACTTGCTCTACCTCGCCATGCTGTGTTTTCCGCTCAAGGACAAAGTATTCCTCGACCGCTGGATCGTTCACTAGTGCCGTTACCATGGTGTCCATGTCTATATCTATATTGGTTTTTGTATAGAAGGGCCGGTCATTGGCCTATCTCTTTCCTTAGTTCAATGCGGGTAGTACCCATTCTGCATTGGTTACGAAAAACTTTTCCGCATGATTCTGCCCAAGCCGGTCGATATGATCGACAAACTCCTGGATAGGCCGGGTGCCGCCTTCCGGGTGGGGGAAGTCGCTGTTATAGCAGTAGCATTCTTCGAATCCGTAACGTTCGATGTAATCTGCGACCGGCTCAAAGCGGTATGGCGTAACGCGTACGTTGCGTTGGATATATTCGGAAGGTTTCATAGACAATGCGCCCGACAAGCGTCCTCTGTAAATGGAGGCAACTTGATCCAGGTGAGTGGCCATCGGCGCCAGCCAAAATGCGCCTAATTCAATCACGGCAAAGCGAAGCCTTGGGAAACGTTCAAAAACGCCGCCGAGAACGAGTGTGGAAAGAAAATTCTGTGGAGAGTAGTACATGGAAGAAAACATATAGGTATTAACCTGCTCGCCTTCCGATGACATATCCATGGGTTGAAAACAGAGGTGGTCGACGCCCTTGCTCCAGGAATCGCTCGCCATAAAGCCGTGTTCGCCGCCTGCATGAAGAATGGCGGTTGCGTCGGCTTCCTGGATCAGATGCCATAGTTTATCCATTTTTGCATCGGCGGGTGAAGCGTCGCCGGGCGGAACCGAACTGGCCAAAACAAAAGCACGTCCGCCTGCTTTAAGAACCCGCTTTGCTTCCGCTATGGCAACGTCGATGTTATGCGTATTCAATATGGCGACTGAGCGGAGTCGGTTGGGGTTTTGCTTGCCGAAATCGATGATAAAGTCGTTCCAGTGACGCATGGTGGCAATGCCCAGCTCGTTATTGGCAAATGCCGCGCCTTGAATGCCGGGGTCTGAGAAGATGAAAGACCGGTTAACGCCCATATAATCCAGGGTTTTCAAACGGCCGTCGGAACTGAAAGCGCCGGGTGCCGCCGAGCCTTTTGTACGCCATACGGTTTCTTCGGTATATTCCTGAGATTCTTCGCCCACCAACTTGGCTATTTTGGCCGCTTCTTCCTTGGGAGCTTTGTCCAGCATTTGGTTGTACATGTCGGCGAAGTATTTACCTACTTCTCCGGCGGCTATCTCATAGTTGTTTGGAGACGGTTGGATGTGCGTATCAAGGTCGTTCAGGCGCCCGTGGAATTGGCTCATGTCCAGCATCGGTCTGTCCTCTCGTTATTATTGTGGTAATGGAAATGTCATTAATAAATATCTGCCCATCTTGCTCGACTCAGGCCATGGGCGCCTCAGCAGCGTACGTAGACTAACAGAGATGCGGATGTTTGAATAGGTGTTTTTACGTAGTTTAATCACCTCGCGCCAAAGACAGCGCAAGGTGTAAACGCTGTGCAAGCTGGCGAACATGGGGCTGGGTAACCATGGTCAGGTGGTCGCCCGGAATATACTCCATTACCGGCACTCCTTTACTGCATTGTCGCCAGCCCCAGGTTTCATCGTTTTTCAGGTATTCCGGCATCCCGTCCAGGAAATCGGCCAGCGGCTCGCGGGCGCGGAATAACGCTATGTTGACCGGACAATCGGGGTCTGGACGATAATGAATTCGCGCCTGGGCTTTGTATACTTCGATGAAGCCGCGGATTTCAGTGGAAGCGGTGCCTTGTTCGGTAACGCCCCGAGTACTCAGTCGGCTGGCTAACAGATCGATTTGTTCGCTCCATGGAAGATCGACGAGTTCCTCGTAGCTTAACGACAGGGGTTTTTCGTACAAATGCCCTAACGTGTCGGCAATAGCGACTAACCAGCGGCTGTCGTCCCAGCCGCCGATAGCAGAGAGGTCTCTTTCCGAGGGCGCTCCGGTATCCAGAATGGCCACCAGCGCCACTTCGTGCCCGGCTTTCTGTAATTGTTGCGCCATTTCCAACGCTACCCAACTGCCGAAAGAATGCCCGCCCAGATAATAAGGTCCCTGTGCTTGAACTTTTTGCAGCGCGCCGATATTCAGGGCGGCAATGTCCTCTATCCGCGTCAGCGGCGGGGTGAATCCATCCAGCCCCAGCGCTTGCAGTCCGTAGAAGGGGCGGTCGTATTCTACCAAACAACGCGCTAATTCATTAAAATACAGCACACTGCCGCCGGTGCCGGGAACGCAGAAAAAAGGCGGGAGCGAGCCTTTGGATTGAATGACGACCAGCGGTGAGAATGCAACGGTTTCTTCCGGCCGGTCCAGCGCCTCGGCTATCTGGTGAATGGTCGGCTTATCCAAAAGCGAGGTCAGGGGCAGTTGCCTGCCGAATTTTTCTTTTATTCCGCTGATTAAGCGGATAGCCAGCATCGAATCGCCGCCTAATTCGAAGAAGTCATCGTAAATGCCGACATCGGCAAATCCCAACAGATCCTGCCAAAGCTCCGCCAGTTGGTTTTCGCTGTTGCTGGTTGGCGCAGCGTAGGCGCTGGACAGTTCGGGGCGCGTGTATAGGCTATCCGACGCCGGTTTTTCCAGCCGGTTTTCAAGGCCAACCCATTGCTTGAACCGCGTTTGCAAATCGCCGGTGGCGATGATGATTCTGCCGGAAAAAACTTGGGAGATAACCCGTCGAAAGGCTTCCACGGACTCTTTTGGTTGCATGGACAACGCTTCCGATGCAGGCGTGTCGGCAAACAGCCAGGCATCCCAATTGGTCGATAGCCAGGGAGTGCCGTCGGCACGGTTCTGCCTGACGGCGAAAGCGTCAACGAAAAGGTTGGCGGCACTATAGGCGGCAAACCCCACTCCGCCCAATACGGCTGCGGTCGAGGAAATCAGCAGGCAAAAATCCAGGCGTTGTTCGCGTAACAGTTTTTCCAAGACATACAAGCCGTGAATTTTAGGACCGAATTGAACTTGCGATTCGCGTCTGCCTATGTCGGTGAATGCGCTGACGAAGGAAGGATCGTTCAGCCTGCCCGCCGCATGGATAACGCCGTGCAATGCGCCGAATTGGTCATGGGCCTGGGCTAGCGCAGCCTGCATAGACTTTTCGTCGGCGACATCGGCTTGAATCAGCAGCACTTTCGCGCCCAAGGTTTCCAAGTGTTGAATGGCGCGAATTTTAACACTGAGTTCGTCATCGGCGGGGTGGCTTTGCAGCCAGGCAGCCCATTGGGAAGGGGCCGGAAAGAATGAACGGCCTAGCAGAATTAATTGGGCCTGAACGGTTTCGGCCAGGAATTTGGCGAGCAACAGCCCGACATTGCCGAGGCCGCCGGTGATCAGGTAGACCCCATGTCGGCGAAGCTGCCGGACGCTGTCGGCTGCGGCGCTAAGCGGCACCCGCTCAAAGCCGGGAACCAGCCGTCGGCTGCCTCGGTAAGCGACCCATGGATCGCTAGCCCCATTCTCCAATTCCGCCAGCAGCAGGTTAACCAAATCGGCTGTACCGTTAGCGCTTGCCAACGGAAGCGCAACATCCAGGCAACGGCAAGTTATGCGCGGCATTTCCTGAGGCATGACCAAGCATGGGCCGAGTAGCGTCGCTTTTTCCGGGATGCTTTCTCCGAGCCCGTTCACATCGTGCAGATGATTGGAGATGACGGCGATGCTGATTTTGCCGCTTTGCGTTTGTTTAGCCAGGGCGCGTCCCAAAAATAGCAGGCTGTAATAGCCGTTTTGTTGCGCCTGTTCAAAAGTTTCCGGCCCCGATGTCTCGGTGGCGCTAAGGCTCCAGAAATGCAGGATTTTATGAATAGACCGGTCGCCGAGCGACTGGATCACGGTTGCATAGTCGTCGGGCGAAACGGGATTGATACGATAGTCGGCCCCGTTTTGTTCATAAGCTTCACCTTGGCAAACCGTAATGACAGCTTGCCCGGTTTGTTGCAGCTTGGCGATGAATTGCCGACTGAGGGCGGACTCATCGCTAAACACCAGCCAAAGCGACTGCTCGGTGAAATCGTCGTTGCGCAATGCACGGGGCGTCAGCGTCGGTTTCCAGCCGGGCAGATAAAACCACTCATCCAGCGGGCGTTTTTTCTGCAGATTTTGCATAAGGGGTAGAGCATCCCCGGCGGGGGCGTCGATCCAATAGCGCTGCCTTTCAAAAGGATAAACGGGCAGCGGGATACGGCCGAGTTGTTCGTGGGCGTAATAAGCGGGCCAATCGATGCTAACTCCGGCACACCATAATCGTCCCAGGCTATCCAGTATGTTCTGCGTTTCTGCTGTATTGGGCTGTTGCAGCGACGTGAACACGCAACGGGTATTCCCTGCCAATGGATGGCGTCGAGCCAGGCTGCTTAAAATGGTGCCGGGGCCGACTTCCAATAGCGCCCGATCCGGGTCGGATAACAGCGTGCCGATGCCCGCTTCGAAATTGACCGCCAAGCGTAAATGCCGGGCCCAATAGCCCGGATCGGTCGCTTGTTCGGGGAGTATCCAAGTGCCGGTCAGGTTGGAAATAAAGGGCAGTCGCGGCGGCTTCAGCGTCAAGGTGTTTAAAACTTCGGCGAAAGCGGCTACTGCCGGTTCCATCATGCTTGAGTGGAAAGCGTGCGAGGTGTGCAATCGGCGACAGACTATATTGTTGTTTGTCAGCCGGATCTCCAGCGCCTCTATCGCCGGGAACGGGCCGGAGACCACGCAGGCTTCGGCCGCGTTAATCGCCGCCAAGGACAGATCGTTCCCCAGTAAAGCCGGTATTTTATCGACCGGCAGCGAAACAGCCAGCATGGCGCCCTGCGGCTGTTCCCAGATCGCACGGCCTCTGCGGGCGACCAAGGTTAAGGCAGTATCCAGGTCGAACACATCGGCTAAACAAGCGGCCACATATTCTCCCAGGCTGTGTCCGATCATCGCGCCGGGCTTTACGCCCCATGACATCCAAAGTCTGGCTAACGCATATTCGGTAACGAACAGGGCCGGTTGGGTCAGCCAGGTTTGTTCCAATTGGATCGCGGCTTGCTTCGCTTGATCCATCGATGGATAGAGGATGCGCCGCAGATCCAGCCCCAACTCGTCGATAAGCCGTTCGGCGCAGTAATCGATGTGTTCGCGAAACACCGGTTCGGTGCGGTAAAGATCGGCGCCCATAGCGACATATTGGCTGCCTTGGCCGGGAAACAGGAAGGCGACGCTGCGGTCTTCCGTTTGGGTCTTGGGGATATGCCCCAACCTGTAGCGCTCCGGGGTCTGGAGCGCAGTGACCGCATCTTGCCGGTCGCGGCAAACCACGGCAATGCGGTGGGCGAACTGCCGACGCCCCAGGCCTAGCGTATAAGCCGCATCGGCCAGGTTAAGGTCAGTGTGTTCTTGCAAATGAGCGGCCAGACTGGTCCGCAGGTTTTCCACGGCGCTACGGCTGCGGGCAGAAAGAACCAGCACCTGCCAGGGTCGGGCCGATAATGAGGCCGAAGGTTCGGGCGCTTCTTCGACGATCAAATGGGCATTGGTGCCGCCGATGCCGAACGAACTGACGCCTGCGCGTCGGGGTGCGCCATTGCTGGGCCAGTCGCGCAGCCGGTCATTGACGTAAAACGGGCTGTTTTCGAAATCGATTTCCGGGTTGGGCCGTTCAAAATGAAGCGTCGGCGGAATTTGCCGGTGTTGGAGGGCGAGCACGGTTTTGCAAAGACCGGCGACTCCCGCTGCGGCATCCAAATGGCCGATGTTGGTTTTTACCGCACCCAGCGCACAAAACCGGTTTTTGTCGGTTCCCGCACGAAACGCTTGGGTGAGTGCTGCGATTTCGATCAGGTCGCCCAAATGCGTACCGGTGCCGTGGGTTTCGATGTAGGAAATGCTGTCCGGGGCAACGTTGGCCCGCGCTTGGGCGTTGGCGACGACTTCCGCCTGGCCTTCGACGCCGGGAGCGGTATAACCGATTTTGAGCGCGCCATCGTTATTGATGGCCGACGCTTTAATGACCGCATGAATCGTGTCGCGGTCGGCCAAGGCCGCATACAGCGGTTTCAGCAGTACAACGCCTAAGCCGCTGCCCCAGGTGGTGCCGTTGGCGCCCGCGTCGAAAGCGCGGCAGCGGCCGTCGGGCGAGTTAATCATGCCCTCCTGATGCACATAGCCGGATTTTTGCGGCGTCTTTAATCCCACGCCGCCCGCCAAGGCCATGTCGCACTCGCCGTCCAGCAGACTGCGGCAAGCCATGTGGATGGCGACCAGCGAGGTGGAACAGGCGGTCTGGACGCTGATGCTCGGGCCTGTTAAATCCAGCGCATAAGAGACGCGGGTGGATAAAAAGTCCTTGTCGCTCCCGAGCATGACTTGATAAATGGAGTGGGCGTCGCTGGTGTATAAATGGGGCATCAGATTGCGGAGCAAATAGCCGTTATGGCTGCAACCGGCAAAAACGCCGATGGCGGTATCGCGGGTGTGCGCACCGTAACCGGCATGTTCCAGCGTATGCCACGCATTTTCCAAAAACAGCCGGTGTTGGGGATCGATGATTTCGGCTTCGGTCGGCGTATAGCCGAAGAAAGCCGCATCGAAACCGGCGACATCGGACAGCATGCCGTTGGCGCGCACGTAATTGGGCAGGGCGATTAATTCGGCTTCGATGCCGGAATCGAGCAGTTCTTGGTCGGTGAAAAAGCGAATCGATTCGCGCCCTTCGCGCAGGTTGTCCCAGAAAGTCTCTAAATCGTCCGCGCCCGGAAAGCGGCCGGTCAAGCCGATGATGGCGATGTCGTCGCTGGAATCGGTGTTGCGTGACGTATTGGCCCTGATGCGGATCGGAGTCGGTATTTCGTCTTGAGCGAGTCGGGCTGCGAGGCTGCGGATGGTCGGGTGCTGAAACAAGGTAATCAGCGCAAACGGTTCGCTGACTTGCTTGCGTAACGATTCGTAGACGCGGGTGAGCAGTAGCGAGTGGCCGCCCAGATCGAAAAAATTATCGTCGATGCCGACGTGTTCCAGCCGTAGCGCCTGCCGCCAAATTTCGGCGATGCTGTTTTCCAGTTCGTTGCGCGGTGCGGCAAAGCCCGCGTTCAATTCCGGCCGGGCCAAGTCCGGGGCAGGCAGCGCGTTGCGGTTGACCTTGCCGTTGGGCGTTAGCGGCATCGCGTCCAGAAAGACAAATGCAGCGGGCAGCATATAGTCCGGCAGGCCTGTTTTCAGGCGGGTGCGCAGTTCATCGGTGCTGGGAGCCGGTTCGGCCGAGGCCAGCAAATAGGCGACCAGACGCTTGTCGCCGGGCACATCCTCGCGCGCCAGGACGATGGCTTGTTTAATGCCCGGCTGCTGGAGCAACGCCGCTTCGATGTCGCCCAGCTCAATGCGATAGCCGCGGATTTTGACCTGATGGTCGATGCGTCCCAAAAAGTCGATGCTGCCGTCGGCCAAGCGGCGGGCGAGGTCGCCGGTGCGGTACAGGCGCGCTCCGACCCGGTCTGAAAACGCGTCGGGCCGATAGCTGTCGGCGGTCAGGTCGGGCCGGTAGAGGTAGCCGCGCGCCAGGCCGTCGCCGCCGATGTGCAGTTCGCCGGCAACGCCTATCGGCAGCGGGTGATTGTATTTGTCCAGAATGTAGATTTGCGTGTTTTGTATTGGGCGGCCAATCGCTTCGACGCCCTCTTTGCTTTGATCGACTGATACCACTTCGCGAGCCGACGACCAAATTGTGGTTTCGGTGGGGCCGTAGAGATTCCACAGGCGTACGCCTTTTTGCAGCAGTTGCCGGGCCAGATCGACCGGCAGGGCTTCGCCGCCGCACAGTACGCTAAAGCCTTTTGCCCCCTCTCCCTTAGGGACGACGTGCATGGATGCGGGAGGTAGAGCAACGCAGGAGCAGTTGCCGAGAGGGCTGGGGTGAGGGGATGGCTGCCAATCCGATTCAAGCAGTACCCGCCAAGTAGCCGGAGTGGCCTGCATGTGGGTGATGCGATGGCTTTGCAGGGTCGCTTGCAGCTGTCTGCCGTCCAGAACGGTTTCACGGTCGGCCAATACCAAATGCGCGCCGCTAATTAGCGGCAGATAGATTTCCAGCGCGGCAATATCGAACGATATGGTGGTTACCGCCAGCAGTGCGTCCTGCTCGCTTAGGCCGGGTTCGCGCTGCATCGAGACGAGGAAGTTCAGCAGCGCCCGATGCTGGATTTGAACGCCTTTGGGCCTGCCGGTAGAGCCGGAGGTAAAAATCACGTAGGCGGCATTTGACCCGGCGGGCGGCACAGGGGCTTGCGGGTTTTGCTGCGCCAAGTCCGCCAGTATTTCCCGGTCGCGATCCAGACAAATCATTCGTGCGCCGCTTGCCGGTAGCGTAGCTTCCAGCCGTTCCTGGGTAAGCAACAGCAAGGGACGCGCGTCGTCGAGCACACAGGCCAGCCGTTCCGGCGGATAGCCGGGGTCCAGCGGAATATAAGCGCCGCCCGCCCGCATGATGCCCAACAGGCCGACGACCATGTCCACGGAGCGTTCCACGCACAGGGCGACCAGCACTTCGGGACCGACTCCCAGGGCCTGTAACGCGGAGGCCAGCTGCCGAACGCGTTGATACAATTGCCGGTAGCTGAGTGACTGATCGGTAAAACTCAGCGCAATCCGGTCCGGCGTTGCCAGCGCTTGCGCCTCGAACAAGTCGAGAAAACTGTGCGCAGCAGGATAACTTTGTGCGGTGGCGTTGGCGGCATACAAGATTTGTTGGCGTTCCCGCTCATCCAATAACGGCAATTCGCCTAGGCAAGTAGCCTGTTCGGCAACCATGCCCTCCAGCAGCATACGGTAGTGGTCCATCATGCGCATGATGGTGGCTTCATCGAATAGGTCGGGATTGTAATTCCACACCGTCAGCAGTTCTGTAGCGGTTTCCTCAACGGACAGGCTCAGGTCGAATTTCGCCGCCACCGCTTCCTGCTCCACCGGACAGAGACTCAGGCCGGGCATGACGATCTCATCCATCGAGGTATTTTGCAGATCGAACGACACTTGGAACAGCGGCGCGTAGCTGAGGCTGCGCGGCGGTTTTAACTCTTCGACCAGTTGTTCGAACGGCACGTCCTGGTGTTCATAAGCCTCCAGGCAGGTGGCTCGCACCCTTGCCAGCAGTTCCCGAGCGGACGGATTGCCCGATAGGTCCAGGCGCAGCGCGAGGGTATTGATGAATAAGCCGATCAGCGGTTCAATATCGGCATGGTTGCGATTGGCGACCGGGGTGCCGATAACGATGTCTTCCTGGCCGCTGTAACGGGACAGCAGCAGCGCGAAACCGGACAGCAGGGTCATAAACAAGGTGCCGCCCGCCGTCTGGCTCAGGGTTTGCAAGCCTTTGCTTAACTCGGCGTCCAGCTTGGCGTTCAGGCTGCGGCCATGATAGGTTTGGATCGGCGGCCTGGGCCGGTCGGTCGGCAACGCCAACAGTTCCGGCGCACCGGACAACCGCTTGCGCCAATAATCGAGCAGTTGCTCAAGGACCTTGCCTTGCAAGCGTTGGCGTTGCCAGTGGGCATAATCGGCGTACTGGATAGACAGCTCCGGCAGCGGCGACGGCAAGCCTTTGCTGAATGCCTCGTAGAGGGCGACCAATTCGCGGAGAAAAATACCTAAGGACCAGCCGTCGGAAACGATGTGGTGCATGGTCAGTAAAAACAGCTGCGAGCTATCGGTCCATTGCACCAGGGTGGCATGCACCAGCGGATCGTTGGCGAGATCGAAACAGCGCCGGGCTTCCTGCTGAATCCAGCGTTGTTCTTCCTCGGCCCGCGGTTCTTTTGCTTCGACGACAGTCAGCGGACATTCCGCCGTTTCGCGAATGCGGATGACGGCTTGTTCGTCCTCTATCTTGAAGTTGGCTCGCAGCGCCTCATGCCGCCGGACGATTTCGTTCAGGGCCTTTTCCAGCGCCGCCACGTCCAGCGTCCCTTCCAGGCGCATGGCGAGCGGCATGTTATAGGTCGCCGAAGGGCCTTCCAGTTGCTCCAGAAACCACAAGCGTTGTTGACCGAAGGACAGCGGCAAAAGCTGATCGCGCGGGGCGGCGGGGATGCTGTTTTGTTGGGATGCGGTTGACGCTTCCGCTTGGTGCAGATAGCGCAGGATGTCGGCTTTGTGAGCGGATAATTCTGCGGCCAGTTCTGCGTTCATAACCCCTTTGGGCGCACGGCAACCTAATTGGTCGCCGTCCAGCCAGAGCTTGATATTTAACTCGCGCAGCCGGGACATCAGTGCATCAATGGATTTCACAGTCTAAATTCCTCTTCGTCATCCTGTAACGTGGTTTCAGGGGCCGCGCCTTGTCGTGCCGCCCATAAGGTGGTGTCGATATAGTCGGCCAATTGTTCGATGGTCGGTTTTTGAAACAGCACCGGCAGCGGCACGCTGAGTTGAAACGCCTGCGCGATGCGGGTAACCAGCTTCGCCGCCAGCAGCGAATGTCCGCCCAGATCGAAGAAATCGTCGTCGGCGCTGACCCGTTCCACGGACAAAACCTCGGCCATCAGTTCGGCCAGCTTTGCTCCGGTCGGCGTGCTGGGCGCTGTGTAAGCGGCGCGCTGTTGGCGGTTGGGCGCGGGCAGGGCGGCGCGATCCAATTTGCCGTTCGGCGTGAGCGGGAAGCTGTCCGGGAACAGCCAGTCGGAAGGCACCATGTAGGCCGGTAACTGCTCCCGTAACGCGGTGCGCAAGGTGTCCGCATCCAAGGTAGCGCCGTGCTCCGCCAGCACATAGGCGATCAGCCGTTTATCGTCAGTTCCCGCATCCCAGACGCTAACCACCGCCTGTTTTACCTCGGCATGCTGGTTGAGCAGCGCTTCGATTTCGCCCAGTTCAATGCGGAAGCCACGGATTTTTATTTGATGGTCGATACGGCCCAAACAGCTCAGGTTGCCGTCCTCGCGGTAACGGACCTGGTCGCCGGTGCGGTACACGCGGTTGCCCGGCCGGTCACCGAAAGGATCGGGGATGAATTTTTCCGCAGTCAAGCCGGGACGGCCGAAATAACCTTGCGCCAGTCCGTCGCCGCCGATCAGCAGTTCGCCGGGTACGCCTATCGGCGTCAGCCGGTAACCGCGATCCACTATGTACAGGCGGGTGTTGTCGATCGGACGGCCGATGGACTCATGCGCTTCGCCGTGGTTTTGTCCGGAGACCGGATGCGCCGACGACCAGATGGTGGTTTCGGTCGGACCGTACAGGTTCCACACTTCGATGCCGGTCTGGCGCATGCGGCTAGCCAAATCCTGCGGGAAGCCTTCGCCGCCGCAGAATGCCCGCTGCAAGGGCGCGCCTTGCCAACCGGCTTCCAGTAACAGTCGCCAAGTGATGGGCGTGGCCTGCATCAGCGTAGCGCCAACCCGCTGCATTTCCGCCAATAGGCTGTAGCCGTCTGTGGCGGTTTCTCGGCTGACCAAGGCCAACTTGGCGCCGACCAGAAGCGGCAAATACAACTCCAGGCCCGCAATATCGAAGGATATGGTAGTCACGCCCAGCAGAATATCGTCCTCGGTCAAGCCCGGCTTTTCCGCCATCGCCATCAGGAAATTGACCAATGCGCCTTGGCTAATCTGCACGCCTTTGGGCTTGCCGGTGGAGCCGGAGGTATAGATCACATAGGCCAAGTGTTCCGGGCCGGACAGGCGAACGGGGTTAGCCTCGCTGAAACCTGCCGCGTCTCCGCCGTTTTCGTCCATGCAGACCCGTTGCGCCCCGGTCTCAGGCAAAGTCGCCAGCAAATGCTGTTGGGTGAGAATGACGGACACCTGACCGTCTTCCAGCATAAAGGCCAGCCGTTGCGCCGGATAGCCGGGGTCCAGCGGCACATAAGCGCCGCCGGCTTTTTGGATGCCCAGCAGCCCGATCAGCATGTCCAGCGAGCGTTCCATGCATAGCGCGACCAATACGCCGGGTCCAACGCCTAGCGCACGGAGTCGGTGCGCGACTTGGTTGGCCCGCCGGTTCAGCCGGTCATAGCTGAGCTGTTGGTCGGCAAATATCGCCGCTATCCTGAACGGTGTGCGCCGGACTTGAGCCTCGAACAGTTCGGCTAAAGTCATGTCGTGTTCGGGGCGTTTTACCCGGGTCTGGTTTAAGGCGACCAACAGCTTTCTGCGCTCTTCTACACCGATCAAGCAGTCCGACCACTGCGCAATGGTTTGCTGAGGCGCGGCAACCAAACCGGTCAACAGGTTGCCGAGATGGTCCAATATGCGCGCGACGCTGTCGGCGTCGAAACGAGCGTTGTCGTAAGCTATTTTGAGTGGGATACGTGTGGCATTAGCCGCCGTTAAGGTGAGCGGGAAATTGGTTTGTTCCTGGATCTGCAAATCGTCAATGGCGAGCAGTTCGGCCTGCTCTTCCAAAGACGCGTCCATCGGATAGTTTTCAAATACGACGATGCTTTCAAACAACGGCTGGCGCGTCGGTATTTCGCTGCACGCATGGATATTCACCAACGGCGTATAGGCGTAACCGTCGCGGGTCAGTTGCGCATCGCGCAGCTCCGTGAAATAGGCGAGCAACAGTTGCGTGGGGTCCAGCTGGATGCGTACCGGCAGGGTGTTAATGAACAAACCGACCATCGCGTCGACATCGGCAATTTGCGGCGGACGGCCCGAGACGGTGGCGCCGAACAATACATCGTTCATGCCGCTGTAAGCGCTTAATAAAACGCCCCAGGCGCCTTGGATCAATACGCCCAGCGTCAGGCTATGGCTTTGCGCAAGTTGTTGCAGCGCCCGGCTGGTGTCGGCATCCAATTCCAGTGCGCATTCCCGGTAGACGGCGGTTTCCGCTATGCCGGCCGGGCTGGGCGTATGATCCACGCCAAAGCCGGTCGGAGCGCTGAAACCTTGCAAGGTTTCGCGCCAGAAGGCTTCCGCCTGCGCCAAATCCTGCTGCCGCAACCAGGCGATGTAATCCCGGTACGGGCGAGGGACGGCAAGGTCATCATCGCGGCCATTAACAAACGCGCTGTAAAAATGCAGCACTTCCCGCATCAGGATCGGCAGGCACCAGCCGTCGGTCAGCAGGTGGTGATGGCTCCAGAGGAATTGCCAGCTGTTTTCTTCCAGCCGCGCCAAAGTGCAGCGCATCAGCGGCGTCTCATCCATACGGAAACCTTGTGCGCGGTCCGCCCGTAGCAATTCCGCCCAGTTTGCTTGTTGCTGTATGGCGGACTGGCCGCGCCAATCCAGATCTTGCCAAGGCAGGTCGACCCGGCCGATAACCACTTGCAGCGGGTCCGCGCCGCCTTCGGCCAGTATCGCGGTGCGCAAACTCGGATGGCGATCCAACACCCGTTGCCAAGCCTGACGGAATGCGGCGGGCTGAAACACACCGGCCATGTTGCCGGTCATCTGGATGATGTAAGCTCCTGAACCGTCGTCGTACAGGCTGTGGAACAGCATGCCTTGCTGCATCGGCGACAGCGGATAGGCATCCTCGACGTTGACGCCCCACTGCCCGAACAGCCGGTTTAACAGCGTATCGTCTACGGCGGCCAGCGGGAAGTCGGATGCGGTGTAGCCGCCCGCTTCCTCACTGCGGCAGTGCCGGATAATGGCTTCCAGCTCGGCAAAGTAGCTCTCGGCCAAGCGTTCAACGGTGTGCCGGTTGTGCAAGCGCTTGCTGTAAGTCCAGGTCAATTGCAGCCTGCCTTCGTTGAGGATGCCGTTGATTTCCAGCACAAAACGCCGTTGGCCGATTTGGCTTTGATCGGAGCCGGTGGGTTCCGATGCCTCGCCTAGCAAGATCGAGCTACCGGCATTTTGTTCGAAGCGGCCTAGATAGTTAAAGCTGACTTCCGCATCGTTATCCGCAGCCAGCGCGGAGCGAATGTCTGCGTCCTGGTTGAGGTAACGCAGTATGCCGAAGCCTATGCCGTGCTTGGGGATGTTGCGCAAGGTCTCTTTGACCCGTTTTAGCGAAGCGCCTGTCCCTTCGTCCGCTTGGTAACGCAACACCAGCGGGAAGCCGCTGGTAAACCAGCCGACGGTGCGGGACAAGTCCACATCGTCGAACAATTCTTCGCGGCCGTGGCCTTCCATAACGATGCGCAGGCCGGTGTCGCCGGTCCAGGCGTTAAAGGTGCGCAGCAGTGCGGTCAGCAGCGCATCGTTGATTTGGCTGCGGTACGCTTGCGGCGTTTCCAGCAGCAGCGCCTGGGTTAATTCAGCCGATAAGGCCAGCGTGACATGCTCGGCGGTATCCAGGGTATTGCAGCTTGGGTCTGCATCGGTGTCCAGCGGTAGCCGCCGGGTCGGCGTGGTGGATTGTTCCCGCCAATAGGCCAGTTCCGCGACGGCCTGTTCGGAATCAGCGTAGGCTTTGAGTCGTTCGCTCCAATAGGGGAAAGCGGTGGTTTTGGCGGGCAGCGCAATCGGTTCGGCGCGGCCCAGTTGGTTCAAGGCGGTGTCGAGATCGCTCAATAGAATGCGCCAGGAAACCCCGTCCACGACCAGATGGTGAATAATCAGCAGCAAGCGATCCGCTTGGCCGTCGCCCATGCGGTAAAAAATCACCCGCAACAACGGCCCCTCGGATAGATCCAGGCTGATCTGTTGTTGCAACGCATCGGCCGAAAGCGCGGCGGCGCGTTGCTCGGGCGGGAGAGCGGAATAATCATGGATGCTGAAAGGCAGCGCGCCGCTGCTGACGATTTCGGCGCGTATTTGCCCGGCTTGCCGGTGGAAGCGGGCGCGCAGCATGTCGTGATGCATGACCAGTGCGTGTACGGCGCGCTCCAGGTGCTTCGGGTCAAGCCCTGCGACCAGTTTGAGCAGGACGGATTGGTTGAAATACTGCGGTTCCGGCGAAGCTCCTTCGAAAAACCAAGTCTGAATCGGGGTCAGCGTAACCGGCCCGCTCAGCGTTCCCTGCTCTGCATGAACCGCTTGCCGTTCCGGGGCTACCCGCGCCAGTTCGGCAACGGTCTGGTGCTGGAACAGTTGTTTGACGGTCAGGCCGATACCGGCCCGGTTCGCGCGGCTGACGATCTGGATGCTCAGGATCGAATCGCCGCCCAAGGTAAAGAAATTGTCCTGAACGCCCACCTGCGTCAAGCCCAAGACTTCCTGCCAGATGGTGGCGAGCAGCGTTTCGGTCGGCGTGCGCGGGGCCAGATAGGTCGATTCGCGGCTGTCGCGTTCCGGTGCGGGTAAGGCCCGCTGGTCGAGCTTGCCGTTTGCGGTGAGCGGCAGGCTGTCGAGAAACACGAAGGCCGAAGGTATCATGTAATCGGACAATTTGGTTTGCAGATAGGCGCGCAAGATTTCGCTGTCACCGACGCTGCCTACCTGAGCAACCACGTAGGCTACCAGGCGTTTGCTGCTGCCTTGAGCGTTTACCACGACCGCCGCTTCGCTGATGCTGCTATGGTCTTTAAGTGCCGCCTCGATTTCGCCGAGCTCGATCCTGAAACCGCGGATTTTCACTTGCTGGTCGATGCGACCCTGGAATTCGATATTGCCGTCGCTACGATAACGGCCGACATCGCCGGTGCGGTACAACCGAGCGCCCGGTGCTGCTGCAAAAGGATCGGGCATGAATTTTTCGCCGGTCAAAGCCGGGTGGCGAAGGTAGCCGCGACTGACCTGTTCGCCGCCGATGTACAACTCGCCGGGGACGCCAACCGGCACCGGGTTCAGCCGTTCGTCGAGCAGGTAAAGACGGCTGTGGGCGGTGGATTTGCCGATCGGAATAATATTGTGTAGTGGGTCGCTTTCCACATGGAAAGCGCTGCTCCAGATGGTTGTTTCGGTCGGCCCGTATTCGTTGAACAAAGCCGCCTGAGACGCCATTGCGCTGTGGCGCGAGGCCAGTTCAACGGGCATTTGCTCGCCGCCGACGACGACCACCCGCAGGTTTGCCAGTTGCGCCGCTGTCGCCAAGTCCAGCAAGGGCGCGTAAAGCAGGGGCAGCAGGATCAGGTGGGAAACCTGGGTTTGGGCGATACGATCCAGCAATTGCCGGGGATCTTGGGCCAGACTGCGCGGTTCCAGGAACAGGCAGCCGCCTTGGCACAAGCTCCAGAAAATGCCGCCGCCGGCAATATCGAAAGCAAACGGTTGCAACAGCAGCAAGCCGGTGAAAGGCGCATCATAGTGTTTCAGCCGGGCCTGGATCGAATGGGCCAGATTGCCGTGACTCACCTGTACGCCTTTGGGTTGTCCGGTGGAGCCGGAGGTATAAATGATATAGGCCAGGTTATCGGGATGCGTTTCCCCGTTGAGATTCGTTTCCGGCGCGGTGTTGCTTAGCAGTTCGTCGATGCTCAATACCCGCGTTCCGCAATCGACTATGGCGTCGGTCAGCTCGGTGCGGGTCAAAATCAGAGGCGCCTGGCTTTCTTCCAGGATAAACGTCAAGCGCTCTGACGGCGTCTCCGGCAGCAGCGGCAGATAGGCGCCGCCCGCTTTGAGGATGCCCAGCAAGCCGATGATCATCTCGAACGACGGTTCCAGACACAGACCGACCGGTACATCCGGGCCTACGCCCAGGGTGCGCAGTTGGTGGGCCAGCCGGTTGGCCAGTCGGTTTAATGTAGCGTAACTGAGGGTCGCTCCGGCATGGGCCAAGGCGATTTTATCGGGCGTTTGCGCCGCTTGCGCTTCGAAGACTTGCTGAACGGCGAGCGGAGTCGTCAGGCCGGGAGATGCATTCCAGTCGAACACAATCTGCCGCTGTTCGGCTTCATCCAACAACGGCAAGGCCATGACGGGGCTGTCCGGTGCTGCGGCCATACCGGCCAACAAACGGCGGTACTGGGCGATGAAACACAGGATGGTTGATTCGTCGAACAGGTCGGTGTTGTATTCGATAACGCCGCGCAGTTCCCCGGCCACTTCTTCAATCGAGAGCGTCAGGTCGAATTTGGCCGCAGGCGAGGCGGAATCGAGCATTTCCAAATGCAGGTCTTCCACGGCCATATCCGGCGCCGGGGCGTTTTGCAGCACGAACATCACCTGGAACAGCGGCGCGTGGCTCAGGTTGCGTTCCGGTTGGAGCTCTTCGACGATGTACTCGAAAGGCACATCCTGATGCGCGTAAGCAGCCAACGCGGTTTGCCGTATCCGGCTCAACAGCTCGCGGGTGTTGGGGTTGCCTGATAAATCCAGCCGCAACGGCAGGGTGTTGACGAAGAAACCGATCAGCCGTTCCAGTTCGGTGCGGTTACGATTGGCGATCGGCGAGCCGATCACCAGATCGGTAGTGCGGGCGTAGCGTGCCAGCAACACGCCGTAGCCGCCCAGCAGGGTCATGAACAGTGTGGCCTCGGCGGATCGTCCCAGTTGCTTGAGCCGATCCGTGAGCCCGGCTTCAACGCTAAACGACTGGCTGCGGCCACGGTAGCGTTGCACCGGCGGACGGGGCCGGTCGGTCGGCAAATCCAGCAGGGCGGGCGCTTCGGCCAACTGGTTGGCCCAGTAGCTTAACTGGCTTAAGAGCAGCGTCCCGGACAGCCATTGCCGTTGCCAGTGAGCGTAATCGGCATATTGGATCGGCAGTTCGGGCAGGGGCGAAGGCTGGTTTAAACCGAAGGCGCGGTACAAATCGGCCACTTCTTGCAACAACAGGCCCATCGACCATTCATCGGAAATGATATGGTGCAGGGTCATCAGCAGCAGGTGGCTGGTTTCGTCCAGACGCAGTAGCGTGACGCGCAGCAGCGGCTCGTGGGCGAGGGCGAAAGGCCGTTCGTTTTCGCTGGCCAGCCAATGTTGTATTTCCTGTTCGCGCAGGGGGTCGGACAACTGCTCCAGCGACACTTGGCGGAATTGGAAAGGTTCCGGCGGCACGATAATCTGCACCGGGTGGCCGTCGCGTTCGTCAAAGCGGGTGCGCAATACTTCGTGGCGGCGCACGATTTCGCTGAAAGCGCGCTCCAGCACGGTAACGTTCAGCTTGCCGGTCATGCGCGCCGCGCCGGAAATATGATAAGTAACGCTGGCGCCTTCGAGTTTATCGAGGAACCATAGCCGTTGCTGGGCAAAGGATAACGGCGCGGCGGCCCGTTCTTTCGCGGACAGTGCTTGAATCGGTGCAGACACGGGTTGCACATTGGTCGCGTCGGCAAGCAGGCGTTCGCTTAACAGGGCTACGGTGGGTGCATCGAACAGGGCCTGGATAGGCAGCTCGACGGAAAAAGCATCGCGGATTTTGGAGATAACCTGGACCGCCAACAGGGAATGCCCGCCCAAATTGAAAAAATTGTCGTTGGCGCCGATGCGCTCGACTTCCAAGACTTCGGTCCAGATAGCGGCCACGCGCTGTTCGTCGGTATTGCGCGGCGCCACGTAGTCTTCTTTGAGTCCGGTCATGTCGGGAGCGGGCAGGGCGCGGCGGTCGATTTTACCGTTCGGGGTCAAGGGCAGCTTATCCAAACAAACGATGGCCGAAGGCACCATGTAGGCGGGCAAGCGCTTTTCCAAGCGGCGACGCAGTTCTGCTGCCAACAGTCGTGTGCGAGAGTTCCGGCCCGGATTGTTAATGTATTGTTCCAGTAGGTCTGCCGGGACGTTGCCCGGAAAGGCGATGCCGCGACCGGCATTACGGCTGTTATGGCGGTAAAAAACCGCGTCAAAGCGCCGTTGCGGTTCCTCGGTGGCCCAATCGAGAGCGACCGTATAGTCAAGCGATTCGCCGAGCTTGCACAGTGCGTCAGGATCGATGCCCAGCGGCGGCTCATGCTGCAACTGTGTACGCATTTCGCCGACGGTGCCGGAGCCGCTACGCAGCCATTCCAGTATTCGCGCATCCTCTGAAAGTCGTCGATTTAGCAGGTTTTTGACAAGGAGGGTTTCCGGCTGTACGGATAGTTTTTCCCGTAGGTCTTCCAAACTTAGTGCGACTTTTCCTGCATCCAGGCTTTGCGTATCGAGGCTCGGCCCAAGCGTTGCGCCGCCGATGCGCAGTACCGCATCGTAGCGGAATTTAATCATTTCATTGGCGGCGGTGCCGGGTTTCAGGAAAAACTCAACGGCGCTGATGCGCGGCAGTCTCGCTTGCAGCGCGGAAAAAAAGCGCGGGTCCAGCAGCAGCTCTTCTTCGCGCTCGGTTTGACTGGCCACACGGCGGCTCAATTCCTCGCAGGTGCAGGCGGCATCGGCTTGATGGAATTGCACCGAGGCGTGCTGAAGCTCCAGTAACGGCAGGGTGCGTAAATCGCCGAGAAACAGGCAACCGCCGTCGCTGATCGCGTTGACCGCTCCTTCAAGCACCGTCAGCAGATAATCCAGGCCGGGAAAATACTGGATAACCGAATTGATGATGATCGTATCGAAGCTTTGCGCTTCATCCGGAGAAAACCGGTTCGCTTCCCGCCGAAGCAGCTGTACTCCGCTTAAGCCCCAGGTTTGGGTTTTCTGGTGCAGGCGTTCGAGCACTGCCGCGGAAAAATCCACGCCAACATAAGCTTGCACTTTGGGCGCAATACGCGACAGCAACAAGCCGGTGCCGCAGCCGATTTCCATGACGCGGGAGGGTTGCAAGGCCAGAATACGCTCGACCGTGCCGTCCACCCAGGCCTGCATTTCCGAGTCAGGGATCGGTTTGCCGGTGTAACTGCTCAGCCAGCCGCTGGTGTCGAAATCATCCATGACAGCGGGTTGTGCGGTGCGATAAGTTTGATCCCAAACCGTTTGCCATTTTTCAATCCGGACATCGCCTAAGGTTGTATCGGGGGCTTCTTCTTGCCAGTCGGGATCGGCCTCCACGTAAGCCAGCAACTGTTGCTGATCGGCGCGGTCTTCCCGGCATACGGCCACCGCATTGCGCACTGCCGGGTGGCGGCTGAGTACCGCTTCGATTTCGCCCAGCTCAATGCGGAAACCGCGAATCTTGACTTGGTGATCGACCCGGCCCAAAAAGGCGATTTGGCCGCTGTTGAGAAAACGTACCAAGTCCCCGGTTTTGTAAACCCGAGCGCCGGGCGCGGCGGCGAAAGGATCGGGCAGGAAACGTTCGGCGGTCATCGCCGCTTGGCCCAGATAACCCCGGCTTAGCCCGTCTCCGCCGATGTGCAGTTCGCCGGGAATGCCAACGGGGACCGGCTGGAAAAAGCTATCCACTATGTAAGTCTGGGTGTTGGCAATCGGTCGACCGATCGACGCGCTGGCGCTCTTGCCGATTTCGCCGCCGTCTTGTTGCGCCAATACCCGGCTGGCTGTCGACCAGACGGTGGTTTCGGTTGGTCCGTACAGGTTCCATACCTCAGCGCCGGTGTTCAAAAGCCGGTCGGCCAGCTCCCCGGTCAGGGCTTCGCCGCCGCAGAAAATCCGGCGTAGCGGTAGCGCGCCGCGCCCGTCGGTGGCGAACAACAGCCGCCAAGTCGCCGGAGTGGCCTGCATGACCGTCGCTTGCGAGTTGTTGATTGCCTCCAGCAACGCAAAACCATCCGCCGCCGTTTCCCGCGATACCAAGGCGATGCGCGCTCCGAGGATCAGCGGCAAATACAGTTCCAGTGTGGCAATGTCGAAAGAAATAGTGGTGACCGCCAGCAGAGTTTCATCAGCGCTGAGGCCGGGTTGTTTGCCCATGCTCAGCAAGAAATTGAGCAAGGCCCGGTGGGAAATCTGCACGCCTTTGGGCCGGCCGGTGGAGCCGGAGGTGTAGATCACATAGGCCAAGCTGTCAGTGCATGCCGGGCCGGTGGTAATGGGGTGGCGCGTTGCGGCAATGGCGGGCCAATCGCTGTCCAGGAAAACCAGGCGGGCCGCGCAAGCGGGCAGGGCCGATGCAGCGTCTTGCTGCGTCAATAACAGCGAAAGGCCGGAGCTGGCGATCATCGCGTTCAGGCGGTCTTTCGGATAGGCCGGGTCTAGCGGTACGTAAGCCGCCCCAGTCTTCATAATGCCCAGCAAGCCCACCACCATATCGATGGAGCGCTCAACACACAGACCGATCAGGGTTTCCGTCGTTGCGCCCAGTTTACACAGGTAGCCGGCCAGCAGGTCGGCCCGTGCGTTCAATTGGCTGTAGCTCAGTTGTTCGCCTTCCCACAGCAACGCGATGCGATCGGGGTGTTGCCGGGCCTGTTGCTCGAACAAACGGTAGACTGTTTGTTCGAGCGGATAGTCGTGTCGGGTGGCGTTCCAGTCTAGCAGCAGTTGTTGGCGTCCGGTTTGATCCAGCAGCGGAAGCTGCGCCACCGGACAATCGGGATGAGTGGCGATGCCGGCCAGCAGCGTGTGGAAGTGGGCGACGAAGCGTTCGATGGTGGCCGCATCGAACAGGTCGGTGTTGTATTCGAATTCTCCCTGCAATGTTCCGTTCTGCTCCTCCAGTTTGAGGGTCATGTCGAACATCGACGAGGCCGCGGCTTGGGGGATGGTGGACATCCGTAAGTCGCCGATATGCAGATCGGCTGTTTGTTCGTTCTGGTTTTGCAGAATAAACATGACCTGGAACAACGTGGAGAAGCTTAAATTACGCTCAGGTTTAATGGCTTCGACCAAACGCTCGAACGGCACATCCTGATGGCGGTAGGCTTCCAGGCAGGTGTGACGGACTTGCGCCAGTAACTCATGTCCGGTGAGGGCGTCGGTAAATTCAGTACGCAGCACCAGCGTATTGACGAAAAAGCCCATCAGGGGTTCCAGCTCTTTACGATTGCGGTTGGCGATCGGCGAACCGACTACCACGGTTTCTTGGCGGCTGTAACGCGCCAGCAGCGCGGCGAAACCGGCTTGCAAGGTCATGAACAAGGTGGCGCCGGCGGTTTGGCTCAGGGTTTTAAGCTGCGTCAGTAACTCGGTCTCAAGGGTAAAGTAGTGGGTGCTGCCGGTAAATGTTTGTATCGGCGGGCGCGGCCGATCCGTAGGCAGTTCCAGCAGAGCCGGAATGCCGGACAGTTGTTTTTGCCAGTAGCCGATTTGGTTGTCCAATCGTGGGCCGCTTAGCCATTCGCGCTGCCAGCAGGCGAAGTCGGCGTATTGGATGGGCAGAGGTGTCAGCGGCGAGGGCTTATCCTCAGAGAACGCCTCGTATAAGGCCAAGACTTCGCGCAGCAGCACATTGCCGTTCGACCAGCCGTCGGAAACGATGTGGTGAATGTTGATCAGCAGAATGTGTCGATCAGCCGCCAGACGGACCAGGCTCAGGCGTAGCAGCCGATCTTGGGCAAGATCGAAAGGGCGTATCGCTTCCTGCTCCGCCAACCGGTCGAATGCGCTTTCCCGCTGTGCCTCAGGCAGGTTTTGCAAGTCAACGACCGGAATGCGGCAATCAATCTCGGCATGGATAAGCTGTACCGGGCGGCTATTTTGTTGGATGAAATTAGTTCGCAACACTTCATGGCGGCGGACGATTTCCTGGAAGACGGCTTCGAAAGCGGATAGGTCAAGGCAGCCATCCAAACGGACGGCGTTAGGCATGTTGTAAGTGGCGCTAGGTCCTTCCAGCTGGTCTAAGAACCACAAGCGCTGTTGAGCAAAAGACAGCGGGGGATGCGCTTCGCCGGCAGACCGGGGGGGGATCGGTTCTTCCTTCAGGCCGTTGGAACCGGCAGCTTTTTGTGCCTTTTGTAAAAGAGCCTGCTTTGCGGGCGATAGGGATGCAAAGCGGGCAACAACTTCCTTCATGTGTGTTTTCCAGATAACTCAAAATCCAATAAATCCAACAGCAGATCGGCGCAGCCCTATAGAGCAAGCTCAGGGGCATGTAGCGTAACGCGAATTTTATGGGGAAACAATACATTTTGGAGTTTAGAGATCGTCGCCTAACAGCGTTTTTAACTTACATTATGCGAGAGGGGTCGCTCGATCCCCTGCGTTATGAAGAATGCCGCGCACATTTGAGTGCCAAGCTACGAAAGGGGATAGGGTTTAACTCTGTGACGAGAGCTGAGGTGATACTCGCACGGACGAGTATGCTGCACGGCCATGGACGGCTCTGTTTACCCTCTGGTCGCCATTGAATTGAGCCGACCGGACGATTTGCGGATGATGCGCAAGTGATTCGGAATTTGTGTGTGTGGTGATTGGCAGTCGCTGCGACTTTTTTTAGAAATGGGACAGAATTAGGATGATTTTTATTTCAGGCATAAAAAAAGCACTTGGTTTTCACCTAAGTGCTTGATTTGTATGGTGGCGATAGGTGGACTTGAACCACCGACCCCGGGGTTATGAATCCCAAAAAAGCTAAAAACCACAACACAGCACAACAAACAATAATAATTAAAACAATAAGTTAACTGTTTTATATTGTTGTCAATTATTCCCATTTATCACCCTTTTTTATAGTCAATTGCGCCAAAAGTGCGCCATAGGTTTATACTGTAACCCTACAAACAAAGCGGCCTTGAGGGTGTATCAGCACCGACAAGGCCTTACCGACTCACTTAACAATCAGGGTTAAGCAAATGGCTAAAGCATCATACCAAAGCCGGTTGCTATCCCATAGGGGCAATCATGGCAACCATTACAGAACGCACAGCTAAAGACGGAACGACGCGCTATAGGTCGGAAATTCGTTTAAAAGGCTATCCGACACAATCGGCAACCTTTAAGCGAAAGACCGACGCTAAAAAATGGATTCAAGACACTGAAAGCGCGATAAGAGAGGGGCGACACTTCAAAACTGTTGAAGCTAAAAAGCACACAGTTGATGAAATGATTGACCGTTACCTATCCGGCGCAAAACTTACCAAAGTTCAAGACGACCACACCGGACTACACCTAAGACGCTGGAAGGAAGAAATCGGTTATATGTTGCTGGCCGATGTGAATGCCGATGCTATTACCCTGATTAAAGAAAAACTTCTTAACGAAGAATTTAGAGGCAAACCGCGCAGCCCTACCACCGTGTTGAGATACATGGCTTCATTGAGTACGGTTTTTACTACAGCCGTTCGGGATTGGGCGTGGCTGGAAGATTCACCGATGAAAAACATTAAAAAGCCTACAGCAGCCCGTGGGCGTGTCCGGTTCTTGAGTGATGCTGAGAGGGAACGCCTTTTGATTGCCTGTAAGGAGTCCAGAAACAAACAGCTCTATATGTGCGTGATTTTGGCAATTAGCACCGGCATGAGGCAAGCTGAGCTATTTGGCCTTAAATGGGCAGATGTAAACCTTAAAGAGCGTTATATCATCCTGCACGAAACCAAGAACGGAGAACGGCGGCGCGTACCTTTAGCCGGGCTTGTCTTAGAACTGTTACAAGAACATGCCAAGGTTCGGCGGCTTGATACCCCGCTATTATTCCCCGGCATTAAAAACCCATTAACACCAATTGACTTACAAACCCCTTGGGAGACTGCGAGGAAAAACGCCGGTATAACTGATTTTACATGGCATGACCTAAGGCATTGTACAGCGTCTTACCTTGCCATGAACGGGGCTTCACTGGCTGAGATAGCCGAGATTCTAGGCCACAAAACCTTAAGCATGGTTAAGCGTTACGCCCACCTTTCAGACGGCCATGTTTCAAGCGTGATTGAAAGCATGAACGCCAAAATATTTGGGGGCGTTTGATGAGTGGTATTAACTGGGATGATTGGCTAAACCGCGAACAGCTTACCCTTAGTGAGCTTTTGCTATTGTCATTGGAGGAAGACCCGAATGATAAGGATTTGTCGTTTTTTGATTCTATCGGACTTAACAATGATGAGGCTTACATCAACCGACGGGGCGATGCTGAAAGCTGGATAAGAGCCGGAAAATTGCAGGGAAAAAGGGTTAATGATGGCGGCTCTATTGAATACTTTCAAATAGACCCTGTTAGATTTTTCGAACTGGCAAAGTCGAATAATTGGGACTTGGCGCAAGAAATAAGTGATTTTTTAGATAAACACCAAAACCTGAAAAACGTCACTTGGAGCGGAAGCATACAAGCACTTGAACCACTCACAGCCGAACAAAGGCAGGCTTACAACAAGCTGGCGGCCTGGACATGGGTTGACGCTATTTATATTTTACAAGGTTTCAAGCCATGCTCACAGATAAGCACTGAACAAGTGCGTAGCCATTTTCCCGGTGAGGTTAATTTTTTTACTCAATCAATCCAATTAGGCAATATTGGCAAAGAGATAACCCAAGCAGGAGAGAGGACATTTATTGATTCACCGGCAAAATGGGAAGCTTTCTGGCAATGCCTTTATAAACCGGATGCAGAACAGCAAGCCGAAGCATTGGGTGATGCTCGCGCGGTTGATGCACAGGAAGGCAGCAAGGTTTATGAACTCTATAAAAAAAGCCTGGATGCTTTGAATATTGATTTAAAGTCTTTGAAAGTGGAGGACATATTTAAACAGGTAAAATTAACCGATAAAAAACTATGGTGCATTGCTTATGCAACTTTTAAGCGTGATGTGTGGCCTATCTACAGTAAAGAAAACAATCTAGGCAAGCAACCGGGGCGGCCTCGCAACAAATAAAATATAGGGGATGAAAAATCCCCTTTTTTTTATCCACAGAAGAATCAAGGCTTACAAATACGGGAAATATAGGGAAATACAGGGGAACACCGAAACCCCATATTTTATATAAATATCAGCAACTTATACTTGAACCCAACACAAGAGCAATCTTGTGGAAAGCCTGCAAAAGCAGGGAATAAACTTTCTTTATGGATTCATTCAATGCCAGTCTTATCAACAGTAAACCAATTTACAGCAAAACAACCCGCCTTCACTACTGGCGGCCTACGCGCTCTTATATTCAATGAAAACACCAACGGCCTAGCTAAGTCCGGGGCAATTGTTCGCATAGGCCGAAAGGTTCTTATTGATGAAACCCGTTTTTTTGCTTGGGTTGAATCACAAAATAAGGCGGTGGCATGAGAACGCCTACATTCCCACGCACTGACACCCTAACAGCCCGCGCCTTGATGCGTCTTTTAACCGGCCAGCAATTCACCCACCGCGACTTTCAGAACGAAACTGCAAGCTATCGGTTATCAGGTTATATCGAGCAATTGCGAAACCGTCACGGCTGGACTATTGAAACCAAGGAAGAAACAGCCCCAACCAGTGACCCAACGGGACGCGCAGCAACCTATGGGCGGTATCTGATCGAGTTGGAAAGTTTAAAAACGTTACGGGCTGAACTGGGCGAACGAATGAGTAAATTTATCGAAGCAGTTAAACGCTTTGAAGCAAGAGGGAAATCATGATTGATGACTTTGAACTGACTGAATTAAGCGACCACCCCCAAGCGGCAAACTTAGGGGGTGGCAATGTTTAACAAAAAACTCAATGCGGATTATATCAAATGCAAATTGCACCCGGTGGATTTTTACCGGCACGAGTTACCCGATGCACCACTTAAAAAAGGCGGCTGGAACTCAGGCGGCTTGTGTGTCTTTCATGGCGATAAGATGCCCGGCAGCTTTTACGTAAATTTAACGACAGGGGCTTATAAATGCTTTAGTTGTGGCGAAGCTGGCGGTGATGTTGTCGCTTTCACAATGGCCGTGTATGGGCTTCAATTTGTCGAAGCACTGGCAAAGCTGGCTGATGAGTGGGGGCTTATATGAATGGAATCCCCCAAAGCTACAACGGCAAACCCTTAATTCATGCTTGGAATTATTGCGCTACCGATGGCGCAGCCTTCGGGGTTGTTGCAAGGTATCAGAACGGGGACAGCAAAAAAGATATTATTCCTTTCTTCAATCGCAGTGGCACAACCTGGGCGGCCGGTATCGAATTGAACCCAAGGCCATTATTTGGACTTGATAAGCTGGCGGCACAGCCAAAGGACAAAGCCGTTTTTATCGTTGAAGGTGAAAAGAGCGCGGCGGCTCTACAGAGTATAGGTATAACAGCCGTTAGCAGTCTTGGAGGTTCACCGGCGGCAAAACAGGCAGACTGGACACCGTTAAACGGTTATAAGCTGGCCTACCTGTTACCGGATGCAGACAAGCCGGGCGAACATTACATGCAGGACGTTTACCGGTCGTTAATGGCCTTGGATTCACCGCCACAGTGCAAGGTGGTTGTATTGTCCGGCTTGCCTATTAAGGGTGATGTAGTGGACTGGGTGCAATCCTTAATAATCGACTGGGACGGCTACAGTCCTATTGCTGAAAACTTGCATGAAGCATTAAGGGAGGAACTACGCGCAGAGTTGAAAAGCGCCGAACCTATACCGGAAGGATGGGGTTTTGTCGGTTCTGTCAGTGCAGGGTATGGCGATTTATGGGAAAAACCGGGGGAAATTGAAACCAAAACGCCACTCGTTCAAGTATTACAACCCGAACTGATACCCGAACCGTTCCGGCATTGGCTGGCTGATGTTAGCCACCGGATGCAAACGCCCCCGGACTTTGCCGCAATATCGAGCCTTGTTATTGTTGGCTCAATCATTGGCGCGGGGTGCAGTATCAGGCCTAAACGCTTGGATGACTGGGAAATTATACCGAATGTATGGGGCGCGGCAATCGGGCGGCCTTCGGTTGTACTGAAATCCCCAAGCATGAAAGAACCTATGAGCCTACTTGAACGCCTGCAAGCTGAGTATGGCGAACAGTACGAGCAGGACAAGGCCGGGGCTGAATTCGATATGTTGGCAAACAAAGCCATGATTGATGATGTGAAGGGGCAGCTATCCAAAGCGGCAAAGGGTAAGGGTAAAGATGGCGTGGTGAAAGGCGAAGACTTGCAAAAGTTAAAGGCTGATTACATGGAGCTATCAGAGAATGCCGAACCCGAAGCCACCCGGCGATTATTCAAGACAAATGAAACCAGCGTGCAGAGTATGACGGTTTTGCAGAACCAGAACCCGCGCGGCCTTTTGACGTTCCGTGATGAATTAACCGCCTTGCTTGTTAAGTGGGATAGAGAGGACGGAGCAGACGAACGCGCCTACTTTCTGGAAGGCTGGAACGGTAACGGTTCTTATACTGACTTCAAGATAGGGCGCGGCTTAACCGAAGCACCTAATATCTGTATCAGCCTGTTAGGTGGAATCCAGCCGGATAAGTTGAGGCGGTATCTTTACCAAGCGCAGAACGGAAGCAATGACGGCCTGATGCAGCGCTTACAGCTTGCCGTGTGGCCTGATGAGCCGGAACACTGGCGATTGATTGACACGATACCGAACAAGGTCGAAAAGCGCCGGGCTTTCGATATTATGAAGGCATTGGCTGAGCTGGATTTTATCGGATGCGGTGCGGTTCAATCTGAATATGACGACAGGCCTTATTTTAGGTTTGATGATGCAGGGCAAGCAGTTTTTAATGAATGGCTGACAACCTTGCAAACAGTCAAGATTCAACAGGAAACAAACCCCTTGATGGTTGAGCACTTCGGCAAGTTCCGTTCTTTGATGCCTTCATTAGCCTTGATATTCCATTGCATTGATATTGCAGACGGTAAAGCGCCGGGCAATGTATCGGTACAAGCGGCAATGCTGGCGGTTGAGTGGTGCAAGTATCTTGAAAGTCATGCTAGGCGTATTTATGCAATGGCGGAGAGTCCAGAGCATGAAGCGGCGGTAAGGCTGGCCGACAAGATACAGGCTAAATCATTACCTAATCCATTTACCACGCGAGATATTGAGCGCAAAGGCTGGCATGGCTTAAAGGAAAAGGAAGAAGTCGAGGCGGCTTGTGGTGTTCTGAAAGATGAAGGCTGGCTAATGATGCAGAGAAAACCAAAGCCACCCACCGGACGAACACCTTTACCAGAATATTATATTAATCCCGTTTTATTGTGAAAACCCGCCAACCTTACACCGACAGAACCGACAAAACCCCCTTTACTGTACTTTTGTCGGTTCTGTCAGTGCTAGGTAAGGGCAATTTCACCAAAAATATTAATTTTAAGGACTACAAAAAAATGAATTTAGAACAAAAAGCACACGAGTTAATGATGAGTCCAACGCTTGAAAGACTGCATCAAATGGCCTTGGGTATTCCTTTCGATGTAAACAAACCAGACGAGTTAAAAACAATGCTGGCAACATGCGGCGCTGAGGTGATTAACGCATTGGATAATGGGCGTATTCACTTTGACAAGATGGAGGAGAAAGCATCGTTTTACGGATTGCTAACTGTTACAACCGATTATGTAATGGATGGCAGGATTAGGACGGCGTTCACCAAAGCAACGATAAATTAATCGGTTTTTAACTGAATCCAACAGATAGTGAACAGACATGAAAGAGCATTTATTTAAACCGGGTGTGTCCGGCAATCCCAAAGGCAAGCCAAAGGATAAAACCCCGGCCACCTTATTAAGAAAGTCCATTGTTGAAGATATGCCGGAGATTATTACAAAGCTGGTGGAGCTGGCGAAAGGCGGCGATGTTTCAGCGGCAAAGGTTTTGCTTGATAGATGCTGTCCAGCTTTAAAGCCCCAAGCCATGCCGATTAGCCTACCTGTCAATGGGACGCTGGCAGAACAAGGCGACGAGATTATAAGGGCAACCATGGCCGGACAGATACCGCCGGATATTGGCAGTCAGTTAATAACTGCATTGTCGAATCAAGGAAAATTGATTGAGTTGCAAGAATTAACAGAACGCTTACAGCGAATAGAAAAACAATTGGAGTCCAGAGCATGAAGCCCGAACAAGTTAATAAGCTTTACAACAAACTAACCCCCCAAGAGCAAGCCGGGCTTTGTTTTGATGCAGCAATACGGCAAGATAAAAACGAGCTGGATAGTGTTGTTGCCAGCGTTGAGCAGCATACTTATAAATGCTTGGACTATAAATATCGTAAGCGTGTAATGGGCTTGTATATGTTGGGTTTGTTTTATGGCGGCATGTATTGGAAAACCAGAACATTAATGACAGCGGCGGCTTTTGCAGCGGACTATCAGCAGGAAGCACACATATTCTTAAACAAGCTATCATCAATGGATGCTGCTTTGATTGCTGTATGTGAGCAAGTCAAAGTCGATATAAGCGCAGTTAAGACGCTGGCCGGTTGTAATGGTGAGCCTACATTTAACCAATGGGCTGAGCCTGAGCAGGTGGCAGAATACGCCGAGATGCTTTTAAGTGTGGTTGATTGATTGCCAGGACAGTCCTCTATGTAAAGGTTTTAAATTGACACTAACATCTAAAGCAAGTGACAATCGAGCGGCCTTGTCAGACAACAAAAATCATCCATTAAACAAAAATTCTAATAACCACACCCCATGAGAACGAAATGAAAAAATTAATACTATTAATCCTTGCAATATTAGCAACATCAAAATGCTTGGCAGATTCACCGAGCATCTATGACTCACAAAATGGTAAATATTTGGGGAAACTTGGCGGTAGCCAGTACGATGCCGATTCAACAAACAACCCTTACGGGCAGTATGGCAGCAAGTACAGTGCCGATTCTATAAATAATCCATACGGACAATATGGGAGCAAATATAGCAATGACTCACCAAACAATCCATATTCAACCAATCAACCCGTAATAATAGATAGGGATAATAATTGAAAAAACCAGGCCGAATAACACCGGCTTTTTTGTGCCTGAATTGTTGGCAAGTGTTGCGGGTGTTTTTTTAGAAATGCGCCATAATTGCGCCATTTTAAAATTAAGACAATAAAAAAGCCCTTGGTTGTCACCTAAGGGCTTGATTTGTATGGTGGCGATAGGTGGACTTGAACCACCGACCCCGGGGTTATGAATCCCGTGCTCTAACCAGCTGAGCTACATCGCCATTTAAACAGGTCTTTTAAAGAGCGGGAATTATAAGTACCCGCTCTTACTTTGTCAAACGTTGAATCTGAAATGCACTACGTCGCCGTCTTTAACGATGTAGTCTTTGCCTTCAAGCCGCCATTTACCGGCGTCTTTGGCGCCCTGTTCGCCTTTATAGTCGATGAAATCCTGGTAGGCAATGACTTCGGCGCGAATAAAGCCTTTTTCAAAGTCGCTGTGAATGACACCGGCTGCCTGGGGTGCGGTCGCGCCTACCGGAATAGTCCAGGCCCTGACTTCTTTTACTCCGGCAGTGAAATAAGTCGCGAGGTTCAGCAGTTTATATCCGGCTCTAACAACACGGTTTAAGCCGGGTTCTTCCAGGCCGAGATCGTCCAGGAATTCTTTCTTTTCTTCCTCGTCCAGCTGGGCTATTTCCGCTTCTATGGCTGCGCAGATCGGTACGACCATAGCACCTTCTTTTTCGGCCAGCACTTGCACTTTATCCAGCAATGGATTGTTTTCGAAACCGTCATCCTGCACATTGGCAATGTACATGGCCGGTTTGAGCGTCATCAGGCATAGGTCCCTGATCAGGGCTTTTTCATCCTCGGTTAACGGCAGGGTTCGCGCAGGTTCGCCCGAATCCAGTTGCTTGAAAACCTTTTCCAGTACATCTTTTTTGGCCTGTTCGTCTTTGTTGCCGGTTCTGGCCGCCTTGCTCGCACGCAGCAAGGCTTTTTCAACGGAAGCCATATCGGCCAAGGCCAATTCTGTGTTAATGACTTCGATGTCGGAGAGTGGATCGATTTTTCCGGCGACATGGATGACGTTATCATCCTGAAAGCAGCGCACCACATGGGCAATGGCATCCGTCTCGCGAATATTGGCTAAAAACTGGTTGCCCAAGCCCTCGCCTTTCGATGCGCCTGCAACGAGTCCTGCGATGTCTACAAATTCAATCGTGGTAGGCAACATGCGCTCGGGTTTTACGATTTCCGCCAGCTTGTCCATTCGGCTGTCAGGCACGGGAACTACGCCTACATTGGGGTCGATAGTGCAGAAGGGGTAGTTTTCGGCCGCGATTTTCGCACGGGTTAATGCATTAAATAAGGTCGATTTTCCAACATTGGGTAAGCCAACGATTCCACAATACAGCGCCATAGAGTTCTCTGAGATTTTAAATAAGAAGTGAGTGCAGCAAGATAACTAGCCGAAACAAAGCGGGGATTATACAAGCTATGGCTTTAATCTAAAAAACTAAAACAAGTCAGCGGCGGAGAGTTTGGATGGAATCTCGTGCAATCCATGTTAGCCGTGCGCTCTTGCAGTTAGGTTTTTTCTTCATGATCTTCACGCTGTTCGTGGTAAATAATCGAACAAATGGCTAAACTACAGCCTTGCTCCACACGCGAAGACAAATATTCCATGTTAAAACAAACGCCGCTTTACAATCTGCATCTTGAGCTGGGCGCCAGGATGGTGCCGTTTGCCGGCTATCTTATGCCGGTGCAATACGGTAAAGGTACGCTGCATGAACATCTGCACTGCCGCAGCCACGCAGGTTTCTTCGACATTTCTCACATGGGGCAGTGCCTGATTCTCGGCGATGACGCGGTTCCTGAACTTGAGCAACTGATACCCAGCGACATTTCAGGGCTTAAATCCGGCGAGCAAAAATACACGGTATTAACCAACAGCGATGGCGGGATTATGGACGACATCATCATTACCCGTATCGATACGGGTTTGATGATCGTTGTGAATGCTGCCTGCAAAGATAAAGACTTTAAGCATCTGTATAGCCATTTAGGGGGGCGGTGTTGTTTTAATGAACTGACCAGTCAGGCTTTATTTGCTTTGCAAGGTCCTGCCGCCGCATCGATCATGGAAAAGTTTTCGGCACAAGCCGCCGAACTTCCCTTTATGCAAGCCTGCGGAACAAACATCAAGGGCATAAAATGCAACGTCAGCCGTAGCGGCTATACCGGCGAAGACGGTTTTGAAATCTCGGTAGGCCATCATTATGCGGAGCAACTTGCCCGTCTGTTGCTGGCCGAAGACGATGTAGAACCCATAGGTTTGGCGGCCAGGGATACCTTGCGCCTGGAAGCGGGCCTATGCCTGTACGGTCATGAGCTTAATGAATCGATTACGCCGGTAGAGGCAGGTCTCCAGTGGCTGGTTAAAAAAGCCGATAACCACTTTCCCGGAGCCGAAAAAATTCTGGCTCAGTTGCAACACGGATCGGAAAAAATCCGCGTCGGGTTGCTGATCGATAGCAAAATACCGGTGCGAGAAGGCAGTGTCATTTGTAACAGTGAAGGTATCGCCGTAGGCTATGTGACCAGCGGCAGTTTTTCTCCCTGTCTGGACCGGCCGATTGCTATGGCGTTGCTTGATCCGTACACCGTTGACTTGGGCAGTCCGCTATACACCATAGTCCGCGATCACCGTATTACAGTCACCCTGACCCCATTGCCTTTTATCCCTCACCGCTACCATAGATAGGCGAAGGGCGAAGGGCGAAAACACCAGACTCCGGCAGAGTGGCGGGCCGATCTTGACCTTTGGTCGTATATTCTTTTCGTGTCCTTCACGTTTTTCGTGGACAATATCTTTTTCCTGAATTCTATTTTTCTAACGCTGAGTGGTTACCCATCATGACTACATCTCGCCCTGGTTTAGCTCAACTGGAAATGCGCGGTAATTTCATCAACCGCCACATCGGCCCCAATCCGCAGCAGACCCAAGACATGCTGGCAGAGCTGGGCATCAGCGAACTGGAAGATATTATCGAGCTGGCCATTCCGGCCAATATCCTGAATCATGAACCGTTAAAACTGACCGAAACGGTCAGCGAACGCGCGGTGATCAAGCATCTGCGCAAAATGCGCGAACGCAATAAAGTGTTCACCTCAATGATCGGCATGGGTTATTACGACACCATCATGCCTGCGGTGATCAAGCGCAATGTGCTGGAAAATCCCGCCTGGTATACGGCTTACACGCCTTACCAAGCCGAAGTCAGCCAGGGGCGGCTGGAAGCGCTGCTGACTTTCCAACAAGTCATTATCGACCTGACCGGCATGGCGCTCGCCAACGCCTCGCTGCTCGACGAGGCCACGGCGGCGGCAGAAGCCATGACCATGTCGCGGCGTTTGTCCAAAAGCACGGCCAACAGCATTTTCGTGGATCAGGATTGCCACCCGCAGACCATCGCTGTGATCAAGACCCGCGCCCGTTCCTTGGGTTACGAGGTTATCGTCGCCGATCCTTATCACGATCTGGAACAACATGATTTTTTTGCGCTGCTGGTGCAATATCCCGGCGGCAAAGGCGAAATAAAAGACCTGGCCGCAGTCACCGCCATCGCTCAGGCCAAATCGGCGCTGGTCACGGTCGCGGCGGATTTGCTGGCGCTGGTGCTGCTGAAACCGCCTGCCGAATTCGGCGTCGATATTGTGGTCGGCAACTCCCAGCGATTTGGCGTGCCGATGGGCTACGGAGGCCCTCATGCCGCGTATTTTGCGACCAAGGACGAATACAAGCGCTCGGTTCCGGGCCGCATTATCGGCGTATCCAAAGACAGTCACGGACAGCTTGCGTTACGCATGGCTCTGCAAACCCGCGAGCAACATATCCGCCGGGACAAGGCCACCAGCAATATCTGCACATCCCAAGTGCTGCTTGCAGTGATCGCCGGGTTTTATGCGGTTTATCACGGTGCCGAAGGCTTGCGTTTGATTGCCGGACGGGTGCATCGCTACACGCAAATCTTGGCGGCCGGAATTACCCAACTGGGTCATCAGGTGCTTAGCGAGTGTTATTTCGATACCTTGATTATCAGCACGCCGAACCGGGCAAAACGTATAGCCGCCCAGGCCACGGAAGCCAGTATCAACCTGCGTGTTATCGATGCGGACCATATCGGCATCTCGTTGGATGAAACCACCACACGGGAAAACTTAAGAGACGTTTGGCAGGTTTTTGCCTCCGCCACTGCCGATCTTTCGGACATCAACGGTTTGGATGCGACAGTCGGCGAATGCATCCCGGAAGCCTTGTTGCGCAACGATCGAATCCTGCAACACCCGGTTTTCGACCGCTATCATTCCGAAACCGAAATGATGCGTTATATGCGCCGCCTTGCCAGACGCGATATAGCGCTGGACCGCTCGATGATACCGCTGGGTTCCTGCACGATGAAGCTCAATGCCGCGACGGAAATGCAGACCATTTCCTATTATGAATTTAACGCATTGCACCCGTTCGCGCCGCTGTACCAAACCCACGGTTATCAACAGATGTTTGCCGAACTGGAAGACATGCTGTGCGACCTGACCGGATTTGACGCTTTTTCGCTGCAACCCAACGCCGGTTCCCAAGGCGAGTACACCGGTCTGCTGGTGATCCGCAAATACCATGAAGTCAGGGGCCAGGCGCAACGCAACATCTGCCTGATACCCGCTTCCGCGCACGGCACCAATCCGGCCAGCGCTACGATGGCAGGACTTAAAGTCGTGGTGGTCGCCTGCGATGACAACGGCAACGTCAGCCTGGCTGATTTGCGTGCGAAAACGACCGAATATCATGACACGCTGGCCGCGTTAATGATTACCTATCCATCCACGCACGGCGTGTTTGAGCAGGCGTTTCGCGAAATCTGCGACCTGATCCACCAGCACGGCGGACAGGTTTACCTGGATGGTGCTAACTTTAATGCGCTGGTCGGCTTGAGCCGCCCCGGCAAAATCGGCGCCGATGTCGCCCATCTTAATCTGCATAAAACCTTCTGCATTCCGCATGGCGGCGGCGGTCCCGGCGTCGGCCCGATAGGCGTGGGGGCGCATCTGGCCCCGTTCCTGCCCGACCATCCGGTTGTCGATGGCGTCAATCCGGCCAAAGGCGAGCACGGCACCATAGGCACGGTAGCCGCCGCGCCCTGGGGATCGGCCAGTATCTACACCATTTCCTGGGCTTATATCGCGATGATGGGCGCAGCCGGGTTAAAACGCGCGACCTTGACTGCGATCTTGAACGCCAATTACATAGCCAAACGTCTGGCGCCCTATTACCCGATTTTATACACCGGCAAAAACGGCTGGGTGGCGCATGAATGCATTATCGATTGCCATGCCTTTAAAAAGACCTGCAATGTCACCGTCGAAGACATCGCCAAGCGCCTGATCGACTTCGGCTTTCATGCGCCCACCGTGTCGTTTCCGGTTGCCGACACTTTGATGATAGAACCGACCGAAAGCGAAGATAAAGCCGAGATTGACCGTTTTTGTGCAGCGTTAATCGCTATCCGTGAGGAAATCAAGGCTATAGAAACCGGCGCTGCCGATGCTGAAAATAACTTGCTGCATAATGCGCCGCATACTCACCGCTTATTGTTGGAAGAATGGAATCTTCCCTATTCAAAACAACAGGCGTTTTTTCCTAATAACGACCAGCATGACGACAAATACTGGCCGCCGGTCGGGCGTATCGATAATGTGTATGGCGACCGGCATGTGTTTTGCCGCTGTCCGCCGGTGATGGATGATGAGTAATTGATAAAAAATCACCACGAAGACACGAAGAGCACGAAGTTTTTACTCTGTTTTCTTTCGTGTCTTCGTGGTGAATAATCACGTTGCTTAACCATTGATCAAATCCGCAACGGCGTGACTTTGCCGGTCATCCGGTAATTTTTATAATCTTCGACAACCTGGGCATGGTCGAATGCCAGCACGGCGGGAAGATTATCAAAGGTAAAAAGGCCGAAATTTTTTGCATCATCGGCGGCTCGCGGCATTCCGGCGGCTTCGGCAATATAGACGGCAGTGACGGTATGATTGCGGGAGTCGCGTTCGGGATTGGAGTAGATGCCCAGTAAAGCCGTCAGGGTAATATCCAGGCAGGTTTCTTCCTTAGCTTCGCGAATCGCCGCATGTTCAACGGTTTCGCCAACATCGACAAAACCGCCCGGCACTGCCCAGCCGTAAGGCGGATAGGCACGTTCGATCAGCACAAACGGCCGGTCGGGTTGGTAGATCAGTTCGATTAAAATATCCGCTGCCAACAAAGGGGTGATGGGTTTCGGCATGTTATCTCCTGAAAACGGGTGTGAGGGGTTAAAATCTTAAGCTGAACGAATCGCCGATAAAATATACCACAGGAACTCTTAAGGGCGTTTTTTCACCACGAACGATTACACCGGAATGATCCGCTTAACCTTAACGTATCAAAGAATCCATGAACTGTCCCAAATGCCTGAATGAGCTGCATGTACAAAGTGAAATTTGTCCTCATTGCGGCATCGTATTCGAGAAGTATCTGAAATATCATCCTGAACAGTCGGCTCGACAGGATGTCCAGCCGCCTATTGTGACGCTTTATGAAGACGATGAAGCCCAGCCGCTGACGCAATTTCTGTTTCACGAGACGCAACAAACCACGTTGGCTGATTTTATAGGCAGGGCGATTATTTTGGCGGGTCTCGTTATTTGGAGCTGGCAGCTTATGAGCCCATCTATCGAGAGCAATGCGGTTGGAAGCTCTTTTTTACATCTGGTCAATCTGCCTTTCCATGAGGCGGGGCATATTATTTTCAGGCCGTTCGGCGCATTTATCACTTCATTAGGCGGAACGCTGGGACAGCTGTTAATGCCGTCGATTTGCACGGGCGTGTTATTGCTTAAAACTCGCGATCCTTTCGGCGCATCTGTCGCGTTATGGTGGGTCGGCGAGAATTTTCTGGATATTGCGCCGTATATGAACGATGCGCGAGCAGGGCAGTTGCCGCTATTGGGCGGTAATTTCGGTCATTCGGCACCCTATGGTTTTCACGATTGGCAGTATCTTTTGACCGAGTCCGGTCTTTTGCAATACGACCATTTCCTGGCTAAAGCGGTCTTTGCGATCGGTTCCGCAATCATGGTGCTGTCGTTGTTATGGGGTGGACTTTTGCTGGTTAAACGATATAAGGACATAAATCGTCCATGCTGAGCCCCATTCGACAAGCTCATGACCAGGCCTCGGCCTTGCGAGCCTTGTCGAAGCATGAGCGATTCAAGTCGTTGCACGGAACGCGCACTCATCGCTTACTCTTCGACAATACTCTCCTGAGCAAAGTCGAAGGGCTTAGCGCGAATTAGTCCGGATACCTGATCGATAACCGCGGGAAATATAAAATTTCCGGCAGGAGTAATAAGATCATTAATGAAACCTTTCTTCCAGTGAACTGCTGTTCGGCGCTTCACAATACATGACCATCGTTATTAGTTCGGCGACATTTTCAGCCTGCATTTTTTCCATGATGCTTGCTCTGTGTACGTCTACGGTGCGATTGCTGATATTGAGTATTTTTGCGGATTCCTTATTGGAGTGACTTTTGACGATCAGTCCCAGCACTTCTTTTTCCCTTGTTGTTAAATGATCGATACGGTCCTGTATGCGGCGTTTTTTGACAAATTCTTCCCTGAACGCAATATCTTTTTTAATGGCTTCATTGATTCGTTCCAGCAACACTTCGTTATTAAACGGTTTTTCCAGAAAATCGACAGCCCCGGATCGGAATGCTTTTGCCGAGTCGGCAATATCGGCATGACCGCTGATAAATATGATGGGAATATTTATCCCTCTGTTCAATAATTCGCTCTGAAGTTCGTGGCCGGTCATTAACGGCATTCTAACGTCCAAGAGCAGGCATCCCGGCTGATCAGGCGTATAGTTATTCAAAAATGCCTCAGCGGATTCAAAGCTCCTGACCGCCTGTCCCGTCGATTCAATCAAGAGAGTCAGTGAGTCACGTATTGCGAATTCATCGTCAACTAAATAAACGAGCGGTGTTGAGTTGTTAATGCTCATCAGATTTTCTCCGTATGGGTAGAATGAAATAAAAAGTGGTGCCTTTTCCAGATTGGCTATTGAAATGCAACGTGCCTTCGTGGGCTTCGATAAGTGAGCGGCTGATGGATAGTCCCATGCCCATGCCGTCCGCTTTGGTGGTGTAAAAAGGGGTCAATATCTTTTGCTGTTGGTCTGTGTCAAGTCCCGGTCCGTTGTCTTTCACCCGGACCTGTATGCTGTTATTGAGTGTCAATCGGCTATGAATAGCCAATTGGCGTTGTTGTTTTGCGGGTAATGTTTTTAATGCGTCAATACTGTTTCGGAGCAGGTTGATGATGACCTGCTCAATTTGTACATGGTCGACATAGATGGGCGGCAAATTGCTTTCCAGCTCAAATGTCAGCTTTATGCCGTTTTGTTTAAGGTCGGCGATACACAGGCTGACAGCCTCATGAATCAAACTATTAATTTCGGCGGTTGATCGATGTTTTGCATGGGATTTGACGAACTCCCTCATGCGATGAATTATCCGGCCCGCTCTTAACGCCTGCTGCTGGGTTTTGTACAGCACCTCTGTGAGATTTACCAGGTCGGGATTTTCAGCGTTAATAAGGTTTAAACTGACTTGCGTATAGCTGGAAATCGCGGACAGCGGTTGATTGACTTCATGGGCAATGCCTGACGCCATTTCACCCATCAGTCCAAGGCGAGTGACATGGGCGAGTTCGTCCAGATGCTCCTTGTCTTGCTGTTCCCGGTGTTTGCGTATACTCACATCACGCACAATATGAGTGAAATAGTGTGCATTGTCGACTGAAAACTCCGCGATGGACAGATCCAGGGGCACCGCAAAGCCGTTTTTGTGAAGGCCTTCAACTTCCTGGATTTGACCGATATGTTTGACTGAATGAGGTTCGCTGCAATCATGTATTTCTCTTGGCGATGACGGTATGAGTTTGGTAATGCTGTAACCAATCAGCTCTTCCGGTTTATAGCCGAAAATGGTTTCCACTGCGGCATTAGCGGATACGATGATATTGGACATGTCAATCGTGATAATGCCTTCTACGGACGCATTAAAAATGGAATTGAGTTTGGCCTCCCGTTCCAGTAGTTGGTGTTTGGAGCGGCGGAGTTCTTCAACTTTTTTCATTAAGCTCAGATTACTTACAATCAGTTCGCTGGTCTGTCTGCGAACTTTTTCTTCCAGTTTCTCATTAAGGTAGGCGATGGTTTCTTGCGCTTGCTTACGCTCGGTGATGTTATTAATGGTCAGGCATATTTGTAACGCGTTTTTATCGTTGTAAACGACCCTTGCGTAGCATTCGATATACGTTAATATTTTGCTTTTATCGCCTGATTGCGAGGCATCCGTGCAAAGTTGAAAGTACTTGCATTCTGGATGAGTGGGCGAGCCCTCGGCATCTTTGGTTGTGGCGTTAAGGGCTTGGCCGGTTTTTTGGGCTAAAAGGCGATGGATAAACAAGTAATAATTATCCTGATCGGAAGGGTGGATAAATTTCCCCAATCGCTTGTTGATCAGCTCTTCTTTTGAATTACCCAGCAAGGCTGCGGCCGCCATATTGGCTTTCTGGATGATCCCCGCGTCATTTAACGTCAGGTGACCTACAGGAGATGAATCATAAAGTTGCGCGTAGGTATCGCGGGATGCAGCCAATTCCTGATGCGCCCTGTTTAATTCCTCGTTCTGCATTTTCAGTTCTATTTGATGAACCTGAAACTCAAACAGCAATTTTTGAATGTCGTCAGTAGACATGCGGGCAATATCGGCCCCCGAGTGTTGGAGCATGATTTCCGCGCGTTTGCGGATGTCTTCGCGATGCTTATCGAGTAAAGCTTCCGCTTTGTAGTCAAGACTCTCGGTATTCAGATGCCCATCAGGTGACTTGCTCATAAACCAGTATCCGTTTCTGCAGGTTGGCTAAATAAGATGATTCCCAAGAATAAACACGCCATTCTCCTTCAGAATTAGTATCTTATTTTATTAAATTTTTTCAGTAATATGTCAGGTTTTACGGAATTAGTCTTTTATTTTGTGAGTCTATTCCTACATTTTAGACAAAAAAATCCAATTTGTAAGCTAGCTTGACAACCTTCTCATCAATCAAAACTGTTTGTAAAAAACACTGGAATCTGTTGGCATTCGGTAGCCAACGGTAACTGAATCAACTGTTTGATAAATCATGCAGATACATATAAGTAATTGTTTTTAATTTATATTTTTTAAGCGTCAACAAATCCCAGTATGAGCTGTGTATTTTTAAAAACTCATCAATAATGTACGGTATTAATGAGTGGAAATACATAAGCAAAACTACTTAGGTATGCGTACGAATTTTGCAGTTATTTTCTTTGCGATAAGATTTAGCCATAAATTGATGGAGCGGCCTGCAGGTGCCTATTTATCCACACCCGGCAACTGTCTTAGCCTGTTTTTAAGCTAACGGGAGCGTTATGAGGGGGGCAGGGTTCTCATTAATTCTTATGAGTCCAATGTTAGAAAGTCCGGAGAGTGATATGGCAACGACTAATTTAGACGATGATATGCAACAGTTGGGTACAAACTGGCAATATAAAATTTCCGGCATTGATATTGAGCTGAAGGAAAAGCAATTTATGAATGATGAGGTTGAATATTACAAAGAAGTGAAAACCAAATCAAAGAAAAACGCCCATGCAGAAGATAAGAAACCCAGATTTTTTCGTTGAAGTGTAAGTAAGGTTGCGAAGTGGATTGCTTTTTGTAAAAAGTAAGCCTGAATAGCCGGCGGCTCAGACCGGCTGTAGTATTTGTGATAAATCACTGTGTGTTTTCGGATGGTTTTAGCCGGGATAGCTTTTTCATTTGGCTAAGCGCAGGCTCCTGGAACGGTTCTACGGTATATTTTTTATTGAGGGTTACCTGAGTACTTTTTAAAGAAATTACTTAATTTTTGGAAATTACCCAATCAAATGCTGGATAGATTTGTCATCCAAAGGAGTAGAAATGCAATGTTCGAAAAACTTAAGGAAGATTTTGGCACCTTTACTTCGTTTTTTTTTATGATGCCTCAATTAACGAACCGCAGTCTGGCCATTGATACCTTGCGGGTAAGTGAGGCCAAATATCGCAGCTTATTTGAAAATATCGACCAGAGCGTTATTTATCTGGATGCGACGGGTATTGTAATGGCTGTCAATCATGCTGCTGAGCATCTTCTTGGGCTTCCTCGCGACGTCATTATAGGGCGTAAGTTTGTTGATTCTTGCTTTCAGGTGATCAAGGAAGACGGCTCGGTTTTCCCGGAACAGCAACAGCCTTCAATGTTGGCTTTGCGTACGGGCAAACCCGTGGAAGGTGTGGTCATGGGGCTGTTTAATTCGGAGCGGCAAAATTATCTCTGGGTTGTCGTTAATTCAGTACCCGAATTCAGGGCGGGCGAGCGTCAGCCTCATCAGGTATTAATGACATTGACCGATATTACCCGGCAAAAACAGTCCGAAGGCAAGTTGAGTATGGCTTCGGTGATTTTTAACAATATTGGGGAGGGCATATTCGTTACCGACAAAGACAAAAAAATAATTTCGGTTAACGAGGCGTTTACCACAATAACCGGTTTTACCCAGCAGGAGGTTTACGGGAAGAACGCTCATTTTTTACACTCAAAGAAAAACAGCATAAAAATCGATGACGAATTAAGCAATCTTACCGGGACTGTAAACAGCTGGCAGGGCGAGGTATGGCGTCGTCATAAAAGCACTATGGATTTTCCCTCATGGACTACCGTTAGCGAGGTAAAGGATTCAAGCGGCGAGGTAGCCCACTATGTCCATGTGTTTATGGATATAACGCATTTTAAGAAAGCCCAGGATCATCTGGGTTTTTTGGCCTACCATGATCCATTGACCCGGTTGCCAAACCGATTGTTGTTGAAGGATCGTATTGATCATTCATTGCAAAATGCGCTGCGGGAGGGTTCGCAGGCTGCCGTATTGTTTCTGGATCTTGATCGCTTTAAGGGCATTAATGATACTTACGGTCATGCGGTCGGCGATGGATTGTTAAGGGAAGTCGCAAAACGCATAAAAAACCTGGTCAGAAAAGAAGACACTGTCTCACGTTATGCCGGGGATGAGTTTGTGGTGTTTATGGAAAATATTCCCGATGCTAAAAATCCCGCCAAGCTCGCACAAAAGCTGATCGAGACTTTTAATGCCCCCGTTTATATCAAAGGATACCGCTTAAAAATATCGACCAGTGTGGGCATAAGCCTGTTTCCGCAGGATGGACGTGATACGGATACTTTAATTAAGAATGCCGATGCGGCTATGTACCGAGCCAAGAAAGAAGGGCGGAATAACTTTCAGTATTATAGCCTGGAGTTAACCACGGAAGCGTTTGAGAAAATGTCGATGGAATACGCATTACGCCAGTCCATAGAACGACATGAGTTGATTTTGTATTACCAGCCGCAGGTTTGTCTTAAAACCGGAAAATTGGTAGGCGTTGAGGCCTTGGTGCGTTGGATGCATCCGGAACTGGGATTGATGTCGCCCAAGCAGTTTATATACATAGCCGAGGAAAGCGGGTTTATCGTGGCGCTCGGCGAATGGGTATTGCAAAACGCCTGTATGCAGATGAGGCGGTGGCTGGATGAGGGTTTGCAAGTCAATAAAATGGTCGTTAATGTGTCGGCAATTCAGTTTTTACGCTCCGATTTTATTGCTACGGTTGACCGGATATTACGTTCGACCGGGCTTGAACCGTCTTCTCTTGAGCTGGAACTTACCGGTAACGGTTTTATGGATAATTCCGAACAAACCATAAAAGCGCTCAATCAGTTGGTTGCATTGGGAATAGATTTGACGATTGATGATTTTGGCGTGGGCTGTTTTTCGTTTAACAATTTAAAACGTATTCCTGTGAAAAAATTGAAAATTAATAGTTCATTTGTCGTTGATGTACTCAATAACGCCAATGATGAAGATATTACCCGTGCGGTAATAGCCTTGGGTCATGGTTTGCATTTACAGGTTATTGCGATGGGGATTGAGTCGACAGCCCAGCAAAGGCGATTGATGGATTTAGGTTGCGATGAAGGACAGGGACATTTATACAGTTCTCCGGTATTGCCTTGGTCAAATGTCTTTCGAACATTGATAAGCGAGTAATGTCTTTCAGGGTTTAACAGGCTCATGACGCTATAAAAAGAGCATAGGTATTTATATAGCTTATTTTCACCTCATTTTTAATGTTAGAATCAATACGTATTTATACCAATTGTTCCGCTATCTCTTTGTACATAAAATGAAGATACGGGGGATATTCCTTCGGAGTGCGCGGGGGGTGAGATTGTGGCCGATTTTAATTCAGTGCAAAAGTCAAATAAGAGGGTTATTGATAAGGAAGAACTTCAAAAAATGATTGCAGAACGAGCTTTCTGCAAAGCTGAGAAAAGGGGGTTTGTAGTTGGGCATGAAATGGAAGACTGGCTGGAGGCCGAGTCAGAAATTAAAAATCAATACTTCTATTGGTTTCAGGATGTCGAATAATTTCTCAGATCACAATGATATTGACTTAGAGCTAGGGTATTTAATTATGAAACGAAACAAGATAATCGAGGTACTCGATCTGGATAAATTAACAGAGCATAAACAACGTGTTGCTTTTCATGAAGCGGGACATGCGGCGGGCATTCATTTAAATAACAAAGCCAAAAAGCTGCCGCCGGTTTTTTTTAAAATTATTTTTAAGGATATGGGCGGCGTGACCGACGCGGATGTCATGGCTTACCAGACAACCCATGACGATTGTATTGCACGAGTGGAAGGAGGCCGGTTAATCGAATCGTTGCCACCCTCTATTGACAGCCTGGTGCGTGAATTAACCAAACACAATGACGCAATGATGCAATTGGTAAAGGATTACACGACGGCTTTTGAGGCGGATATTATTAATCTGCTGATCGGGCCTCTGGCTGAAGCCAAGCATGTCGCCGAAACTGATGATGAGCTATTCAATCATCAATTAGTTAATCTGAAAGCCTTAAAAAACTATGGCGGCAGTTCCGATCTTGCCTTGGCTAACGAGTATTTACAAAGTTTCTCTACCGATAAACAACAAAGAGATGAAAAATTGGATGAGTTGTTCACCGTCGCATTTGACTTTGTAAATAACGATGCAAACTGGGCGGCAATCACCCAACTGGCTGAATATATTCGTGGCGGAAGTAAAAACATTATTGACTGTGAAGAGATTGTTTCAATGCTTGATCAGTCTGTCGATCATTTTCAAAATCGGAGAAGCGTAGCAAGGCATCATCACAATGGGTGATTCAAAGAACACTATTTTTAAAACGGCGCTCACATTGTTGGGTAATTTCTTCATCTACCTGAAAAAATTATTGATGACTGGTTTAAATTATTTATCCAAACGGGGGCCGGAGAAGGAGCTCAATAAACCGTCGGATCAAAGTAGCGCCAGTTCTAAACAAAGAAAGTTTTTTTTCTTTGTGATGTTATTCATTCTGTTGCTGACTTTTATTAATAGTGTTCAGGAAGTGCAGCGCGATGAAATCCCCTACAGCCAGTTTATTAAGCTGGTCAAAGAGGCAAAAATCGACAAGGCGGTGGTAACCGAGCGGTATATTACCGGCGTTATCAAGTCTGACGACCCGAAACAGCCGGCCAAAAATTTCATGACGATTCCGCTGTGGCAAAATGATCTTGCCCAAATGATGGAGCAGAACAAAGTCGATTTTGTGGTCAGAAGCAGCGAGAACTGGCTAACCAATCTGTTTTTCAACTGGATCATCCCGATGCTAATCCTGGTGCTTATCTGGTCATGGGTTATGCGGCGCACTGCGGCCGGAGGCACGCAGTCTTTTCTTAATTTGGGTAACAAAATCCACATACATCAGGACACCCAAGCCAAGATTACCTTTAATGATGTGGCCGGTGCCGACAGCGCCAAACAGGAACTTAACGAGTCCATCGATTTTCTGAAAACCCCGGAAAAATTCCAGAGATTAGGCGGACGGATGCCCAAAGGCGTGTTGCTGGTAGGCCCGCCCGGAACCGGAAAAACCCTGCTGGCACGGGCTGTTTCAGGGGAAGCGCAGGTGCCGTTCTTTAACATCAGCGGCTCTGAATTTATTGAGCTGTTTGTCGGTGTGGGCGCTGCCAGAGTGCGTGAACTGTTTGAACAGGCGCGGAATCAAGCGCCCTGCATCATATTTATAGATGAACTCGACGCCATTGGCCGCACCCGTGGCGGTCCGGTGATGATCGGCGGTCATGACGAGCGCGAACAGACCTTGAACCAGCTGCTGACCGAAATGGACGGTTTTGATCCCTCGGTCGGGGTAGTCGTGATGGCGGCAACCAATCGCCCTGAAGTGCTTGATAAAGCGCTGTTGCGCTCCGGGCGTTTCGATCGCCAGATTGTGGTTGATAAGCCGGATTTGCGGGATCGTATCGAGATTCTTAAATTACATACCAAAGGACTGACGCTGGCTAAAGACATCGACCTGTCCATTGTCGCCAAGCGTACGCCGGGCCTGGTGGGTGCAGACCTTGCCAACATAGCCAATGAAGCCGCGATTATGGCGACGCGGGTCGGTCACGATAAGGTTGAAAGAGAAGACTTCGAGTCGGCTATCGACCGGATATTGGCCGGGCCGGAAAAGAAGAACCGGGTTTTAAATCCCGAGGAAAAGCGCCGGGTAGCTTTCCACGAGGCGGGGCATGCGATGGTCGCCGAGCATGTGCCGACCGGACAACCGGTGCATAAAATCTCCATCATTCCGCGCGGCGTATCGGCATTGGGCTTTACCTTGCAATTGCCGGTAGAGGAAAAGTTCTTATCGACAGAGGATGAACTTAAAGATCAACTGGCCATTTTGCTGGGCGGACGCATATCCGAAGAGATCGTCTTGGGAAGCATCTCAACCGGCGCCCAGAATGACCTGGAAAAAGCCAGCGAGATTGCCCGTAGCATGGTCTGTAATCTGGGTATGAGCAAAAAAATGGGGCCGTTGACGTACGGCAAGCGGCAGCAACTCCAGTTTTTGGAAACAGAAGTTTCAGAGTATCGCAATTACAGCGATGAGACAGCCCGGCTTATCGATACCGAGATAATGGCGCTGGTCGAAGAAGCTGAAACACGTGCGCGTGAAATCATCACCGCAAACAGACCAGCATTGGAAAAATTGGCTAATTTGCTACAAGAGAAAGAAGTGATTAGCCGGGACGAAATGCTTGAGTTGCTTGGGCGTTGAGAGGGAGTTTTTCTTTATCTCGTTCCCGCGCGCCGCGTTCATCTTTACACAAGTCTGTGGGAAGACCATCATTCAGGCAGGGATTGCCGGACCCGTTAGAGCGCGTAACGAATCCAGACTACATGGACGTATTTAAGCTCGCCATCCATGGCATTGGATACTCGCTTCCCGGCAGCTATGACAGGTTATGCTAGTTCTCAAGCTCCAGCTTGGGAACTAGCGCTCACTAAAATCCTTAACTTAATGACCGTGGCGCGCCGCGCGGGAATGCAGTCAAGGTACTCTGCGCCGAGTTGAGGATCAATTACGCACCAAGATGAAAAACACACAAACACAGGACGCAGCGTGTCCCGTACTGCATTCCCACATAGCGTCTGAGAGCGAGGAAACAGGTTTATTCATGCCTACAGGGAATTGGTTTCAGGTGGCTGTTGTCGATCGGCCGTAGACAATTTAAGTAACGCCAGCCACGCTTCCGGGCTACTTAATGCTTTAAATCGTTTTACTTTTGACATCTCAAAAGCTTTAAACTCTTTTTTCTTTTGTGATCGATCCTGAATTATCACCTGCCGGTATCACCTTTGCTCCTGAGTTGAGCAATCAAAGCCATAAAAATAAAAGGGCACGGCCTTTTTGTTGTCTCGTTCCCATGCGCTGCGCAGTGAGTCACGATCCATACCCAACTACAGATAGGCCATATAAATACAGGGCGCAGCGCGTCCTATACTACATTCCCACGCAGCGCGAGGGAATGAGAATCGTCGCGTGGGAGCGAAGAAAATTTGCCGATGGTAAAAGATTAATCCCGTATGCCGCGCCGAGTACCGTACCGGAGCTTTCGGCGGGAATAGGCGTAGGCCGGAATAAGACCATCCAAGCGCGTAGCGCGAGGTGGCGTTTCCGGCGAATTGGGGAGGTGTTTGCCGGAAACACCGGTTTTCGCTGCCGCTCGAACCGGCTTATTCCAGCCTACGAGGCTGCCATTAAGTTAAGTGCAGACCATTGAAAACGATGCTTTTACGCTTATGCAAATTGAACAAAGTTCTCGATTAACATTTGGTTGTTACATATTTTTCTTAACGTAATGGCAGTGACGTAACACGTGGGAACGAGGAATGTTGTTGCTCAGCCGGGTCTACTGTATAAGCTATACCGAGCTAGATAATTTCTTGTTACACATTGTAATTCGAGGCTAAGATGTTTGAACGAAGATATGAAAAACTTGCTCCGATATCAGTTTTTGTCAGAAGGATGGCAGCGTCTGTTGCGATGGCAGGCATCTTGATTGCAGTTGCTTTATCTATTGGTGTTATAGGCTATCATTGGATAGCAGGATTTGATTGGGTTGATTCTCTTTTAGAGGCGTCTATGATTCTCGGGGGAATGGGACCTGTCAATTCGCTTGCTACGACTGGAGCAAAAATGTTTGCTTCTGGGTATGCGCTTTTTAGCGGGCTGGTATTTATAGCAATAATGGGCATCGTACTAGCCCCTGTAACTCATCGAATGCTGCATAAATTTCATATTGATGAAGATGACCTGCAATAGCGATGCCTAGCAATCGCTTGAACCTGATAATCTCCTGAAAAGGCGGATTCAGGTCGATAAAGTGGAAGTTGCATTTTCACATTGGCAACAATTTTAAATTCTTAAGGAGCGCCCTTATGGCAGAACTCAAATCGTACCCAGTTTGGGATGCAGGGACCCGTTGGTTTCATTGGATTAATGTGCTGTGTGTTCTGGCGCTTATGGGTGTCGGTCTGGTTATCCTGAATGCGAACAGCCTTGACGTCTCGAATGCAGGTAAGATAAAAATCAAGACAGTCCACACCTGGATCGGCTATGTGTTTTGCATCAACCTGATTTGGCGCTTTATTTGGGCCTTTTTAGGTAATCGCTACGCGAAGTTGAGGTCGGTGCTTCCGGGCGGCAAGGGCTACTTTCATGTATTGCGCAACTATGTCGTCGCATTTTTCTCCGGCCACCCTGAGCAGTATATCGGGCACAACCCGGTCGGACGATTGGGAGTCGCCGTGCTGTTTCTCCTGATCACCCTTCAGGCAGTCACGGGGTTGGTGCTGGCGGGCACCGATTTATTTCTCCCGCCTTTCGGGCATTGGATAGCGCAGTGGGTGGCTGCACCGGGTATCGCGCCCTATATGGTAGTCCCCTATGCACCAGCCATGTATGATGAAACTGCTTACCAGGGCATGCGTGCTTTTCGCAAGCCTATTGCCGTAATACATTTGTATAGCTTTTATTTTCTGGTTGCGGCTGTTGTATTGCACGTTGCAGCGGTCATAATTACTGATATGCGCGAAGGTGGCAGCATTATTTCTGCAATGTTCACAGGCCGCAAGACCCTTAGTGGACATCCAATAGATGAAGAATCCAGCAGCCATGACTGAGATTTTCGGAGATAAACACCAATAACGCTGAATCATGGGGGGCAGATTAAAAAGCTTGGGCATTCGCGAAGCTAGAGCTTCTTCTTCCGGGTTCCCAATCTCCAGATTGGGAACCCGCGTAAAATACAGGACGCAGCGCGTCCCCTACTGCATTCCCACGCGGCGCGTGGGAATGAGGAAACAGGTGTTTGATCAACGCGAGGTGCCAGCCGGCAGTTTCACATCCCTGTGTTCTGGATTCGCTACGCGCTCTAACGGGTCCGGCAATCCCTTCCGGAATGACGTGCATTAAAATACTTGTGTATAACCAATTAGCGCAGTGCGTGGGAACGAGAAAGACCTGCCCCCGGATTTGCTATTTCTTATGTAGCGTCCGAGGTATCCTCTTCGCCGTCCACGGCAACGACGAGCAAACCCTCCTGCCGGATCATGGCTTTAAAGTTTTTCATCACGGGTCGGGAGATAGCCGTTTCCGCCAGCAGGCGTTTTTCGTAGATAATGTTTTTCGTTGCTTCATCGGGATGCTCACGGGCTTGCGCAATCAACAGGTGGAGTGCCGTATCCAGCAGATGGCCGGGTTGTGTCTTCACTTCGTCGTAAAGCAGTTCCATTACCCGCTTTTCCTCTGTCCGCATTTTGCATTTGCCGTCGAGAATTTTCAGCATCACGGCGGTAGCGCAATCCACATGGATCGGCGCTAGGGGATGTGTCAGCGCCCAGTGGGCTACGTCATCTTTGGTCATACACTCTCCTCGTCGGTTTTTTGCCTGTAGTTCACTTTTTTCGGTCGCCCGATGCATCATACAACCTCATCCCGCATGCCGCGCCGAGTGCCCGAGCTTTCGGAGGGAATAGGCGTAGGCCGGAATAAGACCATCCAAGCGCGTAGCGCGAGGTGGCGTTTCCGGCGAATTTGGATGGTGTTTGCCGGAAACGCCGGTCTACGGGACTGCGTCACTGCCATTAAGTTAAGGGTTTTAGTGAACGCTAGTTTCCAAGCTCCAGCTTGGGAACTCAGTGCGGGAAGCTCCAGCTTCCCGTCTCACGAAGCTGGAGCTTGGGAACCAGCGTAAACATTTCCTGTATTGCCTCGTTCGAAGCGTTTATGTTGCTTAAGTGAAGCGCTTGGCATCGCACAAACGTTAGGAGCGGGGTTGCAAACCCCGCCCCGCTAGGGGTCTTACAAGTACAGGACGCAGAGCGTGGGAATGAGGAAAGACCTGAACCTTATGTTTTATTGTAGTGGTGTAGGCGTAGGGCGGTTTCGCGCCAGCAAACCGCCAATCAAAGCACAACGCTGATGACATCCTGTCGCAGTTGCGGCGGATTGCCTAGCGGCGAATCCACCCTACATGTCATCCGCCTTACAGCGTTGCGTTCCCACGCCGGAGCGTGGGAACGATAAACTTCCTGTATTGCCTTGTTCGAAGCGTTTATGTTGCTTAAGTGAAGCGCTTGGCATTGCACAAACGTTAGGAGCGGGGTTGCAAACCCCGCTCCGCTTGGGGTCTTACAAGTACAGGACGCAGCGCGTCCCATACGGCATTCCCACACAGCGCGTGGGAATGAGGAAAGACCTGAACCTTATGTTTTATTGTAGTGGTGTAGGCGTAGGGCGGTTTCGCGCCAGCAAACCGCCAATCAAAGCACAACGCCGATGACAGTCTTTCGCAGTTGCGGCGGATTGCCTAGCGGCGAATCCACCCTACAAATCATCCGCCTTATAGCGTTTGCAATAAACACAACAAAGCAGGTCGGGGCATGTTGCCCCGACCGAAACGTTTGGCGTTGGTTAAATGTGCTCGGATAGCTCAAAGAGGAAAGAAACGTTAGGGCCGGGGTTACAGACCTCGGCCCGCTTGGGCGTTATTCTTTGCCACTACCTTTTTTGACGGGCGGAATTACTGTAGCAACATTTCTATTTCCTGCTGCTGATACAGAGTCAAATGTGATACTACCTTTGAACATAACGTTTGGCGGGCCCGGTGGTTTTGTACTCACTGGCGCTGCGGTTGGCGTATTCGCTGGAGCTGCTTGTTGTGTTGTAGAGGAACCACTATTTCCATTTTCATTACTCATGTTTAATCTCTCTTCTGCTAGTTTCAAAGGTTTTACTATTTCAACTTGATGAATTGTGTCTTCGCGGTTTATTTTCTGATATATATAAAAAGGTGCGGCCAAAACCAAGAAAGCTAGAGCAATGGCTACTGATAAGGTTGCGTTATGCAAAAAGTTACCTCTTTTTAAGTTGTTTGCTCCATTGTTCTCTACTGCTTCTGATAGCTTGTTTTCGAAATATTCATCAAAATCAATTTTTGCCAATCTAATCGAATCTTCATGATTTCCGCTGTTCTGAGTATGCCATTCCTTTAATTCTTTTTCATATTGAGCCAATGCTGATGAGGTAGGAATTTTTTGGTAGGTGTAGCCCAAAAAGGATCTGAAAATAAATACCAAAGAAAAAACTATTGCTATCAGTGACAAAACTGATAGTGATGTAAACGTGTACGTCGAAATGCACCAAGAATACTTGAAGTCGACTATCATGGTTGATAATGCTCCGCCGACTACGGTTAAAGCAACAATAGGAACATTCGCCGCAGAAGCAATGCTATTTCTTTGTTCGAGCTCAAAATCATACTGCTTCTGATAAATTTCTCGTTCCATTAACTTTTTCAGTCTGTCTAGGATTGTGCAATGTGTTATAGCTATTGATGCCCTATATAATTAATTAGTAACCCTACCCACACTTACTCTCCCCACAATTCAAACAAGTCATACACCCATCCATCAACACCATAGCCTTGGTGCTGCACTTATTACACAGCACAGCCTTTTCAGGAAATGCCTGCCCTTCCGACTCCCCATGCTGGGCTTCAAACTCCTTGCGCTTTTCATCAAGAAAATTCTTTTGGTGATCGGTCATCTTTTCCGGCTTGATCATGCCGATGTGCTTCAAATGCGATTCGATCGCGTAGCCGATTTCGGCGACCAGCGACGGCATGAACACGCCGCCTTTTTTGAAGTAGCCGCCGTGCGGGTCGAATACTGCTTTCATTTCTTCGACCAGGAAGCAAGCGTCGCCGCCTTTGCGGAATACCGCCGAGATTAGCCGGGTCAGCGCCAACACCCACTGGAAATGCTCCATGTTTTTGGAGTTGATGAAGATTTCGTATGGCCGACGCTCTTCGTGGGCGGTTCCGGCGTTCAGGATCATGTCGTTGATGGTGATGTACAGCGCATGCTCCGACTGCGGCGTTTTGATCTTGTAGGTGGAACCGAGCAGCACTTCCGGACGCGCGAGGTTTTCGTTCATGCTTTCCAGCGATGGTTGTTCCGGCTCTTGCTTGACCGGTTCGACATCGTCTTTGGTCAGGACTTTGTAGCCGACGATTTTTTTGGTGATTTTATGTGCCATGTCTGTAGTCTCGATCATTGTTGCTGAGCCTTGTTCTAAAGGCAGCGCTTTTGTACTGATGTTTTGTGTCATGTCTTCGTGCGCCATCAGAATTTTCCGTAGTAGCCTTCTTTCAAGGCATCGAACAGGTTAGCGGCGCTGTGGATTTCGCCGTCGTATTCCACGTCTTCGTTGCCTTTAAATTCCACCACGTGGCCGTCTTCCAGCGTGAACTGGTAGGTGGTGTTTTCAAGATCCGATTCCTTAACCAATACGCCCTGGAAGACTTCGGGATTAAAACGGAACGTGGTGCAGCCTTTCAGCCCTTTGTCGTAGGCGTACTCGTAAATAGACTTGAAGTCTTCATAAGGATAATCGGTCGGCACGTTGGCGGTTTTGGAGATCGACGAATCGATCCATTTTTGCGCCGCCGCCTGAATATCGACATGCTGTTTTGGGGTCACGTCATCGGCCGCTATGAAATAATCCGGCAATTTTTGTTCAGGATCATCGCTGTACGGCATGGCATCGGCATTGACCATTTCGCGGTAGGCCAATAGCTCAAAGGAAAACACGTCTATTTTTTCCTTGGATTTTTTACCGGCGCGGATCACGTTGCGCGAGTAATGGTGCGCAAAGCTCGGCTCTATGCCGTTGCTGGCGTTATTGGCCAGTGACAGGGAAATGGTGCCGGTCGGTGCGATAGAACTGTGATGGGTAAAGCGGGCGCCGGTTTCAATCAGCTCCGCCACCAGCTCGGGTTCTTCCTGGGCCACTTGCTGCATATAGCGGCTGTATTTGGTATGCAGCAGCTTTCCGGGCACACGGTCGCCGACTTTATAACCATCGGCAATCATTTCCGGGCGTTTATGCAGCATTTCGCCGGTGACGCTAAACATTTGCTCCATGATCGGCGCCGGGCCTTTTTCTTTGGCCAGCGCCAGTCCCGCTTTCCAGCCTTCCACGGCCAGTACCTTGGTCACTTCTTCGGTAAATTCCAGCGATTGCGCATCGCCGTATTTCATGCCCATCATGGTGACGGTTGAGCCGAGTCCCAGATAACCCATGCCGTGGCGACGCTTGGTCAGGATTTCCTCGCGTTGCTGCGGCAGGGGCAGGCCGTTGATTTCAACGACGTTGTCCAGCATGCGGGTGAAAATCCTGATGGCTTTGCGGTAATTGTCCCAGTCGAAATGCGCGTCGTTGGTGAACGGTTTTTTGACGAAGCGGGTCAGGTTGATCGAGCCTAGAAGACACGAACCGTAAGGCGGCAACGGCTGTTCGCCGCAGGGATTGGTCGCGCGGATTTTCTCGCAAAACCAGTTGTTGTTCATCTCGTTGACTTTGTCGATCAGGATGAATCCCGGTTCGGCATAGTCGTAAGTCGAGCTCATGATGATGTCCCACAGGCGGCGCGCAGGCATGGTTTTGCTGATTTTGCAGGCGACCATGCCGTCGTCGTTAAGGATATAGCCGTCGATGTAGGGCAGGTCGCGCCAGATGAATAATTTGTCGTCGGTCAAATCCAGGTTATCCAGTTTGACTTCTTTTTCGGTGACCGGAAATGACAGCGACCAAGGCTTGTCGTTTTTTACCGCTTCAACGAACTCGGAAGTGATCAGCAGCGACAGGTTAAACTGGCGCAGGCGTCCGTCTTCGCGTTTGGCGCGGATAAATTCGACGACATCGGGATGGCCGACATCGAAAGTCGCCATTTGCGCACCGCGTCTGCCGCCCGCGGACGACACGGTAAAACACATCTTGTCGTAGATGTCCATGAACGACAGCGGTCCGGAGGTGTAAGCGCCGGCACCGGAGACATAAGCGTTTTTAGGGCGTAGGGTGGAAAATTCATAGCCGATACCGCAACCGGCTTTCAGGGTGAGTCCGGCTTCATGTACCTTGCCCAGAATGTCGTCCATGGAATCGGCGATGGTGCCTGATACGGTGCAGTTAATCGTCGAGGTGGCCGGTTTGTGTTCCAGCGCGCCGGCATTGGAGGTAATCCGTCCTGCCGGAATAGCGCCTTGGCGCAATGCCCACAGGAAATCTTTGTAGCATTGCTCCTGTTTGGTTTTGCCCTTTTCTACGGCGGAAATGGCTTTGGCCACCCGTTGGTAGGTTTCATCAATGGTGCCGTCAATAGCGACGCCATCTTTGGTTTTTAAACGATATTTGGTGTCCCAAATATCCATTGAAGCGTCCTGAAAAGGTATTTCGGTCACGGTGTTGGGGATGACATGTAGCTTTGCCGACATTGGGATGTCCCTGTTAGTAGTGGAAATTAAAGACTGGCCTGTCAAGGCTGGTTATCGATATGTAGTGATTGTTTTAAAGAATAGCACAATATATAGTGGTTTAGCGAGCAAATAAAAATACTGTGGTGAAACCCGCAGTTGCTCTATTCAACCAGGAAAGCGCCGCTTTGATGTTGCCACATGGCGTGGTATTTGCCTTGTTTAGCCAGCAATTGCGGATGCGTGCCTTGTTCTATGATTTTGCCTTTTTCCAGTACGATAATCCGGTCCATGCTTAAAATGGTAGAAAGGCGATGGGCAATAACCAGCGTCGTTTTATTTTTAATCAACTCGAAAATGGCGGTTTGGAGCTGTTGTTCAGTCAGTGAATCCAGCGCGCTGGTCGCTTCATCCAGAACCACAATCGGCGCATTTTCCAGAAAAGCGCGGGCAATGGCGATGCGTTGTCTTTCGCCGCCGGAAAGCTTGACGCCGCGCTCGCCGACCAGCGTGTCGAATTGGTCGGGCAAATCCTTGATAAACTCAAGGCAGTGGGATTTTGCGGCGACATCAAGCAACTGCGCTTCCGAAATATCCGCGCCCAGCGTGATGTTGTCCCGTATCGAGCGATGAAACAGATCCGGTTGCTGCGGCACCATGGATATTTGTTGGCGCAACGAATTCAGCGTAAAGGCTTTTGCGTCCAGGCCGTCAAAGCGGATGCTGCCTGATTGGGGATCGAGAAAGCGGAATAACAGTTTGGTTAACGACGATTTTCCGGAGCCGGATTGGCCGACCAGTGCGACTTTTTCACCGGCTTTGATGTTCAGGGAGAAGTTCTCAAACAGTTGGGTTTGGCGTGAGTTTTCTTCATTATAGGTAAAGCAGATGTTGTTAAAGTCGATGGCGCCGTGGGTGATGGTCAGTGCCTGGGCATTAGCGGGATCGGCTTCGACATCTTCCTGCCTGAACACATCGGCCATTTCGGAGGCATCGGCCAGGGCGGTGAAAAAATTCCTGAAATTGCGCCCGAACTCCCATAAACGCTGGATTAGCATGATCATGATCGATTGAAACAAAACAAACTCGCCGACCTGAAAATTGCCGGCTTTCCAGTTTTGGATCATCAAATAAACCAGCAGCAATTCCATGCCGAAGGTCATCAAGCCTTGTACGGCGAAGGAAAAAAACATTAATATCCAGGCGATTTTTTTCTTTCGGTAAACAAAATCCGACGCCTGATTGATGCGCGCCTGTTCGATGGCTTCCATGGCAAAGCTTTTGACGACGAAAATATTGCTGATCGCATCCGAATACACGCCGCCGACTGTCGAGTCGGCTTGGGCTACGGCCTTATCAAAACGCAGTTTCCATACCGAGTAGACGATATTCCAGGTCACAAAGAGCGTGACCCAGATCAGGAAATAGCAGGCGAATTCGGGCTGTTGCTGGTAGAAAATCGCAAATGCAATGCCTATCGCCACAATGTTCATGAAAAACTGGAACAGAAACCAGTCCATAATAATTTCAAAAGAACGCGAGAAGCGGTTGGCCTGCTTGATCAGGCTGCCGGAAAAACTGTTTTCGAAAAAGACGTATTTTTGTTTTTTAAGTACCTCGAAACAGCGCTTTTCCAGCAGATTAACGCCGCCGCCATCGAGTGGAATAATAGCGATTTCAAGCAACCGCCATGACAGCCAGATGCCCGCATAAATAATTGCGACCTGTTTCAGGTTGTCCAGCATTAGTGCCAGCGTTGCATCCGAATAAGGCTCGGCCAGTCCGTTGGCGATGCTTTTATAATAAATCGGCGCCGATAAATCCAGGGTCATGGCGGAAGCCAATGCGAATAAGGCCAACAGGAAAAACCATTTTTTCTGCCATACGACTCGGCTGTATTCTCTAAAGATGATGTTCATTAGTTGTTTTTTGTAATGACTCAGCGGGGATTAATTTTATAAGAGAACACGGATACCGGACACGGATTAGACGCGTTCGTTGATTTTATCAGTCTAATCCGTGAATTACTGGGTGATGGCTGGGAATGTTTACACTGTCGTAGGGCGTGCCGTGCGCGCCTTTAGGGCGTCAGTGCTGCTCTGGCGCGCGCGGCACGCCCTACTTAGGCATACCCGATCAAAACAGGTAATCTGTGTGTACAGAGAGTTATTAAACGATCACTTATTAGCCCGATGCTCAATAATATCGTCAACCACGGCCGGATCGGCCAGCGTGGAGGTATCGCCCAGGCTGCCGATCTCATTGGACGCCACTTTACGCAAAATACGGCGCATGATTTTACCGGACCGGGTTTTGGGTAGTCCCGGCGCCCATTGGATAATATCCGGGTGGGCAATCGGGCCGATTTCTTTCTTGACCAGTTCGATCAGTTCTTTGCGCAGTTCCTCGGAAGGCTCGATGCCGACATTCAAAGTCACGTAGGCGTAGATGCCTTGTCCCTTAATATCATGCGGATAGCCGACCACCGCCGCTTCGGCGACGTGTTCATGCAGCACCAGCGCGCTTTCGATTTCTGCCGTGCCCATGCGGTGACCGGAGACATTGATCACATCGTCAACCCGCCCGGTAATCCAGAAATAGCCGTCTTCATCGCGGCGCGCGCCGTCGCCGGTAAAATAATAGCCGGGGTAGTTTTTAAAATAGGTGTCGATAAAACGCTGATGGTCGCCGAAAACGGAACGCGCTTGCCCCGGCCAGGAGCGGCTGATGACTAAAATACCTTCGGCAGCGCCCTCCCTGACTCGGCCTTCGTTGTCCATGATCTCTGGCTTGATGCCGAAGAAGGGCAGGGTAGCGGAACCGGGTTTTAAGGTTGTCGCTCCGGGCAGCGGGGTGATTAAGATGCCGCCGGTTTCGGTTTGCCACCAGGTGTCGACGACCGGGCAGCGACCGTCGCCGACCACATGGTAATACCATTCCCAGGCTTCCGGGTTGATCGGTTCGCCGACGCTGCCGAGTACCCTTAAGCTGCGCCGCGAGCAGCGTTCGACAAATTCATCGCCCTGCGCCATCAGTGCGCGAATCGCGGTCGGCGCGGTGTAGAAGATGTTGACCTGATGCTTGTCGATTACCTGCCAAAAGCGGCCGGCATCAGGATACGTCGGTACGCCTTCAAACATCAAGGTGGTTGCGCCGTTGCATAACGGGCCGTAGATCATGTAGGAATGGCCGGTGACCCAGCCTATATCGGCGGTACACCAGTAAATGTCGCCGTCGTGGTAATCGAAGACATATTTGTGGGTCATGGCCGTGTACAACAGATAACCGCCGGTCGTGTGTAAAACCCCTTTGGGTTTGCCGGTGGAACCTGAGGTGTACAGGATAAATAACGGGTCTTCGGCATCCATGGCTTCGGCCGGGCATTCCGGTGATGCGGTTGCCATCGCTTCGTGATACCAGACATCGCGCTGTTCGTGCCAGTCTACGGCATTGCCGGTGTTTTTGATGACGATGACTTTTTCAAGATTCGGGCAGGCGGCGGCGGCTTCATCGGCGTTGGCTTTGATGGGTACGATCTTGCCGCCGCGGTGGCCTTCGTCGGCGCAGACCAGAAACCGGCAATCGGCATCCAGAATCCGGTCTTTTAACGCTTCGGCGGAAAAGCCGCCGAACACGATTGAATGCACCGCGCCGATGCGGGTGCAGGCCAGCATCACCGCAGCCGCCTCGCTAATCATCGGCAGGTAGATGCAGACGCGGTCGCCTTTGTTGACGCCTTGCGTTTTTAACACATTGGCAAACTTGCAGACTTGTTCGTGCAATTGCCGGTAAGTGATTTTTTTGTCCTGCGCCGGGTTGTCGCCTTCCCAGATAATGGCGACCTGGTCGGCGCGGGTGGCAAGATGGCGATCCAGGCAATTGACGCTGACGTTGAGTTTTCCGCCTCCGAACCAGCGGATGTGGCCGGTCTTGAAATCGCAGTCCATGACCTTATCCCAAGGCTTGCTCCAGTCAAGGAACTGTTCGGCCTGTTCAGTCCAGAAAGCTTCCGGTTCGGCGATGGAGCGCTGATACAGGGCTTTATAAGATTCAGCGGTAATGTGTGCATTGGCCGCTATTTCCGGTTTTATGTCATAAATTTTAACGTCTGACATGGGTTAGTCCTTGGGTTCGGTTGAAAGTTTATTATCCAGCGTGGAATGGAAGTTATCGCGAATTTTAAGTTTGTGCAGTATACACAAAAACCATTTTTCTAAACGTTGACAAGTCAATAACGCGGATATACATTAACGTAATCATTAAAAGATTAGTTAAAGGCGGTTATTATGGCATTCTCCAGTGAAGATATTATCCCTTTCGGCCAGGTCAGGGCACGGTTTACCGAACTCGCTGAAAATGTTTGTGCCGGTGCGGAAAAAATTATCACCCGTAATGGCGAAAGCTATATTGCTTTGGTTGCAGCAAAAAAACTGGATTATTATCACAAGCTTGAACAGGAACATATTCATCTGTTGCTGATGCAGGAAGTAGAGCAAGGTTTAGATGATCGTGATGCAAACCGATTGCTTGATGTATCTGCACTTCAAGAAAAATATGGCCGGTGAAGATGTCGGCACAGCTCAAGATAAGGGTAACTGCCAATTTTGAACGCAACCTTGATGACATCGAATGTTTTTTTAAAAAAATCGAGCAACCAAGGCAATTTGAAGTATTGCTGGATCAGCTTTTTGATACCATCATTCCTAATCTGCAACACTTCCCCTTGCTGGGCAAAGACTTTCTTGCTGAACCGCAGGGTTCTGTCGAAAGTACGATGCTGCTACAGAAAATTAAATCCAGAATTCCTGATGATGCCAGTATCCGGCAGTACCTGAGCAAAGACTACCTTGTGCTGTATTGGCTGGATAGCCAGGAAATAGTGCTGTTCAGCATAAAACATCATCGGCAGCTTGGTTTTAATATCCAGTAACAACTCAGCTGTGAGTCCAGGTGAGTAACTTACTATTAGTTGATTTAGTGATTTTCGTGGATTATTGCCGTTTTTAGAAATATAAGTCCTTAACATTGACCCAAGAGGGAGTTTATGAACAAACGATTACTATGCGCCGCGTTACTGTGGCTACCGGTTTTTGCCAGCAGCGCCGCCCCGACTAAAGTGTCGGAGCATGTGTTGGGGAACGGGTTAAAAGTGCTGGTCAAGGAGGATCACCGGTCTCCGATTGCGGTGTCCCAGGTCTGGTACAAGGTGGGTTCAAGTTATGAACCGGGCGGTATTACCGGCATTTCGCACATGCTGGAACACATGATGTTTAAAGGCACCGACAAGCATGCCGCCGGTGAGTTCTCCCGTATCGTCGCCGAAAACGGCGGCGAGGAGAACGCCTTTACCGGAACTGATTACACGGCCTATTTCCAGACGATGGAAGCTTCCAGGCTGGCGGTCAGCTTTGAACTGGAAGCCGACAGAATGCGCAATTTGCATCTGTTACCGGATGAGTTGAAAAAGGAGCTGCAAGTGGTGACCGAAGAGCGCCGGATGCGCACGGACGATAATCCGCAGGCAAAAATGCAGGAACATTTTAATGCGATGGCTTACACCAACAGTCCGTATAAAAATCCCGTGATCGGTTGGCCCTCGGATATTGAAAATTACAAGGTTGAAGATCTTCAGGCCTGGTATCAGCGTTGGTATGCGCCCAATAATGCGACGCTGGTGGTAGTGGGCGATGTGGAGCCCAAAGCCGTGTTCGCGCTGGCGGAAAAATACTTTGCCGGTCTTAAGCCCAGCGAACTTAAACCGCTAAAACCGCAGGCTGAGGTCGAACAGCTGGGTGTGCGGAAGATGACCATCAAATTACCGGCAAAACTACCTTATCTGGTCATGGGCTATAAGGTTCCGGTATTGAAAGCAGCCGAACATGAGTGGGAAGCCTATGCGCTGGAAGTCTTGGCCGGTGTGTTGGACGGAGGCAGCAGCGCCAGATTGGAATCGGGACTGGTGCGCGGCAAGCAAATAGCCGTTTCAGTCGGAGCCAGTTACAGCCTGACTTCAAGATTGCCGGAATTGTTTACGCTGGAAGCGACGCCCGCCGAAGGCAAAACGGTCTGGAATCTGGAAAGCGCATTGAAGGATGAGATTACCAAGTTGCAAATCAACCTGGTCGATAAGGATGAATTGCAGCGCATTAAGGCGCAGGTTCTAGCCAAGGCTGTTTACGAGCGGGATTCCGGTTTTTATCAGGCCATGCAGTTGGGTATGCTGGAAACCGTCGGTCTGAGCTGGAAAGTAGCCGATGAGTATGTCGAGAAAGTCAATCAGGTTACCGCCGAACAGGTGCGTGATGTGGCGCGCAAGTATTTAATCGAAGATAGATTGAGCGTCGCTTATCTGGAGCCCTTGCCGATCACCGGCAATATCACCGAGACCAAGACAACAAAAGGAGTTAGATAATGCGTATTCGTCTGTTAAGTTTTATACCCAAAGGGCATAAGTTTCGTTTGAGCAGACAAGCTGCTCAACTCAGCTTTATGTTGTTGGCCGGCTTTTTTTGCACCTCGGCGCAGGCCGCTGCAAAAATCGAACACTGGCAAACGGCGCAGGGCAGCCGGGTTTATTATGTGCATACTGAAGGCCTGCCGATGGTGGATATACAGGTGGCTTTCGACGCAGGCAGCGCGCGTGACGGCTACCAGTTCGGCCTGTCTGCATTGACGTCTGGATTGCTCGATACCGGGGCAGGGCAGTGGAATGCCGATCAAATCGCCCAACGCTTTGAAAGCGTCGGTGCGCAATTCGGCTCCAGTATTTCCATCGATATGGCTTCCGTTTCGTTGCGCACCTTAACGGATAAACCGTTATTCGATAAAGCGCTGGAGACCATGCAAGTCATTTTGACCCAGCCAAGCTTTAATGAAGCCGATTTTCAACGGGAAAAAAGCCGGACCTTGGCAGGATTAAAGCAACAGGAAGAATCGCCTGCCGAGCTGGCCAGCATTGCTTACTATAAGGCCTTGTACGGCGAGCATCCTTACGGTCATCCGGCTTCCGGCGAGATCGTCACGGTGTCCGGTTTTGAGGCGGCAGATTTGCGTAGTTTCTATCAGAAATATTATGTCGCCGCTAACGCGATGGTAGTGATTGTGGGCGATTTGTCCAGGCAGCAGGCGGAACAAACCGCCGAGACTTTGGTTTCCGATTTGCCGGTAGGTCAAAAACCGGAATCTTTGCCGGAAGTGGTCATGCCGGTGAAAGCAGGCAAGCAGCATATTGAATTTCCTTCAACACAAACCCATGTCCTGGTCGGGATGCCCGGCACCTACCGTAAAGATCCCGATTACTTTACGCTGTATGTCGGCAACCATATTCTGGGCGGCGGCGGATTGGTGTCCAAGCTCTTTGAAGAAGTCAGGGAGAAACGCGGATTGGCCTATAGCGCAAGCAGTTCGTTTGCGCCGATGTTCAGGAAAGGGCCGTTTACGATCAGCCTGCAAACCCGTAACGATCAAACCGGTAAAGCGCTGGACGTGCTGAATAAAACCCTAGCCGATTTTATTGCGCAAGGACCTACGGAAGCAGAGCTGATTGCCGCCAAGAAAAACATCACCGGCGGTTTTGCGATGCGGTTCGATACCAATAAAAAACTGGCCAGTTACGTGTCGATGATCGGTTTTTACGAAATGCCGCTGGATTATCTGGATACCTTCCAGCAAAACGTCGAGAAGGTGACGACCGCATCGATAAAAGACGCTTTCAAACGCCGTGTTGACCCTCAGTTAATGCAAACCATCACCCTGGGCGGGAGCGACAAGAAGAGTGAAAAATAAGCTCAGAATTATCGGTGGGGACTGGCGCAGTCGGCAGTTAAGTTTTGTCGATGCGCCGGGATTAAGACCCACGCCCGCCAGAGTCAGGGAAACGGTGTTCAACTGGTTGCAGTATGAAATTTTCGGCAAACAGTGTCTGGATTTGTATGCGGGTAGCGGGGCTTTGGGTTTTGAGGCCGCTTCCCGAGGCGCAAAGTCGGTCGTCCAGGTGGAAAGCAATACCCAGGCCTGCCGCAGTTTAAAGGACAATGCCATTGCACTGTCTGCCGATGACCGGATAAAAATTGTGCAAAGTGATGTCTTACGCTATCTGGAGGGAGAGGCTACAGCCTTTGATGTGGTGTTTCTCGATCCGCCATTCGGCCTGAACCTGGTGATTCAAACCTGCAGGCTGCTGGAAGGCAACGGCTGGCTGGCTAAACATGCCAAGATTTATGTTGAAACGGAACGGCATTTCGATTTTTCCGGAATGCCCGAAAACTGGCGGCAGCTGAAAAGCAAAAGTGCGGGCGAAGTCGGCTATCATTTATTCGAGCGTATTGAATGATGTCAGGTTATGATTACAAATATTTATTTTTAGTTTGTCAGTTCGGCCTTATATTATTTAAATAAGTATTTTAAACCTGTTTCTTAGTATAAAATTGCCGATTTTTTTGAAAATCACACACTATGCAAACCACTGCAATTTATCCGGGTACCTTTGATCCCATTACCAATGGACATTTGGATCTGATTGCCAGAGCGTCCAGACTTTATCACAAGGTGGTTGTCGCCGTGGCGGTGAACAGGGGCAAAACCCCGCTGTTTTCCCTGGATGAGCGGGTGGATTTGGTTAGGGCGGTTACTTCGGACTTTTCCAATGTGGAGGTGATCGGCTTTGATAACTTGCTGGTTGAGTGCGCAAAACAGCAGGGAGCCAATGTGATTTTACGAGGGTTGAGGGCGGTATCCGATTTTGAATACGAGTTTCAGCTGGCTGGAATGAACCGGCGTCTGGCGCCGGAATTGGAGACCGTGTTTCTAACCCCGGCCGAACAATATGAATTTATTTCTTCGAGCATGATCCGTGAAATTGCACAGCTGAACGGCGACGTGTCCTGTTTTGTTCCTGATCTTGTTCATCAATGCTTAATTAACAAATTCAGGTCCGAGTAAAGTATGGCCCTGGTTATTAATGAAGATAAATGCGCCCGCTGCGGCGTTTGCGAGTCCGAGTGTCCGAATGAGGCTATTTTTCAGACTGAAGACGCTTATGTTATAAATCCCGCCTTGTGTACCGAATGCAAGGAGCGTTATGGCGAACCCTTATGTGAAGCGGTTTGCCCCAATGAGGGTATCCATGGAGTCAAGGACAGTTTGTATAAGAAGTGTTTGAGTTTATTTGGTTGAGCAAGATTAATTGCTCATCCGTGTTGTAGTGTGTAGGAGTTTGTATGGCCCTTATTATTAATGAAGAATGCATCAATTGTGATGTTTGCGAGCCGGAATGCCCGAATGGTGCGATTTCTCAAGGCGATGATATTTATATCATTAATCCTGACTTGTGCACCGAGTGCGTAGGTCATCATGATCTGCCGCAATGCATGGAAGTTTGTCCGGTCGATTGCATCGATAAAGATGCCAAGCATGTTGAGGACAAGGAAAGTCTGTATCAGAAGTATTTGAAATTGATAGCCTAGTTTGAATTAAAAAATGGAACGCGGATGACGCGGATAATTATGATTAAGTAAGATTTTTCTTGAATTATTTGTGCTCAGCATAGTCATCTGCGTTCTATTAAATACCTTTCGTTTAAGTTGATGCATACGGCGTTAACCAATCCAAACTTTCAAGCGTAGTTCCAACCGGTTTGTATTCCGCCCCGATCCATCCCGAATAACCCGATTTCTCAATGACTGAAAACATCCGGTCAAAATCAATTCGCCCCGTACCGGGCTGCCCGCGTCCGGGGCAATCGGCAAACTGGATATGGCCGATTTTATCGGTATGTTCAGCAATAAACTTCTCGGGTTTTTCACCCATCATTTGCATGTGATAAATATCATACTGCATAAACAGTTCGGGGCGGTTAAGCTGGGCTAACACGCTGAGCATTTGCGATTCGCTATGGACGATAAATCCCGGCATATCGTGAGTATTGACCGCTTCAAACACTGTTTTGATACCCAACGGCGAAAAGGCCTCAATGGCGAAACACAGGTTTTCCTTAAAGGTTTCCAGATAATGCTCCAGGCGGCTTTTATCCAGACAGCGCCCCGGCAAGACATTGATTGCTTCCGGCTTTAACAGTTCTGCGTAGTCGACGGTCTGAGCGACGGCCCGCCTGAACTGATTGCATTTTTCAGGTACGCAGGCAAGTCCTTCGCCGCCTTGCAACAAATCGGCGGCGTCTACATTAAACAAAACCAGTTTTAAGTCGTATTCGTCCAGCTTGCCTTTTATGGCGGCTGCACTTAACTCGTAAGGAAACTGAATTTCAACGGCGTTAAATCCGGCTTGCTTGG
>Ga0123388_1051872_pt1 | contig 77500 bp, 63 predicted proteins | sample T0HHNO3metaT_FD_89916 | JGI IMG/M metagenome (GOLD analysis project Ga0123388, IMG submission 89916) | Methane-oxidizing artificial microbial communities from Washington, USA to study methane cycling - T0-HHNO3 metaT (Metagenome... | ecosystem: Engineered > Modeled > Simulated communities...
CTGAATACCTGTATCGATGCGGTCAACGGCATTATCGACGATGCGGCTTCTCTTTCTCAGGCGATTGTTGACGGTCAACTCAATATTCGGGCCGATGCTTCGCGTCATCAGGGCGATTACGCAAAGATTATCGTCGCGTTCGAAAATGCCTTCGTCGGTCTCAATAATACGTTTTACCAGATTGTAGATACGGTCGAGCAGGTCGGCCAGTCCGCCGAGCAGTTGAATGCCGCTTCGCAGAACATGGCTGCGAATTCGGAAGAGCAATCGTCTTCGGTCGAAGAGGTGACTTCCAGCCTGGAGGAAACCGATAGCCAGGTTAAGGCCAACACCGACAATGCCAACGCCGCCAACCAATTGGTGATGGATACCTCGCAGGCGGCTAATCAGGGACAGGTGAAGATGACCGGCATGATCGGCGCGATGGACGCGATCAACCAGTCTTCTCAGGATATTGCCAAGATCATCAAGGTGATTGACGAAATCGCTTTCCAGACCAATCTGCTGGCGCTTAACGCGGCGGTGGAAGCGGCGCGCGCCGGTCAGCACGGGCGCGGTTTTGCGGTAGTGGCGCAGGAAGTGCGCAACTTGGCGGGGCGTAGCGCCAAGGCGGCGCGCGAGACCGCCGATTTGATCGAGGATTCATCCAAGCGGGTGAGAGAAGGGGTGGGAATCGCCAATGAAACCCGCGAGGCGCTCGACCAGATTGTCGGTAATGTCACTAAAGTCAAGGATTTGGTGGCCGAGATTGCCGCGGCCAGTACCGAACAATCGAGCGGCGTGTCGCAGATCAACGTGGCAATGAACCAGGTTGCCAAGGCGGCCCAGGAAGGCAGTCAGCAAGCAGAGGAGCTGGCTTCGTCTTCCGGCGAACTGACTAATGTCGCCAACCAGATGCGCATGGAAATCAGCCGTTTCAAGCTGCGCGAGCGCCCGCATCAAGCGAGCGGTACAGGATTGGAAGATATATCGCCGGAGATGATCCGTCAAATCATGGCGATGGTGAGGGCGGAACAGCTTGGTCAAGGTTCGGTTCCGAAAGCGGCAGGCCCTGCACGCGCCAAGTCGGCTAAAGCGGTGTTGCCTTTGGATGCCGATGAGCGGGGATTCGGCGGCTTTTAATGGGGCTGACGGGGGGGGCATCGTTCCCACGCCAATAGCCGGAGTGCAGGCAAAGCTTGCACTCCCGTTGGTCGGCGTGCGGGAACATGACCAAACCCGCGAAGCTATACGATTTTTTTCTCGTTTCCACGTAGTACGTCACTGCCATTAAGTTAAGAAAAAAGCTCCCTCTTCTGCGCGTTGGTTCCCAAGCTCCTGCTTGGGAATTCAGAGGGAAGCTCTAGCTTCCCGGCTCGCAAAGCTGGAGCTTGGGAACCCGCGTATCTCTTAACTTAATGGCGTGACGTAGTACGTGGGAATGAGCCGGGTAGGTCGGGTTAGCGATAGCGTAACCCGACATAAGGCGCGAATGTGTCGGGTTACGGCTAGCGCCTAACCCGACCTACGATACTTTTTATTCTCCTCACCCCAACCCTCTCCAGCAGGAGAGGGAGCTTTTACGTGGGAACGAGACCCATTTTTTAACTGTAAGAAATAAGGAGTCAATATGGAACACAAGGTTTTGATAGTGGATGATTCGGTGATGATGCGCACGGTCATTCGAGGTTTCGTCACCAAGATGCCGGAATTTAAGGCAGTGGCCTTTGCCGAAAACGGTAAGAAGGCGCTGGAAGAATTGGATAATCATAAAGATCTGTCGTTGATTCTGTTGGACATTGAAATGCCGGAAATGGACGGCTTGGAATTTTTGCGTTACGCCAAGCTCAAGAGCAAGGCCAAGATTGTGATCCTGTCGTCGGTGGCGCTTTCCGGTTCGCCCTATGCCGCGAAGGCTAGGGAGTTGGGGGCTGATGCCATTGTTACCAAGCCTTCTGGGGCGGTGTCTCTCGATTTGGTCGATAAGCGCGGCGGTGAGTTGAGTCAGGTGATGAGGCAATTGGTGGGGCTGAGGTAAAAAGGCTAAGGGGGCGGTCTTAGCGAATCGGACGGTGCATGCAGCTCCGTCCGAAATATAAGGCGTTGGTTAAGTGCCGTCACTTAATTCTACTTTGTCAGATTATACGTAAGCTCGTCATACCCGCCGGGAAGCGGGTATCCAGTGCCATGGATGGCAAGCTCTAATCCATCCATGGAGCCTGGATTCCGGCACAAATCTGTCTGGAACAGATTTGCATTAACCCGAAGGGCGTCAGGCAGGATAGCTTGACGTGAATCCCTGCCGGAATGACGACCTTGAGTCGTGTAACCATGAAATCTGACAAAGTAGAATTAATGAACGATTTATAGAGGCAAATTCATTTACCCTACATATCGCGGTTTCATGCGCGTCCCTTTAAATATCACAACGATCAACGTAAGAACGCGTAGCGTACCCTACGGTGAATTATAAAAACAAAAAACTTGACTGTTAACGTCAAAATTGACTGAGGGTTGTGGAATGTCCGATGAGTTAGATATAAATGAGGTCTGGGGCTTGTATGCTGAAGAAGGCGGGTGCTCTCTCGATGAAGTCGAAGAATGCCTGCTGATTCTTTCGGCTTTACTCAAGACAGGCTCGCAGGACGAGCCGTCGAATACTGAAGCGGTGGCGCGTCTGTTCCGCGCGATGCATACTTATAAAGGCAATGCCCGTATGCTGGGATTGTCGGTGATCGAATCGGTGGCGCATCTGGCGGAGGATATGATCGGTTTGGTGCGCGATGAGGGGGTAGCGCTGGACGGGGAAATAGTCGATCTGCTGCTGGAGGCGACGGATATCTTGCGCGGTATGCTGGAAACGTCGGTATCCACGCATCAGGATGCACCCTCTGCGATGGCGGGCGATCTTAATGTGCGCATGAAGGAAAAATTTACAGCCGTCCGTGACGTAATGACTGCAGGAGGTACGACTCCACGGATAAAGGAGGTAGAGCAATTGCCGAGAGCAACGCAGGGAGCAGTTGCCGACGACTGCATGGATGCAGGAGGTAGAGCAACGCAGGGAGCAGTTGCCGAGGCCCCGCAGTCGATTGTGTTCGAGCCGCTGGACACGGCTTCTCTGGCCAATGACCCGGTATATCGCGAGATATTTTTCGGTATGGCACATGACGTGTTGCATGAGATGCGCTCGGTCCTGAAGGGTGATTCCAGCGGAGCGTTAAATGTTGTTATCGAGGAAGCCGAGCGCTTGTGCCATGCGGCGGAGCAGATCGGCATGCTCGAATGGCTGCTGGTGTTACAGGATTTTCTGGGGATCGTGGGGGCTACACGAGGTCAGGCCGAGGCTCTGCTGTCCCGCCTGCAAGCGCTTTATGAGCAGAATTTTGCTACACAGAAACCCAACCTTAGCAGTGAAGCCATTGCTTCTGACGATCCGGTGCGCCGTTTTTTCGATGCGCTGGAACAGCCTCTCGGTAGATTGTCGCAACTGGGCAATCATCTATCAGCAGACAAAGAGCTGTCGCTGGAGGCTATTGTGGCTGCGGCGGGAGAGGTGCGGGAGCTTGCCGAAGCGCATGGTTTCGTGCGGGTGATGGATGTGCTGGACAGGGTAATCGCCGATGCTCGCACCGGAATTGAATCCCTGAACGCCCATTTCGCCCGCCTTGAATTTCTGCTTTACGAGGAACTCGCCTCAGTGGCCGAGGTGATGCTCGAAGATCGCTTCGGATTGTCTGCCGATCCTCGAACCACCTTGCGCGCCTGGTGTGCGAATCATGTGTTTGAGAGCCTGCTTGATATGCGTAACGTGATAGAGCGCATCAAGCGTCAGGAGGATGTGCGCTTGCAGTGTACGCGCATGATCGAGTTGATGCGCCAGGTTTATCACGCCTGTTTGTTCTATGGCATGGAAACGGCGGCGCATTTGAGTATGTCGATAGTGGATTTGTTCGCGCGCGCGGAGATCGGCGAGACGGCCCCGGATGTGGTGCTGTTGCATATCGCCAAATCGTTTATCGGCGATATTGAAATTATCCTGGATGTCGCCGAACTGGGCGAAACGCCGGATATGGCGCAGATTGAAAAGCTGTTGCAGGAAGCGTCCGAGGCAACCTTTGCCGCTAACGGCACGGTATCTTCCTCGCAGATAGAGGCGCGCCTGGGCTTGCCGAAGGCTTTCCACAAGGTGCTGACGCCGGAGAATGTACAGACCGCATTGTCCGGTCTGGAAGACGGTCACCATTTTTACATTGTACGTTCCGATCTCAACAACGATGAAGAGTTGGCGGCTAACTTTCTGAGTTGGATGAGTTCGGGTGCTGCCCAGGTTATCAGTAATGTGACAGTATTCGAGGGCAACCGTTCGTTATTCGATTTCCTGGTCTCAAGTCCCCTTGACGAGGTGGGTTTCAATGAGGCGTTGATCGTGTTGGACCCGAAAGGCGAGTGTCTGCACGTGGAAGTTGCGTTGGTGGATCGTAAGGCGGGAGATCATGCGAGCGACAAGGGCGGCGGCGAGCAGGCTGTGATTTCCGCCGAGGAGGACGTTACCCGCGCCATGGCGATGCAGGGAACGATGTCGGGCGATATGCTCGAATCTATCGGCGAACTGGTCACCGGACAGGCCATGGTGCATCACTTGCTGACTCGTTTGTTTGAGTCCGATCTGGTGCGCACTGTCGAGTCGAAAATGGCCGGCGCCGGGGATAACTGGCACGCGGCACGCGGCGGGGTGCGGGAGACGCTGGAAAATTGGCTGGAAAGTGTGGAAAAGCTCATTCAGCTCGAATCGCAAAATACTGCGTTGCTGAACCGTTTGCAGGAAGAGGCGCTCGCTGTGCGTGTGCGTCCGGCCGCTTTGTTGCTTAAACCCTTGGCGCCGTTCGTCAGTGGACTAGCGCGGCAGCATGCCCGTCAGGTATCGCTGGTGACTGTTGGCGATGACATAGAACTCGACTTCAGTATGATCGATAGTCTCAAGTCGTCGCTGCGTACACTGGTGACCTTTTGTGTGAGCCAGAGCATTGAAATCCCGGAGCGCCGTATAGGCGCAGGCAAGGACGGACGAGGGACTTGTCGAATGTTGTTGGTCAAGCATGAGGATCATGTGGCTATCACAGTGGAGGATGATGGTCAAGGTATTGATCTTCAATGGGTTATGCAGCGGAGTCGTCAGCTTGGCTGGACGGGGGAGCGTCCTGATGTTGCACTCGCCTTGCGCGATGGTTTCGGTGAGGTGTCGAGCGGCGATGGCGACGACGGCAGGGATGCCGAAGGTAGAGCAACGCATAGAGCCGTTGCCGGAGGTGTCGATCTTGCGACTACCCGCAGCCAGCTACGCCATCTTGGCGGCGACTTGCGGGTGAGTAATCTGCCGTCCGGCGGTACGCGCTTTTTCTTGACTATGCCGTTGGCGATGGTGGTGTTGGAAGGCATGGCGGTGCGCGTGGGGGAGGTGCAGTATGTGGTGCCTATTGATGCCATTCAGCGTATTGTGCGTTCAGGCGCAGACGAGTTGATGCAGGTATCGGCCGACCGGGGGCGCTACATGTTGCGCCTGGAAGCCGATGATGTGCTGCCGATCCAGTTCCTGAGCCGTAACGGGCAAGCGGAAGGCGGCGCCGGAGCGTCTCGCTTGACGGCTTTGGAGCAGGATTCAGGCAGTAATGACGATGAACTCAAGCATCTGTTCGTGGTGGTCGGTAAAAATGGGCAACGGACGGCACTCGCTGTGGATGAGCTGATTGGTCAGCAGCAGGTGCTGATCCGTCCGTTGCATGGGTATTTGTCCGGCATTCGCGGGGTAACGGGGTGTGCCTTGCTCGGTAGCGGGGATGTCGGCATGGTGCTCGATATGAGTTATGTGTTGAGCAAGGAAATGGGCGTTGAGTGATGCGTATGACCGGCGGGTTGGCAGATATGCATGCTAAGATCGAGGCGCTGCGTGATATTTTGGGCATCCGCTGAGAGGGGGCGTTTTTAGATAGGTATACAAACGGGCATATTTTGCGCTTGTTCCCAATCTCCAGATTGGGAACGCAGTCTTGGAAGCTCCAGCTTCCCGTCTCGCGAAGCTGGAGCTTCGCCTTCTGGGTTCCCAAGCCGGAGAGACTGTGAAAGTATTCGCTTTAGAACAAAATCAAAGAGTTCACCACTAAGACACGAAGGACACGAAGCTTTCAATGCATTGAATTAAAAACAATTATTTTTTCTCTGCGCTCTGCGCTCTTCGTGCCTTCGTGGTGAATATGCTCTTAAACTGATTTTGGATAATTCTTTCACAGTCTCCGGAGCTTGGGAACCCGTGTATGGTTGAACTTCAGACTGTGTTCCGGCTTAAGTCGGTAGCCGAATTTCTTAATATAACTTGTATAGATGCTTATGCGGAGGGCGCTTGCTCGATATGTTTTTTCTAAATTCACTGAATGATATGGCTCTTGCATATAGCAGGAGCTACGACATACCGCTGGTGATTATTTCCGTACTCATTGCAGTTTTTGCGTGTTTCTGTGCGCTTGAAATGATTGAACGGTTAGCGCGTGGCGAACAGCGTTATCTATGGTTGTCAGTCGGTGCTTCGATTCTTGGCGGGGGCGTGTGGGCTATGCATTTCATCGGTATGCTGGCTTTTCGGTTGGACTGCGAGATGACTTATGACCCATGGCTTACCGGTTTATCCATATTGCCAGGCATGTTTGCCGCCGCCGTGGCTTTAAATAGTGTTACCAGTAACACTGTCACTTTAAACAAATTGGTGCTGAGCGGCATAGTGATGGCGGCTGGTATCGGTTTAATGCATTACTCCGGCATGGCGGCAATCCACTTGGATGGAATCTTGCGTTACAATCCAAAGCTATTCATTTTGTCTCTTATTGCCGCTGTTTGTTTAGCAATCGCTGCGTTGTGGATCAAGGCTTTTCTGACCCGGTTATCCGGAAGCAAAAATTCGCTGGTTCCTTCGTTGCTTGGAGGCAGCGTACTGGGAGGGGCAATCTCAAGCATGCACTATATAGCTATGGACGCCGCTGTGTTCTTTCATTCCCACGCTACCGGCGATGAGCATGTCATTGTTGCAACTAACACTACCGTTCTTGCCATTGTTGTTGCTCTTGTCTCTATTTTACTGATTCTCAGCGGTTTAATGTTTACCTATTTAGGTACAAAAATCGCTCATATCCGCGTCCGTATTAATGCCATTCTTGCTTCAACCAGCCAGGGTTTTGTGAGGATGAATCGACTTGGTATTATCACTGAATGTAACCAAGCTATGCTGGTTTTGATGGGCATTGATAATCAGTCGTTAGTAGGCAGGTTTTACGAGGACCTAATTATCTTGGATAACAGTTGTGCGATTCCGGGGGATTATCATGGGGAAGCAGGATTGAAGCGTGCCGACGGGAGTGTATTGCCGTGTTTGATTGACTGTAATTCAGTCGCCGACGATAGCGGCGAGGTACTGTACTACTTCGCTTTGTTCAGTGACATTAGCAAACGCATAGAAGACGAGGCGGAGCTGCAAGCGCGTGTACAGCAATTTCGCGCATTACTTGAATCGACACCTGATCCCATGGTAATCGTAAATAGTAGTGGCTTGATCAGTATGGTAAATCATCAAGCCGTCGATTTGTTTGGATATGCTAAAGACGAGCTGGTAGGTCGATCCGTTGATATTTTATTAATGGACGGCCTGCATTACATGCACGGTAAGTTGAGTGAAAATCACATGGGTAATACCCCAGTTGGATCGGGTAGCCAGCAGCAGGAATTTTTTGTCAAAACCAGGGGCGGTCGGAAAATTGCTGTCGAAGTTAGTCTGAGTCCTATCAAGACTGCCAAGGAATTGTTAATCGCCGCCGCCCTGCGCGATATTACTGAGCGTAAAAGGGCGGAAGACATACTTGCCAGATCCGAAATAAAGTTTCGCACGCTTTATGTCTCCACAAGTGAAGCTGTCATGTTATTGGATGAGCAAGGTTTTTTTGACTGCAATGATGCAACCTTAGCTATGTTCGGGTGCGAAACCAAAGATGAATTTTATGCTAAGCAACCGAGTGACTTTTCCCCGCTTAATCAGCCATCTGGTAGAGATTCATTGGTTTGTGCGCAAGAAATGATCGCCGAGGCCATGGAACGGGGAAGCTATAGTTTCGAATGGCTACATCGGCGGGCCGATAACGGTAAAAATTTTCTGGCTGATGTTGTGCTTAGTGCCATGGAGTTGGATGGAAAAGTTGTGCTTCTGGCAACAGTACGAGACGTTACTGAACGTAAACAATACGAACAAAACATTCTTCAGTTAGCTGAAGCCAAGGATCAGTTATTGCAATCGGAGAAGATGGCTACGATTGGTCAATTGGCTGCCGGCGTTGCCCATGAATTGAACAACCCGATTGCCTTCGTTTATTCCAATCTGGGAACTTTTGAAAGCTATGTTAAGGATATTTTAGAGATAACCGCCGCTTGCCAGACTGTCCTCCATCATGACGATCTCGCCAATGTTATCGCGCTGCAAGCAGAAAAGAACTTTGAATATTTGAAGTCCGATATTTTCGAGCTGATAACAGAGTCAAAAGACGGCATTACACGGATGAGAAAAATCGTAGAGGACTTGAAGAATTTTTCTCGAGTTGGAGAGCCGGATTGGCAATCAGCGGACCTGCAAAAAGGACTGGAATCAACACTGAATATTGTCTGGAGCGAACTTAAATATAAATGCGTAGTGATCAAGAACTATAGCGATGATTTGCCCCAAATCCGTTGCATTGCTTCGCAACTCAACCAGGTTTTTATGAATTTGCTGGTTAATGCAGGGCACGCCATTGAAAAGAAAGGGGAAATTACCATTACTACGCGCGTATGCCCAAGCGACAACACGGCGGTCCAGGTTTTGATTACTGACACCGGTGCCGGTATCCCACCGGAAAATATCAAGCGGATTTTCGATCCTTTCTTTACAACAAAACCGGTGGGACAAGGCACCGGTCTTGGCCTTTCGATTACTTGGGGCATTATTGCTAAACATCACGGCACTATTGAAGTGAACAGTACCGTCGACGTTGGCTCAACTTTCACGATTACATTGCCAGTCGATCAGTATGATGCCTAGATTCGACATTCCTCAGCTTCATTACAAATATACGATGGGGCGTCATCCCGGCAGGGATTGTCGGAATCTAGAAGCGGGGGGATAAAACTCCCTGCAAGTATTTGCTTACCCGGGAAATACCTGTTAAATTACGCACCTCGTTTTTAAGTTGACGAGGCTTGTTCGACTTTCATCGTCGGCACAAGGATGTACTCGGTACCAATGGGATGGTGCATATTTGGTGTGGCTTGGTTATATTGGCGAAGATATCAGTATTCGCCGTTTTATCCTGGATACAACGCAAGATTTCCCCCCATATTCATCAATATTCAGCGCTAAATTTCCATTGATCGTTGATTCTCTGCCGGATTATAAATCCCGCATGGTGACAAATTCCTATGTCATCGCGTTAAGGCAAAGCAATTTCCTCATGAAGTCAATGAGCGTCAGCTCAGCAACACCAATGCCCCGTTCACGCACGCGCAATATGGCAACGGATTTTTGATTAGCCCCTTCCGCTTTCCAATTGCCTGATGTCTTGTCATCAGCCGGTTTTTGTAATATTTGGCCTCCAAATTTACTGTCACAATATTTGACTGGTGCCATCTCTCCACAGGTTTTTTGCCCCGTTGATAAGCGATGCGTCGATAGGAATAGTGATGGTTCCTTTTCACCATGCCCTGCCCCGGCCCCCCCTGCGAACTGCACATTCGGTTTGTAGGGAAGGTAGGAGAGGAACCATCTCTACACCTATGCGTGGCGTCAAATATTTAAACAGCAAGTCAAACTTACGTTTCGATTTAAGGAGCTGTATTTTTTAACATTATTCGGGTTTACAAAAAAATAATAAAGCAGGAGAGGAGATTAATATGCCAAATAAAGAAAAGGGAATCATCAGGATTCATGTCTATGAGCTACGCATAGGTATGCGCGTCTGCCGACTGGAAATACTTGAGAAAGAATCGCCTTTTTTATTCGACCGATTTGATATTAAAACTCAAGCAGATATTCAAGCGATTCAAGCGGTTTGCGATTATGTATTCATTGATGCCAACCGGCAAAATGAATTTGATGACGCCATGCCGACTGAAAATGAAGCTCCCCAGAAACAACTCAGCTTTGCTGGTTCGTTTGAGCAATCGGCGCGTACTTATCAGCATGCCGGCAATTTAATCAAAACCGTCATGGATGACATTCGCTTTGGCAATCAGTTAAGTGTCAAAACGATTAAAGAAGCCGCTGCCCAGTGCGTTGATAAAGTGTTGGAAAATTCGGATGCCATGTTATTGCTGACGCAACTTAAACATAAGGACGAATATACGGCACAACATAGCTTGAATGTGTGCATTTTAGCGATCCTGTTAGGACGCGAACTGGAGTTTTCCAGTGAAGAGCTTAATAACATTGGCTTGTGTGCTCTGTTGCATGACATTGGCAAGACGAAAATTCCTCTTGAAATACTGAATAAGCCAGGGAAATTGGAAGGCGATGAACTGGAGATTATGCGCAAGCATCCTGAATTTGGTCGCGATATTTTAATGGCTGCCCACAACATCGATCAGGATGCTGTTGATGTTGCCTATGGTCATCACGAAAATCCGGCAGGTACCGGTTACCCAAGAGGTGTTGATAAAGGCGAACTGTCAAGTTTTGCCAAGATAGTCGCTGTTGTCGATGCTTACGATGCCATTACCAGCGACCGGGTTTACCAACAAGGCAAGTCGCATCTTAAGGCGCTGGATATTCTGGTTAAAGGCATGAATACCGAGTTTGAAGCCCACTTCGTTATTCAATTTATCAACTGTATCGGTTTTTACCCGCAAGGCAATTTAGTTGAATTGAGTAATGGCGAAATCGGCATAGTGGCAGAACAAAATAAAAGCGATCGTCTTAAACCCAAGATTCTTTTAATTCTTGATGAAAATAAAAAAACAGCGAACGAACGGATACTCGATTTGGCATCGGATGTTTCCGATATTAATGGCATCCCTTATGAAATAAAAAAAATACTCTGCCCACATGATTACGATATTGATTTAATGAAGTTTTATCATGACGGCAAATTCATTCAAAACTATCCGGTCATCGTATAAACAATAACCGCAACAAAGGCCAAGTTTCTAAACATTGAAAAATGACTAAAAAAATTGATGTAACACAATTGCGAAAAGGCATGTTCATTTGCGGCACCGATCGAAAATGGATCGATATACCTTTCTTTCGCAAAAAATTCCTGATTACCTCCGACAAGCAAATAAGCACTTTACAGGAATACTGCGAATTCGTTTATATCGATACCGAAAAAGGCGAGGATGTTAGTCCTGCAATAATCGAGCAACACAATGACGATACATTTGTCGATCACGATAGTTTCAAACAAATCCATGAAGATACTTCATATCGAAAAAACTACGAAGACAGCCAGACTATATTAAGTGAAGTATTAAATGATGTACGGCTCGGTCGCTGTGTCGATAATCCCAAGGTGAGGGGAGTCGTGCAGGAGCTGATCGTCAATATCGTAAAAGATAGCCAGACCATGATCGGACTGATCCAGTCCAAAGACAAAAACGACACCCTGGCGCGTAAATCCGTCAATGTTTGTATCCTGGCGTTGGCTTTCGGTAAACATATAGGTATTCCGAAAGACAAAATGTATGAGCTGGGTTTGGGAGCGTTATTGCATGACATCGGGATGGTACAAGTCCCCAGCAGAATCCTGTTAAAAAAACAGCCATTGACGCCTGCCGAGCGCGCGATCATGGAAAAGCATACCGAGTATGGTCTCACCATATTGGCTAAAACTCAGGAAATCCCTGTGAATGTATTAAAGATCGTTCATTCCCATCATGAACGCATGGATGGCAAGGGCTACCCGCAGAAATTACAATCCAAGGAAATCGGCTTGTTGGTACGCATGGTAACGATTGTTTCCGTTTACGAAGCGCTAACGCGGGAGCGCTTTTACACCGAAACCCTGTCGCCGGTCGCGGCATTGAAATACCTGTATACCTCAGGAAAAGCGATATTCGATGCACCTTTGGTGGAAAAATTCATTCAGGCGCTCGGTATCTATCCATCGGGCTGCGTTGTCGTGCTCAATAGTGGGGAGATTGGTGTTGTCGTCAACGTTAATCCCCAGGATCGGTTACGCCCGACATTGCGTATTGTTACCAATGCTCAAAAACAGTTGCTTGCGCAAGAGTCTGTTCTTGAACTCGCAGACCGAACCACTAAAGACATAGAAATCATTAAAACATTAGCAATGGATGATCCGATTATCGAACTGCTTATGACGCTTCACGAACAGGCAAAAGACGGAGCGAATGAAGCGGTGAAACTCAAATGAGATAAAACCATGAAAGAAATCGTTAACTCCGGATATACGGGCATCGTGCTTATGTCTGGGATCAGCACTGCCTGGGATGAGCAGACGCAACCGCTGTTGGATGCAGAAAAATCTTAAATTATAGGTAATTCAATGACTTCAGATAATAATTCGGTGTCGGTACCCAATAAAATCGCATTAGCAACTAAACCGGAATTACAGCCGCCGTTTACGGAGGAGGGGGACGAGTGGGAAGGGTTTTATGAAGATGATGACTATGAAGAGTTTTAATGTTGCAGCGTTCCCATATTCCGCACTCATCTTTAAGTATTGGGGACTCGAGGAAGATAGGTCTAACAATGAGTGCTCCGTGTGGGAAGGATAGAAACAGTATGAGTAGTGTCTGGGCGATAGGCAATCATGTGAAGGTACAGGGTATGTCCGATGATTTTAAAATACTCTCTTATGACTTTATCTTGAGCGGCTGCGTTGAAATGATTTTGGAATCGCCTGAAGGCGGTAGGATTTTTTTAAAGCGGAGGAAATCGCAAATCCTAAACGCAGCCGATCAATGCGACACGAGTCAATAACAGAGTGAATAGGTGAAGCGTAAATGAAGACTAATAGGCCTGTGACTAACCGAGAAATCCTGATAAAGGAGGGGGCGCTGTTGGTTAGTCGAACTGACGTGAAAGGAATTATTTCTTACGTTAATGATGACTTTGTCAATATCAGCGGTTTTACCCGTGATGAACTGATAGGCGCAAATCACAATATCGTCCGTCATCCCGATATGCCGCCGGTAGACTTTAAAGATTTATGGCTGACCTTAAAAGTGCTGAGACGCTGGCAAGGATTGATAAAGAACAGAACCCAATCCGGCGATTATTATTGGGTGGAAGCCAATGTAATACCTGTATTTAAAAACGAAAAAGTTCATGAATACCTTTCGGTTCAACGCGTAGCATGCCGTGAAAAAGTTGAAAAAAAAGAGCGGCTACACAAGCTGCTTGGCGCCGGAAAAACAGTAAAAAGACCGGCCGGATTAGCCGCAAGGGTCGCCTTAATCAAAGAAACGGATATCAGGAAAAAAATGGCATTTGCGCTGGCGGTGCTCTTGGTACCGGTTTTCTACTTAATGTACCGGTTGTTTTTAGCGCAGGATTACCCGCTGTTAGCGGGTGTTGCCGCTTCAGCAATGATTGCATTGACGATAAGTTTCGATGTAATCAACAGCTTCACGGCCATGCTAAATAAAACCATCGGTATTTTTTATCATTTGTTCGAGAAAAGGTTTGGCGATGTGCGGGATTTAGCCAGGAATGACCTGATCGGCGATTTCCAGCGCACCTTATATTCAATGGAGGTGAATTTGGATTTGGCGCAAGCTCGGGAAGATGCTGCAAAAGCTATGCAGGTTAACCAGGCACTGGGCAACGTTCACACAGGGGTCATTGTGGCTAATAATGATTTTGAAATTATTTATATGAACGACAGTCTTTTGGACATGTTTAAGAAAGCCGGAAGCGATAGCGGTACACCGTTGCCGAATTGCAATACCGATAAACTGATGAGCGGAAAGACCGATAGTTTTTACCGGTATTCCGTTCCTCAACATCAGCCAAACTTAAAGAAACCGTATCGTTCGGAACTCCATATTGCGGGGCATGTAATCAGGTTTTCGATCTGTTCGTTATGAAGCCGACAAGCAATAAACTGCCCGAATAGAACTGCTCGGCCGTTAGACAAATCGCATCGTCAGCACGCCGGAGCGTGGAAACGATGACAACCCGGAGATGGGGAACCAGAAAAATCTTTGGCGAAATAACCCCTTAAACGCATTCATGAAAATAGAAGAAAAAGTTAATCAATATATAAAACAGTTCAAGAATGCTACCGAGCATCTTGACCCGGCGGATGGACGTCTAAAAAAGCTGGATATTGACTTCGTCCGAAAACTCTCACGGATTATTGAAACGCATCCCCGCATTAAAAACGGACAGTCGAAGCGTATCGCGGAACAGGCCTTGATAATTGCGAGTGTGTTTGACATGAGCGCGGAAGAGAAGGGCGATATTCTCTATGCCGGATTGCTGATACAACTCGGCAAGATAAGTTTGCCGGATAGATTGCTGACAACGCCTTTTTATTCAATGTCCATGGTCGATAAATACCGCTATTTAGGACATGCGGTGGACGGTGAAGTTTTATTGCGTGGATTAACGCAGTTTAAAGGCGCTATTACTTTAATTCGCCATCAACACGAACACTATAACGGCCAAGGTTTCCCTGACAGTCTGGTTGAACACAACATTCCCTTCGGCTCCCGTATTCTCAGCGTGGTCAGTGACTATCTGGCGTATCTTGAGGGGGCAATGACCGGCAAAGTCATGTTCGCCGATGCCGCACTCAGTCAATTAATCATCCAGAAAGAAAGCCATTATGATCCTGAAATTGTCGACGTTTTCGTTCATGTGCTCAGAGGTGCGACCGTTGAAGAACTCAAAGAGATACGCGTTAAAGCAAAACTACTCGCGGTGGCTACAGAACAGTGGAGAAAAGGCCTTGTGCTTAATAAGCGAAATAAGCCCCTAAGCACGTCCACGATTGTTGAAATTGCATTGACGCAACTGAAACTGGGCATGAAAGTGGACAGCATCTATTTTGGCAGTGAGCCTTACATTAGAAATTGTATTGTAGATCAATCGATCATTGACAATGTCGCCGCATTAACAAAAAACAACGGTAAAAATCCAGTCATCAAAATTTTCCTGAGCATGAAATAAGTTATGGCTATTCCTTCGGCTCTGCTTTGGGCAGGCCCTGCCATGCACTATCAGGGAAATGCAAATAGATTTGTGCTGTTCGATGCATTCGCGACTCAACCTGTCTACGACAGATAACGCGGCAAACACACCCGTTATCGCTGCACTTGAAGTCGATGGATGGTTCTCACGCTGGGGCCTGGGAACAATAAAATTGTGAAATAGAAGCCCCTTAATAATAAAAAACAGAAGATAGCCCATGAAAATCAATATGCCTGTAACTAACCAAGAAATCCAGATGAAAAAGGGAGGGATCTTGGTTACACGAACCGATTTAAAAGGAATTATTACCGACTGCAATGATGAATTTATCAGCATCAGCGGTTATGCCCGCGATGAGCTGATAGGCGTAAGCCATAATATCGTCCGTCATCCCGACATGCCGCCGGCGGCTTTTGAAGATTTATGGACAACGGTAAAAGCGCTTAACCCCTGGCAGGGGATCGTAAAAAACAGGGCGAAATCAGGCGATTATTATTGGGTGGAAGCCAATGTACTGCCGGTGTTTAAAAATGGCAAGGTCGATGGATACCTGTCGGTTCGCCGTGCGCCAAGCCGTGAAAAGATTGAAAAAGCGGAGCAGTTATATCAACTGCTTAATGCCGGGAAAGCAACAATAAGACCGACCGGTTTGGCGGCAATGGTTAAATCAATCAAGGAAATAGAACTCTTGAAAAAAATGGCAGGGGTACTGGCCGTGTTGTTGATACCTGTTTTCTGCTTTATGTACCAGTTGTTTTTAGCACAGAATTATTTGTTATTGGCCGGTGTTGCCGTGTCGGTAACGATGGCGTCGCTGATCGGTTTTAATGCGCTTCGCAGTCTTTCCGCGATCTTGAATAAAACTATCGGTGTTTTTTATCGTCTGGCCGAGAAAAGATTTGGCAATGCCTATGCGTTAGATAGAAATGACCTGATCGGCGATTTTCAGAAAGCCATGTATTCCATGGAAGTGAATTTGAACTTGGATTTGGCGCAAGCCAGGGAAGATGCCGCAAAAGCCATGCGTATTAACCAAGCACTGGATAATGTTCAGTCCGGCGTGATGGTGGCCGATACCAATCTTGAAATTATTTATACCAACCATAGCGTTGAACGTATGTTCAAGGCTGCCGAGCAGGATATTCGCGAACAGCTGCCTAATTTCAATGCCGATAAGCTGCTGGGTTCGAATATCGATAGTTTTCACCAGGATCCCTCGCATCAGCGCCGCCTGCTGGCCGGGTTAAAGGAGTCGAATAGCCTGGAACTGCTTATCGGCGGCCAGCACATGAATGTTATTGCCAGCCCGGTTATCAATGCCGAGGGTGAGCGCATCGGTTTTGTCGCCGAATGGCAAAACAACACCCAAGAGGTTCTAATTGAACAAGAGATTGCGCAGTTAGTGCAGGATGTTAAAGCGGGCGATCTGAGCACTCGCATTTACATGGGCGATAAACAAGGGTTTGCCAACATGCTGTCGTCCGGCATCAATGAATTAACGGATGTCATTGAACGTGTGTTGAGTGATGTTAGCTTGGTGATGGAAGCTATGGCGGAAGGTGATTTAACCACCGCCATCACTAATGACTATCAAGGCATCTATGCGGAATGCAAGAACAATATCAATGGCACCCTAATCAACTTGAGCAATTTTATTGTTCAAATCAGGGATTCGGCTGATTTTATAGACAGCTCATCTCAGGAAATAGCCAGCGGTAATGACAATCTGTCCCAGCGTGCCGAACAACAAGCAGCCAGCCTGGAACAAACCGCCGCCAGTATGGAACAACTCGCCACCACCGTAAAAGATAATGCAGGGAACACGCAACGGGCCCATCAAGTTGTTAATTCAGCAAGCCAATTGGCGCAAAAAGGCGGCGAGATCGTTAAGTCGGCGATCATTGCCATGCAGGATATTAATGACAGCAGCAATGAGATTGCTGAAATTATTGGTGTGATTGATGAAATCGCCTTTCAAACCAATCTCTTGGCTTTAAACGCAGCGGTAGAAGCGGCCAGGGCGGGAGAACATGGGCGCGGATTTGCGGTGGTGGCAACCGAAGTGCGTAATCTGGCTCAACGCAGTGCCAATGCCGCCAAGCAAAGTAATGACCTGATTCAGAACAGTATGCAAAAAGTCCGTGCGGGAACGGCATTCGTTAATGAAACAGGTATTGCGTTAACTGAAATTGTTAACAGTGTCGCACAAGTCGGTGAAATTGTTGCTCAAATTGCAAACGCCAGCGCAGAGCAGACGGCGGGTATCGATCAGGTCAATCAGGCGGTTTCGCAAATGGATGATATTACTCAGCAAAATGCGGCTTTAGCGGAACAAGCGGCAGCGAGTAGTATTTCTATGCATGATCAGTCTACCAATATGAGCAAGTTGCTCGGTTTCTTTAAAATAAATTCGAAGGCTGCCTCCTCGCAGCCAGTTAAAACTGCCGGGTATAGTAAGGTGCTGGTAGCGCCGGTAAGAGCAACAGCGAAAAAACCTGTAGCCTCATCGAGTAAGCCCAACAGCGATATTAGCGACGAATGGGAAGAGTTTTGATAATGAAGCAAAAATAGGTATGCCCTGTAAGGCACTGCGACTTGAATACCGCAGTTTTATGATGATTGAGGGAATTTAAAGTGACGAAGATCGAGCAACTTGAAAGTGAAATAAAGGAAAAGACCAAAGAATTAAACACAAGTTTGAAGACCCAAATTTTGTTGCGTGAAAGACTGAAAAATAACACTAAAACGCTGGGAGAAGTCTTAGACCAGCTTAAGGCGATAGAAGCCTATTTAGAAAATTCAAACGAATATGTTTATAAGCTAAAGCAGGAAAACTTGAAGCTTAAATTATCATGCGACGAATGGGCGAAGCGAGCCATAAAGCTTGAGTTTGAGGTTTTAAGTGCACGTGATGCGGCAAAAGAATAAACAGTTGTATGGAATTGATACCCTAAAAATATACCCCCCTATGATATCCACTCATTCAAAACTTATTTTTGTCGCAATGCTGTCGGTTTTATCGAATGGCTGCGCCCAGTATTTCGGCGGTCCGGATTGTGTCGCCCCTGCCAATGCAAACGATGTCCCTGTCAGTACAAATTATCCTGATATTGGTAAACATGAACCGGAATATTATCTGGTAAAAAAAGACGATACCTTGTATGCAATATCGCTACTGTTTGATCTGGATTATGGGCAATTAGCACAATGGAACCAAATCGCTCCGCCTTCTTATACGATCAAAATAGGTCAAAAAATAAGACTTTCTGACCCGATTTGGAAAAAAAATTCGGATTTAGGAAGCCGTGGAAAGTAAAACCTGGTTGAGCGTATGCGCTGGTAGTGGGACGTAATCGCCGCAGCACGCTTTGAGTGACTTAGACTTTGCAAAGAAAACGATCATTTGCGCAACGCTGGTCGAGTCAACGTTCTAAACCCGGTTTTTGGTTCCACTATTCTCTAACCTCCTATTTGCCTCATCCACCGATTTATTCAGGCTTTTTCGAATTTGTGTATAACGCAAAAAAACACGGCAAAGCTTTATTAAGTTCGTTGTTGGAACCGATTATCAGCTAGCTCCCTGGAGTCCATAGTAAGGAACTGAAAATGCTGCAATTACCCTTCTAAACAGAAATAGGATAATGAATATGAAATTAGCCGATCCCGCAAAAAGTAAACCTGAACCCAATTCTCTTGAGGAATGGTTAGATGTGCTATGCAATGAAGAAATGCCAATATTCTCTAACACAGCGATAAGTGTTCATAATATCTTAAGTGATGAAAAAAAAGGCGCTACCGACTTGGCTTCTGTTATTTTGCAGGACCCAAATCTGACAGTTAAGCTATTAAAAATCAGCAACAGCCAAAGTTACAATCCGCTTCGCCATAAGATGGTTACGGTGTCACGAGCGGTCATTGTCATTGGCTTTGAGATTATTCGTAAATTAACGCTGGCTTGCTCGTTTTTCGAATCTATTTTATCAGAGACGAACAAACAACAGGTTAACGAAGAAATAGCCCGAGCTATTCTTGCCGCAGTTCATGCGAAATCTATAGCAATCGCAGCCAAGGATTCATCGCCGGAAGAAGTTTTTATTGCTGCATTACTCAAGCATCTTGGTAGTATTTGTTTTTGGTCTTTTTGCAGTGAACAGGGGGCGCACATTCAATTAATAATTAATAGAGGAAATTACAGTAGAGAAGATGCTGAAAGACAAGTGCTTGGTTTTGAATTGGCAGAGTTGAGTGCCTGTTTAAGTGATGCATGGCAATTAGGTGGATTGATTGAAGAATCTATTAAACTAAAAGCGAACACACCGATTACAAACCCAAGGCTGGTTTTTATACAATTAGGCTACGACATTATCGAAGCGTTAAAAGAGGGGGAGGATTCAAAAAAATATGAAGATTGTATTAGTAAAGTCAGGCAACTTACTAAGCAATCCAGATTGGTTATAACTGAAAATATTAAAAATAATGCTAACGTAGCTTACGATATCGCTCGTCAATTAGGAGCTGTCGATGCGGCTATTCTCATTCAAAACAGTCTAGATAAGCTTGATGATTCTGATGAGTCATTAGTTGTTTTTGATAAAAAACAACTGCAATTTAGCATCCTACAAGATATAGCTTCAATCATCAGTGGTCGACCGGATGTTAACCTGCTGCTGGAAACGGTACTGGAGGGGATTCACCGGAGTATCGGTATGGATCGAACTATCTTTTGCGTGTTAGCTCCCGATAAACGGTCTCTTAGAGAAAAAATGTCTTTTGGGTGGTGCAAAGGACCGCTTGGATACAAGGTTATTTTTAATATCTCAGACTCACCCATGAATCTTTTTTTTCATGTTTTGTCCGGCATTGATGCTTTCTGGGCTAAGCCGTCAGTTAATACGGCATTGTATACACTAATGGATATCAATGTGGTCGGGAAAAACGAATGTTTTATGATGCCTGTTTTTTTCAAAAATACGCAGATCGGTTTGATTTATGCTGACCGTGGAATCCATAAGCAATCATTAACCGAAGAAGATTTCAATACCTTTAAATATTTTACTCAACAGGCGAATATAGGACTTACAGTTTTCCGTATGCAGCTGAAATTATAAATAAATACGGATCGCATGATTCGAAATTGGACTGCTGTCTGATGAAAAGCAGCCAAGCGTATCAGGCAGGTTGCGGAAAAATGTTACCGATAATCATACTCGACGCGAGTATGGATTGCGGCTTTAGTCCCTCTCTCCCGCTACGAGACAGGAGTCGAGTAGTCCCCAGAAGCGATAGGGCATGTGTTTTCACGAAGTTGCGGGATGTCTACATGGATGCAGGTTAGTAGAGCACCAAGGGTAGGCGCTTTACGACTGCACGGATGCAGGAGGTAGAGCAATGCAGGAGCAAGTGCCGAGAGGGCCTGGGGTGAGGGCGATCAAAAAGCGCAAATCGTGGTTTTCCAGAGTTTAAATCTAGTCATGTTTCGCGTCGTATAAATGATAGCGGCTTTTCCCAGTCTGCTTGACGACATACATGGCCTGATCGGCTTGGCGCAATAGCGTATCGCCGTCCTCGTTGGCAGAAGTATGAAAAGATACGCCAATGCTGGCCGACACCGCAACCTCATGACTGCCGATGACTATCGGCAGAGCGATAATTTCCAGAATGCGGTCGAGAATTTGGCAGCACTCCCGCTCACCGGCAAGATCATTAAACAACACAACGAATTCATCTCCGCCCAGTCGTGCCAAGGTATCGCCCGCGCGCAAGGCTTCTTGCAGGCGGCGGGATACTTCCACCAGTAATTGGTCGCCGACCTCGTGTCCGCACCGGTCGTTGACCTGCTTGAAGCCGTCAAGGTCCAAATAGCAGACGAAAAGCATCCTGCCGCTACGTTGCGCCTGCGCGATGGCCTGAACCATCCGGTCGGCCAGCAAGCGCCGGTTAGGAATGCCGGTCAGCGCATCGTAATAGGCGACTTGGCTCAGCTCGGCCTCATGCGCTTTGAGGTAGCTGATGTCGGAAAACACCCCGACATAGCGTCGCACCCGACCATTGTCGTCGCAAATGGCTGCAATCGAGAGGAGCTCCGCAAAAACCTCGCCGGATTTTCGTCGGTTCCAAATCTCGCCGCGCAAGCCCTTTTCTGCTTCAGAGCTTGCCACATCTTTGCATAATAGGTCTTGTCCTGTTGTCGCCCCGAACTCAGCATCTTGGGGTCCACTTTACAAATTTTGCACCGTGCATTTTTGTTTTTTTTGCTCTTGTTCCTACGTAGCATGTCACTGCCATTAAGTTAAGGATAGACAGTCCCTTCTCCCTCAGGGAGAGGGTTAGGATGAGGGCATCAAATAAAGCTTTTGCCTTATTTTTTAGTCTCCTCACCCCAACCCTCTCCAGCAGGAGAGGGGGCTTTTTTCTTAACTTAATGGCAGCGACGTAGCATGTGGGAACGAGAGCGGTAGCATCCATGCTTGTGTTGAATATATATGCAATGTAAAGAGCGAGGATTTATAAATCGCTCTTTGCCGTTGCAATTTTGATCAATTCATCCACTTCATTCGATGCAGCAGCAGATTTTTCAGTGAGTGCGGAATATTCAGCCACCCCAACAGCCGCTTCAACAACCAGGCCGGGCGCTTTAACTTGCTGTGAAATTCCGTTTTTAATCTGTCCCGCAAGCCGCTCGGCTTTCCTCAAGGGCGACCCCGGCAGGGCGATCAAGAAGTCTTGCTCTCCCATTCTCGCCGCAATATCGACGCCGGCCCTGATGTCGCTCTTAAAACAATCGGCCACGCCACGTAATATCGCGTCCATTTCATGATCAGGTAAATTAGTATTCCTGGCTTTAAAACCCTTTAAGCTGATAAAAAGAATGGAAAAAGGAAAGCCGTTGCGTTTGGAGTTTTCGACTTTTTCCTGTAATCGACCCAGCATCGTGTCTTTGGACATTAACTGGGTTAACGGATCTAACGGGATATGTTCTCTATCCCATGTTTCCTGAGCCTCCAGCCGCAGTACGTTGATAATGCCTAATGAGCAGGCCAGTAATAATCCAAGTATCCAGGTGAAATACCACATAGCAATCTCCTAATAAGCTGAATGATCGTTCTGATGAATGTGTTCCAGCGTGATTTTGCCGCGCATCACGCGGAACGCCCAGGTGGTATAAGCAACAACGATGGGTAAAAAAATCACCGTCACCCAGAACATGATTTTTAAGGTGGTAAGGCTGGAACTGGCGTCCCATACGGTCAACGAACTGCTCAGCGCCGAGTTCGACGGTATCAGGAACGGAAACATCGATACGCCCGCCGTTAAAATAACGGAAGTTAATACTAATGAACTGGTTATAAATGCTAGACCTGTACGGTCAATTTTCGATAGCACGATGGTTACAACTCCGGCAATAAAAGCCAGCGCGGGAATAACCCATAACACAGGACAATGCGCATAGTTATCCAGCCATAAGCCCGGTTCTTTGGAAACCATTTTTGCCAATGGGTTGGACGGCGCGTTAGGGAGGATTTCTGTGGTGATATGGTAACCGTCAATATGGGTAACCCAGAAGCCTGCCAAAGCAAAAATGACCAGCGTTATTATTGCAGAAACAGTGACCACTGTTTTACAGCGCCGATTAATGTCGCCCTCAGTCTTGAGCTGTAAATAGACCGCACCGTGCATAATCAGCATCGATAAGCTAAGCAATCCCGCCGCCAACGCAAAAGGGTTTAATAATGCCCAGAATGAACCGGTATAAAAAATACGCATATCGTTATCGAAGTGGAACGGTACGCCTTGCAATAAGTTGCCGAACGCCACTCCGAAAATCAACGCCGGAACGAATCCGCCGACAAACAACGCAATATCCCAGTTGCTGCGCCATTTTGGGCTGGGCAGTTTGCTGCGGTAATCAAAGCCTATCGGCCGCATAAATAACGCAAACAAGGTCAGCAACAACGCAAAATAAAATCCTGAAAATGCCACGGAATAAGCGATAGGCCAAGCAGCAAACAGGGCGCCGCCTGCGGTAATAAACCAAACCTGATTGCCTTCCCAGGTTGCGCCTATGGAATTGATAATCACGCGGCGCTCTGTATCGTTTTTGCCTAAAAAGGGTAATAAGACGGCTACGCCCAGGTCAAAGCCGTCGGTAATGGCGAAGCCGATCAATAAAGCGCCTAATAAGGCCCACCAGATCAAGCGCAGGGTTTCATAATCGAAAATCATAGTGATGCTCCTGTGGCAATTTCAAAATGGTAACGGCCTTTATGCAGGCTGCTGGGGCCTAACTTGATAAACTTGAGCATCAAGAACATTTCGATAATCAAAAATATCGTATACAAACCGATATAGCCTGCCAGACTCAGGTATATATCCAGTTCGGTTAAGGATGATGCGCTTAAGAATGTCGGCAAAATCTCCGCAATAGTCCATGGTTGACGACCGAACTCGGCCACAAACCAACCCATTTCAGAGGCTATCCAGGGCAAGGGCATCATATAAAGGCTGGAACGCAACAGCCAGTCCTGTCTGCATTTGCGAATCGAGCTGGCGATAACCGCAAAAATGAATATCGCCAGCATGATAAAGCCGCAAGCGACCATGATACGGAAGGTCCAGAATAAAGGCACGACCCTGGGTATCGAATATTGCGCGGCCTGTTCTATTTGCTGGTCGGTCGCGTCGACCACGTTTTCGGTATAGCGTTTAAGCAATAGGCCGTAACCCAGGTCCTGCTTATAATGGTTAAACTCGGCGCGGACAATCGGATCCTTGCTGCCCGCTCTTAACGTTTGCAACAGTGAATAGGCTTTCATGCCGTCACGAATGCGCAAGCGATTTTTTTCCAGAATTTCCGATAAACCGGTAATCGGTTCATCGAAAGAACGCGTACCGATCAAGCCCAATACCCAGGGAATTTTTATTGCATAATGCGTTTCCATGGCTTCCTGGTCCGGTATGCCGATGGCCGTAAATGCGGCGGGCGGCTCTACGGTGTGCCATTCGGCCTCGATAGCGGCCAGTTTGGTTTTTTGTACTTCGCCGGAGGTATAGCCGCTTTCATCGCCCAACACGATAACCGACAGTACCGCAGCCAGTCCAAAGCCAGCGGCGATGGTATAAGAGCGTTGTGCAAAGGCTGCATCGCGACCTTTCAGCATGTAATAAGCGCTGATGCCCAACACGAAAACAGAGGCGGTGGTATAACCTGCGGCAACGGTATGGACGAATTTAACCTGGGCGGCCGGGTTGAATAACAGGTCACCGAAGCTAGAGATTTCCATGCGCATGGTTTCGTAATTAAAATCCGCTCCGACCGGGTTTTGCATCCAACCGTTGGCTACCAGAATCCATAACGCGGATAAGTTGGTTCCTAACGCAACCAGCCAGGTCACCAGCAAATGTTGTCCTTTACCCAGCTTGTCCCAACCGAAGAAAAACAGACCGACAAAGGTGGATTCCAGGAAAAACGCCATCAAGCCCTCAATAGCAAGCGGCGCGCCGAAAATATCGCCGACATAATGCGAGAAATACGACCAGTTCATGCCGAATTGAAATTCCATGGTCAAACCGGTGGTGACGCCCAGCGCGAAATTGATGCCGAACAACTTCCCCCAGAACTGGGTCATATCCTTGTAAATTTCTTTGCCGGTCATGACATAGGTCGATTCCATAATCGCCAGTAAAAACGACAAGCCCAATGTCAACGGAACAAACAGAAAATGGTATAGAGAAGTTGCTGCAAACTGCCAGCGCGATAAATCAACCACGGCCTCTGAAATCATAAATTTCCCCTATGGGTTGCAGTTCTGTAGAGCAGAACTTGAGATGAACGGCATCGAACACAAAGTAAACCAATACAGCCTGCGATTAAAACAAATTACATTGAGAGAAACAATACAAACTTTAAGTTTGATTTACTCTAACAATTAGGCTTGGATGCCAAGAGAAAATTGTGTTACTGTTTATTAATGATCACTAATATACGAATTGACTGTTAAGTCTTTCGGTACTTGTCCGATCGGTTACGGGTGACGATTTTCTTTTTCACTACTCAGTAGATATACCCATTCATTTGAATGAGATTTTCAATTAACATCGGCTAGTTAAAAGACACAAGGCACGTAATAATAATTATTAATCAGGAGAACATCATGGCTCGTATTGTAATTTTAGGTGCAGGCATTGGCGGCGTGCCAATGGCTTACGAAATGAAGGAAACAGTCGGAAAAAATCACGATGTGATCGTGATTTCCGATAGCCCGACTTTTCATTTTGTTCCGTCAAATCCCTGGGTTCCACCCAAATGGCGAACGCCTGAAGAGTTGAAGATTGAATTAGCCCCGGTTTTTAAAAAGAAAGGCATCGAATTCATTCAAAAAGCCGCCGCAAAAGTCGACCCGGTTAATAATCAGGTGCTGCTGGATGACGGCTCAGCCGTTGCTTACGACTTCCTGGTTATCGCTACAGGACCGCGTCTTGCCTTCGATGAAGTTCCCGGTTTAGGGCCTGACGGTTATACCTCATCGGTTTGTCATGTCGATCATGCCGCGGTTGCTGTAAAAGATTGGGAAAAGTTCATGGAAGACCCCGGCCCGATTGTTATCGGTGCGGTTCAGGGGGCGTCCTGTTACGGTCCTGCGTATGAATATTTAATGATTCTTGAAGCGGAGTTACGCAAAAAGAAAATTCGCGACAAAGTGCCGATGACTTTTGTTACCGCGGAACCCTATATCGGCCATTTGGGCTTAGGCGGCGTCGGCGATACCAAAGGTATGCTGGAAAGCGCCTTACGTGACAAGACCGTCAAATGGATAACCAATGCCAAGGTCGACAAAATCGAACCCGGCATGATGTTTGTCACTGAAGTCGATGATGAGGGCAAGGACAAGAAAAAACATGAATTGCCCTTTAAGCATTCAATGATGTTACCTGCTTTTACTGGTGTTGACGCGGTGCGCAATGTCGGCGTTGAAGGCTTGGTTAATCCGCGCGGCTTTGTTTTGGTGGATGAGCATCAACGTAATAAAACTTTCAAGAACATCTATTCCGTCGGCGTTTGCATTGCCATTCCGCCTATAGAGCCGACGCCGGTACCGGTTGGCGCGCCTAAAACCGGCTATATGATCGAATCGATGGTGACCGCCACCGCGCATAATATTGCCGATGAGTTGGCCGGCAAAGAGCCGACCCATAGAGCGACGTTGAATGCGTTATGTCTGGCTGATTTTGGCGATTCGGGGGTGGCTTTTTTGGCCAAACCGCAAATTCCGCCGCGTAATGTAACTTGGTCGGCCGAAGGTAAATGGGTGCATCTGGCTAAAATCGGATTCGAGAAATATTTCATGCGTAAAATACGAAAAGGCATCAGCGAGCCTTTCTATGAACGGTTAATGCTCAAATTAATAGGTATAGTTCGGTTAAAAGGAAACTAATATGACTATTGATCGCGTAGTTTTTGCCGTTGCAGGCAGTTTTATTTTGATTAGCCTGTTATTGGCGCATTATCATTCTGAATTGTGGCTATGGTTTACCGCTTTTGTCGGCGCAAATTTGCTGCAATCGGCATTTACGGGGTTTTGCCCGATGGCAATCATACTTAAAAAATTGGGCTTTAAGCCGGGTAGCGCATTTTGATGGTGTACAGTTTTATATAAGTTTTCGACAAAAACGCTGTTATATTTTTCACCACGAAGGCACGAAGTCCACGAAGAAAAACATAACCCTTCGTGGACTTCGTGCCTTCGTGGTGAATCAAAAATGCCAATTTCTTAACAGGTACGTGAAGATTATGCTTAAAACAATAAAAAACAAATTGGCATTAACTCTATTACCGATATTGATGCTATCAAATGGTTCGGCAGTGGCGGAACAGGCGCCTCAAAAATCGGCCATACCGGAAAAATCAATCAACCAGTCTTTTACGCTGGATCAGGCCATTGATTACGCGTTATCCAACAATCCCGACCTGCAAATCGCCTCGGAACGCATCAGCCAAGCCGAGGCCCAATTAGGTGTAGCGCTGTCCGCATTTTATCCGCAAGTGACCGCCAAGGTTGGTTACGATCATTCGAACAATCCCGCGCAAGTCTTTTCGATGATTGTGTCGCAAAGGGATTTTAATTCCAATTCGATCAATAACATTAACACTCCCGGTTATCGGCAAAACTTTCGTCCCGAAATCATAGGCAAACTGTCCCTGTTTCGTGGCGGCCAGGATTATCAAAACAGTAAAGCGGCGGAGCTGGGTATCGACGCGGCGGAATTTGAACGCTCAACCGTGCGCAATGCCTTAATTGAAGCCGTAACCGCTTCATATTATGCCTATTTGGCCGCGCAGGAAGCGCAAAAAGTCGCCCAGGATTCCATTGCCGCAATCACCAGCGAGCTAAAGCAATCAAAACTGAGGTATGAGTCGGGAACCGTGCTTAAATCCGACGTTTTATCGCTGGAAGTGAAACTGGCTGAAGCGCAGGAAGCCGAAATCAGGGCCGCTAACGGCATCGAGTTGGCCAAAACCGGCATCGCTACCTTGCTCGGCCTATCGACGGATCACGCATTCACTGTTGCGTCCGCCTCTTCGGAATTACCTGAACCCAAGATGACGGCATCGTTTAACAACTTGCTCGAACTTGCGATGACGCAACGCCCGGAAGTTAAAGCGGCCGCCACTCAGGTAGAAATAGCGCAAGCCAAGTTAAAAAGCGAGCAGGGCGCTTATTTGCCCAAAGCCGATGCTTATGTGAGTTATGGCCAAAACAGCCAGTCTCCCGGTTTTTCCAGCAGCAAAGACAATGTCACCGCCGGAGTCAGCGTCGAAATGGATTTATTTTCCGGGTTAGAAACCAAAAACCGCGTCAGTGCTGCGGAACGAAAAGCTGCCGAAGCCCGTGAAACGGAACGAAAAACCAAGCTGGCTATCGAACAGGAAGTGAAAGTTGCTTCCCTGAAGTTGGAAGAAGCCCTGGCGCGTATGCGCGTCACCGAAGCCTCGGTGGCCGCTGCCGACGAAGCATTGAGGCTGGTAAATGAACAACGACGGGCGGAAACAGTGACGGTCACTCGTTATATCGAAGCGGAAGTAGCCAGGAATAAAGCCCACTCCAACACGATTGCCGCGCATTACGATGCCTTGAGTGCTGAAGCCGCATTGAAAAAAGCGGTCGGCGATTGGAAGTAAAACCTAAACAGCGATTGGTCCACGAAAAGCACGAAATACACGAAAAATACTAAATGAATCGGTATGTATTCAGCGTGACGAACAGTCCCTTCTCCCTCCGGGAGAAGGTTAGGATGAGGGGGATCAAAAAAAGCATTTTTTCCTTGCTTTAGATTCCCCTCACCCAACCCTCTCCCGTTGGAGAGGGCTTTTACGCTTTGCGCTGAATACTTATATGAATCATTTGTTATATTCGCAACTATTCTTCCTTGAATATTTTCGTGCTTTTCGTGTCTTTCGTGGACAAATATTTTTCAAGACAAAGGAAATCTTATGTCTCAAACCGAACCCAAAAATATCAATAAAATCGTCACTATTGCCGTTGCCGTTTTAGCCTTGATTTTGTTGCTGCTTTATATGCAAGGCAGCTTTGTCAGCAAAGTGTCGCCAGGAAATAGCCCATTGCCCGGTGATGCAAATACGCCGCAAAGCAACACGGCTATTGTCGAAAAAAAGCAGGTTGACGATATTCTCGCCTGGCCCGGCACGGTAAAGTCGAGAACCGTTGCCAATATCGCCCCCAAAATGACGACCCGGATTATCGAGATCAAGGTCCATGCCGGCGACAAAGTCAAAAAAGGCGATTTAATCGCCCGCCTGGATGAACGGGATGTTAAGGCTCGGGAAAATGCAGCTCTAGCCGCGCTCGTCGGAGCCAATGCCCAAGCCAATCGCGCCAAAGCAGACGAACAGCGCACCCGCAGCCTGTACAGCAAAGAAGCGGCGACCCGAGAAAATTTTGACGCCGTAGTCGCCAGTGCAAAAGAGGCGCAAGCCGGTGCAAATCAGGCGGCAAGCGCTGTAACGGAAATCCGGTCCCATCTGGCCGATACGCTGTTGCTCGCTCCATTTGACGGCGTTGTTGTGAAACGCCATCAAGAACCCGGCGACATGGGCCTGCCCGGCGTACCCGTGGTGAGCTTACAGACACCGCAAGGCTTAAGGCTTGAGGCCGATGTGCCGAGTACCTGCGCCGGACGCTACAGCATCGGCATGAACGTCAATGTGCGCATTGATACGCTGGGCCTTACCACCAGTGCGCAAATTGACGAGATCAGTCCCGAAGTCGATTCGCAAACCCGCACCCAACTGATCAAAATCGCACTGCCTGCCATCGATGGTTTGCAACCGGGGCATTTCGGTTGGCTGGAACAAGCCTGCGGTCAGCATGAGGCCTTGTTAATCCCTGCCGGCGCCGTGCAACATATTGGCCAACTGGAAGTCGTCAAGGTCTTATCCGAAGGCCGACAGCTGATGCGCCATATCAGGACCGGCAAAGCTTTCGGCGACCGGATTGAAGTCATTTCCGGTCTGCACGCCGGTGAAACTGTCATCACTCATCCGCAGCAGGCGCAATAATGGACGACCTGCAAAACCAAAATTCCAAGCGTGGATTGACGACCAAGATCGTCGAAATCTTTACCACCTCCCAGCTTTCCATATTATTCCTGATTATTTCGCTGTTGGCGGGAGCGGCGGCGCTAATCCTGACACCTCGCGAAGAAGACCCGCAGATTGTCGTGCCGGTGATGGATGTGCTGGTTGAGTACCCGGGAGCCTCCAGCGAAGAAGTCGAAAAACTGGTCGCCACGCCGCTGGAGGTTCTGCTCAAACAGCTTGAAGGCGTGGAATATGTGTATTCCATCTCCAAACCTGGTGCTGCGCTGGTCACCGTGCGTTATTTTGTTGGTCAATCTTTTGAAGACAGCCTGGTCAAAACCTGGGACAGGCTGATGTCCAATCAGAACCTGATTCCTCCGGGCGTCACCCACTGGAAAGTGTCGCCGGTTGAAATCGACAACGTGCCTATCGTGCTGCTGACGCTTTCCGCGCAGAATGAATTGTACGATTCGATGGCTTTGCGGCGTATCGCCGATGAGTTGATTACTTCCCTGAGAAGTGTCGGCGATGTCGGTAAAAGCTGGGTTGTCGGCGGCGAACAGCGGCGGGTATCGATTTATGCCAATCCTGCCGCACTGGTGGCGCATGGCGTTACGTTGCTTGAGATTACCCAAGCGCTGGCTAATGCCAACGTCAACCTGCAAGTCGGTAATATCGAACGCGGCAACCGTGAAATTCTGTTGGAAGCCGGGCCGCATTTCGAGTCGTCGGACGAAGTCGGCGCGACCGTCATCAAAAGCGTAGCCGGACGCCCTGTTTACCTGCGCGATGTGGCGCGGATCGAAGACGGCCCTGCGGATGTCGATCATTACACCCGCATCGGCTTTGGCCCTGCGGTCGATGAGATGCCCACGGTTGGCAAGGCTACCGGCAACAAGCCGCAAGTCGGGCAAGAGCGCCAGATGGTCACCATTGCCATCGCCAAGCGTAAAGGCAGCAATGCGGTCAACGTCGCCGAAGCCGTGATCGCCACCGCGGAGAAGCTGCACGGCACGCTGATCCCCGAAGATATTTTGCTAAGCATTAGCCGCGATTACGGCGAAACCGCCAACCACAAAGTCAACGAACTGGTTAAGCATTTGAGTTTTGCGATCGTGATTATCGTAGTGCTTCTGGCCTTTTCGCTGGGGCTGAAAGAGTCGTTTATCGTTTCGATCGCCGTGCCGATGACCTTGGCGCTGACCCTATTGCTGGACTATATCTCTGGTTACACGATCAACCGCGTCACCTTGTTTGCGTTGATCCTGTCGTTGGGTTTGCTGGTGGACGACCCGATCGTCGATGTCGAAAATATCCACCGCCACTATAAATTGCGCAAAGAATCGCCGCTGCAAGCGCTGTTGACGGCAGTCGATGAAGTCAGGCCGCCGACTATCCTGGCGACTTTCACCGTGATCGTGTCGTTCCTGCCGATGTTTTTTATCACCGGCATGATGGGGCCGTATATGGCGCCGATGGCGTTTAACGTGCCGATAGCGATGATTGTTTCGTTGATCGTCGCTTTTACCGTGACGCCGTGGGCGAGTTTCAAACTGCTGCAAAGCGAATATCACAAGCATAGCGATGAAGCGCCGTTGGAGCTCAAACAGACGTTTATCTATCGGACTTATCGTGCAGCACTCGGCCCGCTGCTGGAGACTTCAAAACGCGCAAAGTTGTTCTTGCTGATTGTGCTGATAGCCTTTATCGGCTCAACGCTGCTGGCCATCACCCGCGCCGTTCCGCTCAAATTATTGCCGTTCGACAATAAAAACGAACTGCAAATCATGATCGATATGCCGCGCGGCTCGACGCTTGAGCAAACCGACGAAGTCGCGCGCGCTCTGGGTAGTTATCTTGCCACAGTCAACGAAGTCACCGATTATCAAACCTATACCGGCCTTGCCGCGCCGATGGACTTTAACGGCATGGTTCGCCATTATTATTTACGCAGCGGCGGTTATGTCGGCGAAGTCAGGATCAATTTATTAGCTAAAGACCGGCGGGAGCAGCAATCGCACGAAATCGCCTTGCGTATTCGGCCCGAAATAGAACGGCTCGGTAAACAATACGGCGCAAACCTTAAAATCACAGAAATCCCGCCGGGACCGCCGGTGCTTTCCGATCTTGTTGCCGAAGTCTACGGCCCGCCTGAAGCCAGTATTGACAGCTTGGTTGCCGTTTCCAAGCGCGTCCGGGCCGATATGGAAACAACCGAAGGTGTGGTTGATGTCGATGATTATTCCGAGGCGCAACATGACAAGGTGCATTTTCACCTGAATAGGGAGAAAGCCGCGTTGTCCGGCATCAGCGTCGCGCAAGTTGCCCAAACCCTTCGCATCGCTGCCGCAGGCCAGAACGTGGGAATCGTGCATGTAGACAGCGAACGCCAACCGTTGGAAATCACCCTGCAACTGCCTCGTGCGCTCCGCTCGTCCGTTGCCGATTTATTGGCATTGCGGGTTAAAACCGGGCAGGGCGATTTGATACCGTTAAGCGAAATAGGCAGTGCCAACATAGAAAGCGAAGACCAGCCTATTTTTCACAAGAACCTGCAACGGGTAAATTATGTGATCGCCGGTATGGCCGGACGCAGCCCGGTGGAAGCGGTTTTCGATTTGAATGATGTGCTGGACGAACGCCCCTTGCCGGAAGGTTATACCGCCGAACTGGCGGGCGAGGGCGAATGGAAAATTACTGTCGATGTGTTTCGCGATCTTGGCTTGGCCTTTGCGGCCGCGTTGGTGATGATCTATGTCTTGCTGGTTGGGCAAACCGGATCGCTGAGCGTACCGCTGGTGATGATGATCGCCATTCCGTTGACCGTCATCGGCATCATGCCGGGTTTCTGGGTACTTAATCTGTTTGCTGCGCCTGTTGCCGGTTACCCGAACCCGATTTATTTCACCGCCACCGCGATGATCGGTATGATTGCGTTGGCGGGTATCGTGGTGCGGAACTCGATTATTTTGATCGATTTTATCGAGCGCATTCGCGCCCGTGCCGGAGTTACGCTGACAGAAGCCCTGATTGAAGCCGGTGCGATACGCTTGCGGCCGATATTTCTGACTGCCGGTGCGGCCATGTTCGGTGCGTTTGTGATTATTTTCGATCCGATCTTTTCAGGGCTGGCATGGAGCTTTATCTTTGGAATTTTTGCCTCGACCTTGTTTTCGCTGCTGGTGATTCCGGTGGTTTATTTTTTGATTAATAAAGAAGCGTGATTTCTCACCACGAAGGCACGAAGAGTTGAGAATTTAATTCCCTCTCCTGTTGGAGAGGGTTAGGGAGAGGAGATTCAAAAAACCGGCAATAATCGGAATATTACTTCCCGCGTTGCTCAATCACGCTATACAAAGCCATCCCAGCCAGCATTGACGCAACAAATATCCATGCTTTGGGTTGCCCTGCGGCTGCACTTACCACAGCAGGCCCAGGGCAAAATCCTGAAATCCCCCAGCCAATGCCAAAAACCAGACTGCCTAATAGCAAACGTGAATCCAGCTTGGTTGCAGAAGACAGCTGCATAGGCGCTCCCAACAAACTGCGCTGACGTTTTTTAGCGAGAGTAAAGGCTCCGGCACCAACCAAAATGGCGCCTCCCATGACGAACGCGAGAGACGGGTCCCACGCACCGGCCAAATCCAGAAAGCCAATGACCTTCGATGGATCGGTCATGCCGGAGATGATCAGGCCCAGGCCAAACAACAGTCCAACGAGAAAAGCATTCAAATTCAACATGATTAAAGCCCCAACAAGTGGCGAGTCAGATAGACGGTGATAAAACCCGCCATCATGAAAGTCAGCGTTGCGGCAATGGATCGTATCGATCCTCGAGAAATGCCGCAAACGCCATGGCCGCTGGTGCAGCCTGACGCATAGCTGGTGCCCAAGCCTACCAGCAGACCGGCAATGATCAATTGCGCGGTTCCCGCTTCGATTGTCACAGAGGGGAGATCGGAGGCAATTTGATAAACGAAAGGTGAAACCGCCATGCCGAGCAGAAACAGCACCCGCCAGGTTTTGTCTCCTTTGTCGGCTTGAAGCAAGCCCGCTAAAATTCCGCTGATACCTGCAATTCGGCCATTCAATAACACAAACAGGGCAGCGGCTATACCGATCAATAAGCCACCTAAGAGACCGGCAATATAGGCGCTGTGGGTAAAGTCAGATAGATTCATATTTTCTTTAATATGTGGACGCAATAGTTTATACAGTATTTACCGCATCAAAAAGGCTTAATAACCGCCAGGATTACGATACCGACCAAAAACAGAACCGGCACCTCATTCATCCAACGATAAAACACATGGCTACGCCGGTTGCGGTCATGTTTAAAATCAAGCAGCCACTGATAGCAAAAATAGTGGTAAACCAGCGTCAGCGCCAGCAGCGCCAGTTTTGCGTGCAGCCAACCAGCATTAGCATAAACAGCCCAGTCGTAAGCAACCAACATCCAGATGCCGAACAGCAAGGTTGCAATCATGCCCGGCGTCATAATGCCGAAGAACAGTTTACGCTCCATCACCTTAAAGCGTTCGTTGCTGATCTCGTCAGCGCTCATCGCGTGATAAACATAAAGGCGCGGCAGGTAAAACAGACCGGCGAACCAGGTGACCATAAATATCAGGTGTAACGCTTTTAACCAGAGCATGGGTTAGCCTTTAAGTAGTGATTCGATATTTGTTTTCATTTTTGCCAGGTCGAAAAGACCGATTTCTTTTTTAACAACTGAACCGTCCGGGGCAATCAAAAAGGTGCTGGGCGTAAACATCACTCCGCCGAAAGCCTGGGCGTGTTCCGAATTCAAATCCAGCGCCACATTGTAGGGCAGTTGCTTGGCTTTAGTCATATCGACGACGTGATTCGGCGGGTCGTAATACATCGCAACGGCAATCATCTCAAGGCCTGAGGCATGATACTGGGTATAGAGATCGATTAAATCGGGGATTTCCTCGATGCAAGACGGGCAGTCAGTCGCCCAGAACGTGACAATCACCGGTTTGCCACGCAAATCTTTTAGGGCGATTTTTTGCCCGGTGATGGTGGTGAAAGTCACGTCCGGTGCCGAAGTGATGGTCTTGCTACAGCCTATTGAAATGAGCAATAACAGTAATAAACCGAACTGCCGGTAATTTGTTTGCATGGATTTTGATGGTTTGAATGTTTGGGAATGGCAACAAAATACCATAACCAATTTGGAAAACCATAACAACTCTGGTTTATGGGCTTTAAGTGTATAATTCCGGCGCAGCTTTTTGACTAGGTTGTAAATTGTAATATCAAAATAAAACTTCCCGGATTACCGGGCAATATCAACTTATCAGGCAGATTTGCCTGGCAATAAATTGTTAATCATCATTATGCCCAAATTTTTCGATATAGCGACTGCATTGGCAAAATTCATTTGGAGATATATTTCGGGTGAATGGAAAGCACCTTCAATTTTCGGATGTTTGTTATTGGTATGGATGGCAATGTTCTTTTTTAAATCAGGCTTTGCAGTTGATTGGGTGCTTGCTGTTTATTGCGTTCTTCTTCTACTGTTTTATAGTTCAGTAATTTTTACTATGTCTCGGTACGTCCATGTACATGACAAAGAACTGCTCTTTCAAGATGTCTTGTTCATACTCATCTATTGCGTAATTTGGATTTTGATTGTTTTTCTGTTCGCCATAGGCTGGAATGTATTTGGGAACTTCGGGCTTCCTTCTACTTGCTTTCCAGGCATGCCCAAAATGCCCTATATGATAGATGCTTTATATTTTTCGTCCGTTGCGTTTTCGACGGTCGGTTTTGGTGACTTTGTTCCCTGTAACCCAGCAGGGAAACTATTTCTTTCATTTCAGGTTTTCGTTAGTTCAATTCACTTGGTTACATTCTTCTCGTTGCTACTTAACAAGAGGAGATAAGAGGCGTTTATGGATAACTGTCAAAATCCAAATAATGGGAGCGATAATGCTTATTCGCGAATTCCCAAGCTCAAGCTTGGGAATTCGGTTTGGAAGCTCTAACTTCGCCTTCTGGGTTCCCAAGCTGGAGATTGGGAACCAGCACAATACGAGGCTTGACATATTTTTTGCCCCCACTCCGAAGCGTAGGTAAGATGCAGCAAATAACAATTGTACAAAAGTGGAAACATCAATGAAAAACATAGCCACCACAGAAAACGAAAAATCAGCAATAACCCTTACCACGGTTATTTACGCACTCTACGCCGCGTCTTATTTTGTCGGTATCACAGCCATCATTGCAATCGTGATGAACTATGTCAAAAAGGATGACGTGGCCGGAACATTTCTGGAGAGCCATTTTCGTTGGCAAATTAGAACTTTCTGGTTCGGAGTGCTTTGGGGTGTGCTGGGGACAATCACGGTGGTATTCATTATCGGGTGGTTTGTGCTTGTCGCTGACGGCATCTGGATTATTTATCGCATAGTCAAAGGCTGGTTGCGGCTCAATGACGGTAAGCCCATGTACACGGTCTAACGATAAAACTAAAAAACACCAGCCGTGTGAACGACTGGTGTTTCATGTGTTTAGAAGTAACGGGAGTAACCGGAACTTTAGTCGCTACGGACGCTACTGCTTTTCCTTGTTTTTCGTACCTTTTGGGGCTTTTTTATCGGTGGTCTGTGCTTTTACTTTCGTCTCTGAAACATCATAATCTTGTTTAAAGGTTTCCTCACAAACCTTTAAAGCCGCATGGTCTTGAGCGGCTTGCACACAGCTCAGGTTTTTTTGAGCAATTTGCACCTTTTCCAGAACATTGGCTATTTGTCGATCCTTATCTGCCTGAAATGTCGCCGAATCAGGATCATCTGCAACCGCCATTGCAGGGGCCAGAAAAACCACGCTATAAGTTACTGTTAATAAGATTGATTTTGTAAAATTCACATTTCCTCCTCAAAGGTCTTATAAACGAGTGACAATTTCCAATCCCACTCTCTACCTAAAAAGCTACGCTGCAAAAGTCTACATGTCAAATGATTAATTCTTTCAGACAAGGGCGAATTGGAGCTTGGAAGTCCACCAAGCCTGATCGATAATGTTCTTTGTAGAAAAGCCGTGGTGCAGCTTAAAATGCCAATAGATTTAACTCCATTGCCGTTCGTGGTAACCCTTCGGCTGCGCTCAGGACTAAAGGCCTTGTTGAACCCATGAATCTTAAACAACCAACACGCGAAGAATATTAAGTTGCAAACAAAATATATCATTTCAATTATCCTCCTATCGGTTATGGCGGGGCGTTCTGTGAATGCACAAGAAACAAACAGAGCAATAGAAAGTAAAGTCAAAAATCTGCTGTCCCAAATGACGCTTGAAGAAAAGGTAGGGCAGATGACGCAGGTTGATTTTACGGTGATCGGCGCTCCTAAAGAACAAAACGCTGAGGATCAAATTGATCCGGCCAAGCTGGAAGATGCGGTGTTAAATCATCATGTGGGTTCCATTCTTAACACACCTTTTACGCCCGATAACAAGGCGCAATCGATTGATATATGGCGAAAAATGACGCGCAACGTGCAGGATGCGGCGGCAAGAACGCGCCTGAAAATTCCGGTTATTTACGGGATTGATGCGATTCATGGCGCGACTTACACGCAAAACTCGGTATTGTTTCCGCAAGCCATTAACATGGCGGCGACGTTCAATTCTGAACTGGCTTTCAAGGAAGGCGAAATCACTGCCAGGGAAGTGCGCGCCTCCGGCCAGCAATGGAATTTTTCCACGGTGATGGATATTGGTCGCCAACCGCTTTGGCCGCGCTTGTGGGAAACCTTTGGCGAAGATGTGCATTTGGCGACGGTGATGGGCACGGCTTATATTAAAGGCCATCAAGGCGATGATTTTTCCGCTGCCGATAAATTACCGACTTGCCTGAAACATTATGTCGGTTACAGTTATCCCCTTAACGGCAAAGACCGGACGCCTGCCTGGATAGGCGAAAGAATGCTGCGCGAATATTTTCTGCCGACCTTTGAAGCGGGCGTGAAAGCGGGAGCGCCGACGGTGATGGTCAATTCGGCGGAAGTTGACGGCATCCCCGGACACGCCAATTATCATTACCTGACCACGATTTTACGCGGCGAACTGGGCTTTAAAGGCTTTACCGTGTCTGACTGGGCGGACATCGAGCGCCTTTATACCCGCGACAAGATGGCGGCGTCACCCAAAGAAGCGGTAAAAATTGCGGTGATGGCCGGTATCGACATGAGCATGGTGCCGTTCGATTTTTCTTTTTATGATTTGCTGATTGATTTGGTCAAATCCGGCGAAGTGCCGATGTCCCGTATTGATGAAGCCGTGTCCAGAATATTGACGGTCAAGTATCAGGCCGGATTATTCGAGCCCAAGCCGCTGTTGCCGATTGAAGGCAACTTTGCCACGGCGGAGGCGATAGAAACCAATCGTCAGGCGGCGCGCGAATCGATTGTGCTTGCCAAAAACGACCACAATATCCTGCCGCTAAAAAAAGACGCCAATATTTTGGTGACCGGGCCTACCGCTAATTTGTTGAGCGTGATGAATGGCGGTTGGACAGTTACCTGGCAGGGCGCTACTGAAGAGTTATATCCTCAGGAGAAACTGACGGTCTTGGAAGCCATACAGGAAAAAGCTACCGGCAAAGTGACTTACGTTGGTGGCGATGCGTTTGATGCGCCCATCAATGTTCAAAAGCTGGTTGATGAAGCTAAAGACCACGACGTTATTCTGCTCAGTCTGGGCGAGCATCCTTATACCGAAACGCCGGGCAATATTGAGACGTTAAATCTCGATCAGGCGCAAATCGACCTTGCCAATGCCGCGATTGCAACCGGAAAGCCGGTGGTTTTGCTGACCCTGGGCGGTCGTCCGCGTATTATTACGTCGATTGCAGAACGGGCTTCCGGCGTTATTTTGGGCTTTTTGCCGGGCATGGAGGGCGGCGAGGCCATTGCCGATATTTTGTACGGCGACTACAACCCCAACGGCAAGCTGCCCCTCTCTTATCCGAGAAACACCAACGGTATTACTCCGTATGATTACAAGCCCATTGAGTCGTTTGAGTCGAATATTTATAACCCGCTTTATCCATTCGGGCATGGCTTAAGCTATACCACTTTTGAAACCAGCGGTTTGAAGGTGGGAAAAGAAAAAATCAACATCGGCGAAAATATCAATGTTACCGTTAATGTCAAAAACACCGGCTCGTTAAAAGGCAAGGAAACCGTGTTGGTTTACATCAATGATGTGGCGGCTTCGGTGACCCGGCCCAACAAACAACTCAAAGCCTTTAAAAAAGTCGAGCTGAACTCGGGGCAATCCGAGCGTTTAAGCTTTACCTTAACGCCGCGTGATTTGTCGTTTATTGGTGTTGATTTGAAGCGGATTGTGGAACCGGGTGATTTTAAGGTGATGGTCGGTAATGAAATAGCCGGCTTTACGGTGATGAAATGATTCTTAAACCAGTCGATTGAAAGCCTTTTTCACCACGAAGACACGAAGAGCGCGAAGAAATAAATCTTCGTGGTGATAATCTTTTTAGTGTTTTAAACTAACATGCCGGTAAATTTATGATCAATACAAACGACTCGACAAATAGTTCCGACAAAAATCCTTATTTAGGCTCGTTAACGGTATTAACTTCGCTGTTTTTTATCTGGGGTTTTATCACCTGCTTGAACGATATTTTGATCCCTCATTTGAAAGCGGTGTTCACCCTGAATTACACTCAGGCAATGTTGGTTCAATTTTGCTTTTTTACCGCCTATTTTGTCGTGTCCGTTCCCAGTGGTTATCTGGTTGAAAAAATCGATTACAAAGGCGGCATCATTGCCGGGTTATCCATAGCAGGCATCGGCTGTTTGCTGTTTTATCCGGCCGCAAGTTCGCACTCCTACCCGTTATTTCTGGCGGCGTTTTTTGTGTTGGCCTCCGGCATTACCTTGTTACAGGTTGCCGCAAATCCGTACGTCACCATTTTAGGCAAATCGGAAACCGCTTCCAGCCGATTGACCATGACTCAGGCGTTTAATTCGCTGGGTACGACTATCGCCCCTTATTTCGGCGCGTTATTTATCCTTGCCACTGCCGTTAAGACTGCGGATGAAATCAAACTGCTGAATACCGACGAATTATCGGTTTACCAGGCGGCGCAAGCGGCCGCTGTGCAAATCCCTTACTTGTTGCTTGCTGCGGTTTTATTTTTGATTGCGATCGTTTTTGTGCTGATCAAATTACCCAAAATTGAAGCTGCCGAAGAGCAGGTTTCAGGCGGTGCAGATGATGTTCATGATAGCGCTTGGGGCTACAAGCATCTGGTCTTGGGCGCAATCGGCATTTTTGTTTATGTCGGCGGAGAAGTGTCCATCGGCAGTTTTTTGATCAATTTTCTGGGCGAGCCTGCCATTGCCGGATTGGCGGAACAAGAGGCCGGAAAGTATGTGTCGTTTTATTGGGGCGGCGCCATGGTCGGGCGATTTATCGGCGCGGCAGTCATGCAAAAAATCCAGCCCGGCAAAGCGCTTACCTTTAACGCGGTAACGGCGGCGCTGTTGGTTTTAATGACCATGCTCGGCAGCGGTCACGTTGCGATGTGGACGCTTCTTGCGGTCGGACTGTTTAACTCGATCATGTTTCCGACCCTCTTTTCATTGGCGGTTAGCGGCTTGGGCAAGCACACCGGGCAGGGATCGGGGATCTTGTGCGCCGCTATCGTCGGGGGCGCTATTCTTCCTGTCGTGCAAGGATTATTTGCCGACCGGATCGGCATTCAACAGGCGTTTTTTATCCCGGTACTTTGTTATTGCTACATCGCTTATTATGGATGGCGGGGGCACAGGGTCTAGGCAATTGTTGGTCTCCAATATCCAGATTGATGATGTCGGGAAACTCTAGTTTCATAAAACAGTCAGTAAGCCGGAGCTTCCCTTACCTAGGCGTAGGCCGGAATAAGGCCATCCAAGCGCGTAGCGCGAGGTGGCGTTGCCTACATGGATGTAGGTAAGGGGCATGAGCACGACTGCATGGATGCAGGAGGTAGAGCACCAAAAGTAGGCGCTTTAGGCGACGCAGGAGCAGTTGCCGAGGAGCGGAAGCTTTTCCGGCTGATTCGGGAGGTGTTTGCCGGAAACGCCAGTTCTCGCTGCCGCTCAAACAGGCTTATTCCGGCCTGCAGAATTTCTGTGGCGCGCACGGCTCGCCACAGAAACTTTGGCGAGCCCAAAAACATCAAAGCGTCAGCATGGTGATGGTCGGTGAGCTCAACTGGCCGTCCAGGTGAAAACCGCGCACGACAATTACGTTATCGCCTTCGTTTGCCAGCTTTGTTGCAAGGGCATGATGACGGGCCAGTTTATTGGGATGGGTGTGACCGGCATCCTCCGCGTGTATCGGTATAACCCCCCAGTATAGATTCATCCGCTGACAAACCCATTTGTTGGCGCTGATGGCTATCAGCGGTGCAGCGGGCCTTGCTGAGCTCAATGTCACCACCGACATGCCGCCGCTGGTAATGCTGACGATGGCTTTTGCATGCAGGTCAAAGCAGAGCTGGGCGGTCGCATCGGCTACCGCATCGCCAAAGGGTAGCGGTTTTTGTTCGTTATCCCGGTGCGCCAATTTACCGAAAACATCCTGCTCCCTCATGAACGCTTCGGTTTGATAGATGACTTTGGACATCATTTCAACCGCTTCGACCGGAAAGTGTCCCGCCGCCGTTTCTCCGGACAGCATCACCGCATCGGTAGAACAATAAACCGCATTGGAAACATCGGTCACTTCGGCGCGAGTGGGTCTGGAGTTTTCTATCATGGATTCCAGCATTTGGGTGGCGACGATGACCGGTTTGTTCAATGCCCTCGCGCTTTTGATGAGCTGGTGCTGGGCAATCGGCACGTCTTCCGGGTTCAATTCTACGCCCAAATCGCCTCTGGCAATCATGATGGCATCGGAGGCGTTAATGATGTCCTGGCCGTTAATCAAGGCTTCCGGTTTTTCAATTTTGGCGATGATATGCGTGTCGTAGCCGCTGGAGATAATCAACTGACGCAAGTCGGTAATGTCTTCGGCCTTTCTGACGAACGACAGCGCCAGGTAATCAACGCCCAAGTCCAAGGCAAATAATGCGTCTGCTCGGTCTTTGTCGGTTAATGAAGGGCAGGACACATTAACGCCGGGCAGGTTGATACCCTTGTTGTTTTTTAACTCGCCGCCGTAAATGACTTCGCAGCTAATGTCCTGGGCTGTTTTTTCAATAACCTTGAGTTCGAATTTACCATCGTCCAGCAGTATGCGATCTCCCGCCATTACATCATCAGCCAAGCCGGAATACTGGCAGGGAATAAGATTTTCCTCGCCAACAATATCCCGGGTCGTTACTACAACGCGGTCGCCGGTTTTAATAACAATACAGCCGTTTTTGAATTTCCCGGTTCTGATCTTGGGGCCGCAAAGATCGGCAAAAATGGTAATGTGTTGATGCAGGGCTTCAGCCGATTCCCTGATTATCGTATACAGCTTGCGGTGGCTTTCATGTTCGCCATGGGACATGTTCAACCTGAAAACATTGACGCCGGCCTTGATAAGATTGTAAATGACTTCCGGCGTATCCGAAGCCGGGCCTAGCGTGGCAATGATTTTTGTCTTACGACTGGATAGGTGGGGGATGTTGACGTGGATGGGCATTTCTTATCTGTCCTTGTTGATTGTTTTTATTAGACCACTATATACGGTTCAAGCCGCGCATTTTATTCCTGCAATAACCCCAGTATCCGCATTTCCAACTCGGGATAATCGCCAAATGCGCAATCCCTGAGTATGCCTTGTTTATCCACCAGAATATACGAGGGTGTGCCTTTTAAGTCGAAACGTTCAAACGTTTCAGCATGGTAATCGAGGGACTGCAAATAATTCTGCACTTGCTGCCTGATTTTTTGTTGGTCCGCTTCGGGCCGCTGTTCGAAATTTGGGGCGCGGTCTTTGATAAAGTTTGTGATAACGTTATCGCTCACTTCGCCTTGACGTTTGCTCAAGCGGTCCATTGCCACCGGGAACGGAATGCGATAGGGCAGAAGGCCGGCGCTTAGCTTGTCTTGTTGACTTAACATTCGCAGTGTTTCGCCGGCCACCTCGCCGTTTTCAATCAGGCGGATTAGATTTTCCAGATTGTTTTTATCAAAATCCTCAAACGCGGTGGCGACGCCCAATATCGTTAAACCGTGTTCCGAGTACTTCCGGTGCAAGTCTACCGCCTGTGGCAATGCGTATAAAAAACAGCCGGGACAATTGACCTGAAATACCTCGACCAGTACGACTTGGCCTAATAGTCGGTCAAAATTCGTCTCAGTTCCCTGAACCCAGGTGGAAACGGATAATAGCGGGGTTTTTTGGCCTATTTGCGCTTTCATCGTCGGCTCGCTTAAATGGCCAGGGCGCGGATTAATTCAAGCTGCGACTCGGTAGACTCGTTTTTTCCTGTCATGCATGCCGATAAGGGCACCATTTCAATTTCGCCTTTATTAAAAGCCGTAACGTGGCAGTGTAATCCCTGGTAAAGACTCTGCACAGCGGCATAACCCATTTTGGAGGCAATCAGCCGGTCCAGTGCAGTAGGGCTTCCGCCGCGCTGGATATGTCCCAAAATGCAGGCGTGGACGCTAAGGTTGTACTGCGACATCAGCGTGTCTTTTATTTCGTAGGATAAACCGGCTTTTTCGCCTTCGGCTACGATGATAATGGATGAGGTTTTACCCCGCTCCGTGCCTTTGTTAATGCCGTTGACAATTTTTTCGTAATCGACCGCCTGATTTGACAGGACAACATGTTCGGCCCCGGTACATATCCCGACTTGCAAGGCAATGAAGGATGACTTGCGACCCATGACCTCGACCAGGAAGGTTCGGGCATGCGCCGAGGCGGTATCTCTGATGTTGTCTACGGCATTGACGGCGGTCTGTACTGCGGTGTTGAAACCGATCGTGTATTCGGTGCCGGAAATGTCATTATCAATGGTGCCGGGAATACCGATCACCGGGATGTCATGCTCCTGATGCAAGGTCATCGCGCCGGCGAAAGAACCATTGCCGCCAATGACAATCAGTGCGTCAATATGCTTTCTGGCTAAAATATGCGCGGCTTCCTGCCTGATTTCAGGAGTGTGAAACTCCAGGCAGCGCGAGGTGTCGAGAATGGTGCCGCCGCGCTGGATGATATTGCCGACCGATGACAGGTTGAGCTTTTGGATATTGCCCTCCAGCAGGCCGGAATAACCTTTATAGATACCGTAAACGTCAATGCCCATGCCGATAGCGGTCCTGACTACCGAACGTACCGCCGAATTCATGCCCGGACTGTCGCCGCCGCTGCACAACACCGCCAAAGATTTTATTGTTTTTGTATTAGCTTCCATAGGTTTCGGATACGGTTTGATAGTTTATGTTGCGCCTATTGTAGTGTATTTTGAACAATCTACGGATGTGACGCTGTCTTAATGATTTCGGTATCAGGACGATGCTTTCCGGCTGATTATTTCGAATTCAGCAAAAATTTTGGTCGGCCGCTTTCAGTGCCTGTATCTTGACGGATTTTTAAATCAGTCTGTCCTGATTGTTGGGTATCGGTGATGGTTTTTTCCCTAATGTTGTGATGGTGAGGCGCATGATGTGAATAAGGAGGGAGCGATTGGTAAATCGGATAATAGGGATAAAATTGATACGGTTGATAGTAAGGAGTCTGCATATTTTGGCGCTCCAGCATGTCTGCCTGTTGCTTTTGATATTCCGCGCTTTTTTTCAACGCCTCGACCGATGCTTTTCTGTCCAGTTCGGCTTGCTGCTCTTTTTCGGCCTTGATTCTGGCTTCTTCCCGTTTTGCAAAATCGTCCTTCCAGGCTTTTAGCTTGGCTTCTTCCTCGGCAATTTTGCGCGGATCGGGTTCCTGAATTTCAATGGCTTTCTGTTTTACAGCGGATTCGCATGGCAAAGACTGATAAACCGTTTTGCCCGATTTCAGCTGGCATTTAAAAACCTCAGCAGAATGGGTGGATGAAGCGAGTAGGGTCAATAAAATAAAAAATACTTTTTTCATAATGGGATACTCGTATCGATCTGCGTTAATGGGATGATACAAATAATCCAGATTGGCGTCATTTAAATTAGTGGGTAGGGGAAAGGTGCAAGGCGAAGGGCGAAGGGCGATTTTTTCGCCCTCTTACTTTAGCTCGTTGAATCGTTAGCCGATTGTTGTGCCAAGGCCCATGTTACATGTTCCTTGACCATCCCGGACTCATGGGCGAGCATAGGTTTTAAGGCGTCAATAATAAGTGGTGATGAAGGCGCATTGCCCAACGCCACGGCGATATTCCTGAGCCAGCGCTGATGACCGATTCGTCGTATTGCCGAGCCTTCGGTTTTTGCCAGAAATTCCACTTCGCTCCAGGCGAATACCTCAAGCAATTGTTGGGTATTGAGTCGATGCCGGGGGGTGAAATCCTGTTCGCCGGTCGGTTTGGCAAAACGATTCCACGGGCAGATGATCTGGCAGTCGTCGCAGCCATAGATACGGTTGCCGATCAACGGTCTTAAGTCTTCCGGTATTGAACCGTGCAGTTCGATGGTCAGATAGGACACGCAACGTCTGGCGTCGACCTGATAGGGGGCAATAATCGCCTGGGTCGGGCAAACATCCAGACAGGCGCGGCATGCGCCGCAATGCGCTGTGGCAGGGCTGTCAATGGGCAGCGGCAGGTTGGTGAACAGCTCGCCCAGAAAAAACCATGATCCGGCTTTGCGGTTAATGACATTGGAATGCTTGCCTATCCAGCCCAGCCCTGCTTTTTCGGCCAAGGCTTTTTCCAGAACCGGGGCGCTGTCGACAAAAGCCCGCATAGAGCCTGGGAGCTGGGATCCGATTTCCGCTTGAATCTTGTCGGCCAGTTTTTGCAGGCGGTTGCGCATCAGTTTGTGATAATCGCGGCCCAGCGCATAGCGGGAAATGTAGGCTGAAGCAGGATCGGCCAGCGCTTGATTCATGGTAATGGCGGATTCGGTTTGGTAATCCATGCGCACGGAAATAATGCGCACGGTTCCCGGATGCAATAACTCGGGTCTGCTGCGTTTAAGGCCGTGGCGCTGCATATAGTCCATTTCGCCGTGGAAGTTATGGTCCAGCCAGTTTTGCAGATGTGCTTCCGCTTCCGGCAAATCGGTGTCGGTGATGCCCACTTGTTGAAAGCCCAGTTCCAGCCCCCATTGTTTAATTTGCAAGGCGAGATCGGCCATTTTTTGACTGCTTGTGTTCATAGCTGATGACAAGGATATAATGTGATTGTGAAGGATAAAAAAGACGAAGGGCAAAGGGCGAAAGATATAGATCCCAAAGTTGGTAAAGAGACACAAAGCCCTCTCCAGCGGGAGAGGGTTGGGTGAGGGGAATCTAAAATAAGGAAAGTGCTTATTTATATCTTTCGCCCTTTGCCTTTCGTCTTGCGCCTATCATTCCATTTTATCAGTGTTGATCCGTTAAATCCGCGTCATCTGCGTTAAAAGCTGAGTCGTTAAATACCATGCAAAATTTACCAATAAAACTCTATCGTGCGGTACAGGTCAGGGAACTGGATCGAATCGCCATACAGAAACGCGGCATTCCCGGTTTTGAATTAATGAGCAGGGCGGGGCATGAAGTTTTCCAGCGCCTTAAAAAACAATGGCCGGGTGCCCGGTCTGTAGCCGTTTTTTGCGGTTCCGGCAATAATGCGGGCGACGGCTATATCATTGCCGGACTGGCATTGGCAGCGGGGTTAAATGTTTGTGTTCATACGGTTTCAGACCCTGAGAAACTCAACGGCGACGCGTTGACCGCCTACCGGAAATACCGTGCGGTCAACGGTACGGTTATGCCGTTTCAGGCCGGACAGGCCATCGATGCTGATGTGCTGGTTGATGCGCTGCTGGGTACAGGGCTGGATAGACCGGTAACCGGGCTTTATGCTGAAGCGATACAGACCATCAATGCCCATTCGTCCCCCGTCATTGCCGTGGATATTCCGTCGGGTTTAAACGCCGATACCGGCAATGTGATGGGCTATGCGGTAAAAGCCGTTTGCACGGTTACTTTTATCGGACTGAAGCAGGGCTTGTTTACCGGGCAGGCGGCCGAGTATTGCGGCGAGATTGGCTATGCGCAATTGGGAGTGCCCGATGATGTGTTTGATGTGCTTCAAGCCACGGCGACGCGTGTCGTCAAAACGCCGTTGCCGCGCCGTAACCGCTGTGCGCATAAAGGTAACTGCGGACATGTGCTGATCGTAGGCGGTGAGCTGGGCTATTCCGGTGCCGCCAGAATGACTGGCGAGGCGGCTTTACGCGTGGGTTCCGGATTGGTCAGCATCGCGACACGGGCCGAGCATGCCGGACTGATGAATCTGAACAGACCGGAATTAATGTGTCATGGTGTCGAAACTGCCGTACAGCTGGCGGCGTTGCTGGAAAAAGCCGATGTCGTCGTTGTCGGGCCGGGGTTAGGGCAAAGCGATTGGGCAAAAGCGTTGTTTAATGCCGCGATAAGTTCCGGAAAGCCGATGGTAATCGATGCAGACGGTTTGAACCTTTTAGCGGCCGCACCGGCAACAAAGCCGGATTGGATTTTAACGCCGCATCCCGGCGAAGCGGCTCGGCTTTTAAACTGTTCTACTGCCGACATTCAAAAAGACCGGTTTGCGGCTGCATTATCCCTTCAGGCTGGCTATGGTGGTGTTGCCATTCTTAAAGGCGCAGGGACATTGATTGCATCCGAATATCAGCTTGCCGTATCCAGCACCGGAAATCCCGGCATGGCATCCGGCGGCATGGGCGATGTACTGGCCGGTGTGATTGCCGGTTTGCTGGTTCAGGGTTTATCTTTGCAGGATGCGGCGCAGCAAGGGGTTTATAATCACGGGCTGGCGGCAGATTTGGCGGCTGAAAAAGACGGGGAAAGGGGTTTGCTGTCCAGTGATTTAATGCCTTATCTCAGACAATTGGTAAATTAATGAAGACCTATTTAAAAGACACTGAAGCGACAGAGCAGTTTGGCGCTAAGCTTTGGGCGGAATTACCGTCAAAATGCCTGATATTTCTGCATGGCGATCTGGGCGCAGGAAAAACAACGTTGGTCAGGGGTTTTCTCCGGGCGGCAGGTTATACGGGCGCTGTCAAAAGCCCGACCTATACGCTGGTCGAAGAATATACTATAGGCGGTCGCAAGATATTTCATTTTGATTTGTACCGGGTTGCTGATCCCGAAGAGCTGGAATGGATAGGCATAAGAGACTATTTCGATCAGGATTGCATTTGTTTTATTGAGTGGCCCGACATGGGTAAAGGTTTTTTACCCGAACCGGATAGAGTTATTAGCTTGGTTGTAGACGGATTGGGTAGGTCGATAGAACTAGGTAAGACTACTTAGGATTAAAAAATATATGTAACTGGTCTGGAAAAACAAATACATACTGCTATAATCTAATCCGGATTATCACTTTAGTGAGTTATGGCGATGGAAAGTTACTGGAAGGTCTTGTTTATTATTGGATTACAGTTATTGGCTGTACCCGGTTATGCGGAACAGATCAATATTAGTGCATTGCGTTATTGGAATACGCCGGATCAAACTCAAATGCTGTTTGATGTGACATCCTCACCTCAACATCGGGTTTTTTTGATGAATAATCCGTCACGCTTAGTGATCGATATGCGCAATACCAATGTGAAGCTGGCATTAAGCCAGCCGGCGCCATCTCACCCGCTGTTTTCTCAAGTACGTGTAGCAACAAAAAATAAAACCGATATAAGAATTGTAGTCGACTTAAAAAGAGATATTAGCTCAAAAAATATGTCCTTAAGAACCAATAGCATGAATGGACATCGCTTGGTTATTGAGTTATTGGACAAAGCCCAGAATACATCGGTGAAGGTTGCGGAGAAGTCGGAGATCAAAGCAACTGCTGGTACTGTTAAAATGGCCGACAGCCAATCCATTGAAGAAAAACCTGTTAAAGAATCCCAAAAGGCAGTAACTAGAAAGACAGCGACTAGCCCGGTTGAAGTAACAAAAGTCGCCAAACGAGACAAAGACATAGTCGTTGCGGTCGATGCGGGGCATGGAGGGGACGATCCCGGCGCTCATGGGCAAAATGGTACCGAGGAGAAAAAAATCACTCTTGCCATTGCCAGAAAACTTGCAGATTTAATCAATCAACAACCGGGTATGAAGGCTGTCTTGGTTCGCAAAGGCGACTATTACGTGGATCTTAGAAAAAGAATGCAAATTGCCAGGGCAGCCAAGGCCGATTTGTTTATCTCAATTCATGCCGACGCCTTTCAGAATTCAACTGTTAAAGGCGCTTCGGTGTTTACCTTATCCAACAAAGGTGCAACCAGCGAGGCCGCGCGCTGGCTGGCGAACAGTGAGAATGCATCGGACTTGGTTGGTGGCGTCAGTCTCAACGATAAAGAAGATGTACTGGCTTCAGTGTTGCTGGATTTGTCGCAGACGGCTACGCAAGATGCCAGTGTGAATGTTGCCAGGAAGGTATTGAAAAATTTTGAACATATCGGTGAATTGCATTACGCCTCAGTGCAAAAGGCCGGGTTTCTGGTGTTGAAATCGCCCGATGTGCCGTCTATTTTGGTGGAAACGGCATTTATCTCCAATCCGTCGGAAGAGCTTAAGTTGGTCAACACCGCGCATCAATTGAAGATAGCCGGGGCTATTTTTAATGGAGTACGCAGTTATTTCAGCAAAGATATTGCTGCGGAAAGCAAGGTGGCGGCTTTAGATATATGAGGGATAGGCTCAAGGCTAAGCTGCTATTGCTGCGACGCCTGCAAGGAAGTGTGAATAATTACCTCCAGTCATATAAAATACGCTTTTTGCTTTAGGCTTGCTGATGCGTATTCATTCACTCCCCACTCAACTCGTTAACCAGATTGCCGCAGGCGAAGTGGTCGAAAGGCCATCGTCCGTGGTTAAAGAGCTGGTTGAAAATTGCTTTGATGCGGGAGCCAGTCAAGTCAGTATTGAAATCGAGCAGGGTGGCGCAAGGCTGATAAAAATCAGGGATAACGGCTGCGGTATCGTCAAAGAAGACTTGCCTTTGGCCTTGTCCCGACATGCGACCAGCAAGATTGCCAGCTTACAGGATCTGGAGCAGGTGGTCAGCATGGGGTTTCGCGGCGAGGCCTTGCCCAGCATCAGCTCTGTTTCGCGGCTCACGCTGATTTCACGTATTAGTGATGCCGATTGCGCTTGGCGGGTCAATGCCGACGGTACCGAGCAGGACTTTAATCCGCAACCCGACCCGCATCCGCAAGGCACCACAATTGATGTGCGCGACCTGTTTTACAATACGCCCGCCCGGCGCAAGTTTTTAAAAACCGAAAAAACCGAATTTGCTCACATAGAAACCTTAATCAAACGCATGGCGTTGAGTCGTTTTGATATTGGTTTTATCCTCTCGCATAATCAAAAGGAAATATTTAACCTAAAACCGGCGATAACTGAGAGTGAGCAGGAGCAAAGAATTGCCGGCATTTGCGGCTCGGCCTTCATCGAAAATTCAATCAAAATCGACTTTGCGGCGTCGGGTCTGCAATTAAGCGGCTGGGTCGGCTTGCCGACCTTTTCCCGCAGTCAACAGGATATGCAGTTTTTCTATGTCAACGGCAGATTGGTTAGGGATAAACTGGTTTCCCATGCCGTTAAGCAGGCTTATCAGGATGTCTTGTTTCATGGGCGGCATCCGGTTTTTGTCTTATACCTGACACTCGATCCGACACTGGTTGATGTTAATGCGCATCCGGCAAAGCTTGAAGTCCGGTTCAGGGAAGGTCGTCTGGTGCATGACTTTTTGTTTTCGGCATTGCACCGCTCGCTTGCTGATTTAAGGCCAGGACGCAATCTAATACAACAGGCGGAGGTCGGAGCGTTATCGCAAACACCAGCCGTTTTGGACGCCAAGCCAAACAATGTAGCTTGGCTAAACGATAGCGTAACCCAGCAATCAAAGCCCAGTTTTGATAATAAAACGGCCTACAGCTCAAGATCGCCGCAGCAAGCATCATTGCCTTTGCATGTAGAAGAAGCCATACAAGCTTATGCGTCGCTGTATCCAAAATCCGAACCGGTGGCGCAACCGGTCCACCAGCCGGAAGCGAGGCCTTTAGGTCACGCCATTGCACATTTGCACAATATCTATATCTTGTCTGAAACTCCTGACGGTATCATTTTGGTCGATGCTCATGCTGCGCACGAACGGGTCACCTATGAGCGATTAAAACAGCAATATCAAAACGGCGCGGTACCCAGTCAACCCTTGTTGTTGCCGATTAAAATAAAAGTCAGTGCCGCGGAAGCGGATTTGGCTGAACAGGAGCATGAATTTTTCAATACACTGGGATTTGAAATCAACCGTTCCGGGCCGGAAACCATCGTCCTGCGTTCAATACCCGTTTTATTGGGCAATACCGACATGGAAACTCTGGTTCGCGATGTGCTGGCCGATATGACTGAACACGGCATGAGTCAGCGGATACAGGAAAAATCCAATGAGATATTAGCCACGGTAGCCTGTCATGGCGCAGTGCGCGCGCATCGCCGCCTGACTATCGACGAAATGAACGCCTTGTTACGGGATATGGAGCAAACTGAAAGAATAGGGCAGTGCAATCACGGCAGACCGACCTGGATAGAATTATCGACCAATGATCTTGATAAATTTTTTCTGCGCGGTCAATAAAGTCATGCATTCTTAAGTGCGATCTTCCGGTCGGTCGCCTTTATATTAAGACATTCAAAAATATGCAAAATAAACCCAATCCCCCCGCAATTTTCCTGATGGGGCCTACCGCCTCAGGAAAAACTGCTCTATCCGTGCAGCTTGCCCAAGCGCTTGACGGCGAAATCATCAGTGTTGACTCGGCGCTTGTATTTAAAGGCATGGACATAGGCACGGCCAAGCCCACGCAGGAAGAAAGAGGCGGCATCCCGCATCATTTGATAGATATACTCGACCCCGCCGAATCATTCTCTACCGGTCTGTTTAGAAAACAGGCGCTGGCCTTAATGGACGACATAACCCGGCGCGGGAAAATACCGATACTGGTTGGCGGCACCATGCTGTATTTTAACGTCCTGAACAGCGGCCTTGCAGTACTGCCCGAAGCGGACGCGGACATCCGGGCTAGGCTCGATCGGGACTTGGAGCAACTGGGTAAGGAAGTTTTGCACAGTCGACTGGCCGAGATTGATCCCGAATCGGCGGCGAGAATTCATCCCAATGACCCGCAACGCGTGCAACGCGCTCTGGAAGTCTACGAAATCAGCGGCAAGCCATTAACGTCTTTTTTTACAGCAGCTCAGGCGCAAGTCATCCCCTACCAAAAAATAAAACTGGTTATCGCCCCGCAAGACCGAGCCATTCTGCATGATCTTATTGCCTGCCGGTTTAAACAAATGCTGGAACAGGGATTTATTGATGAAGTGGAGGCGCTTTATAAGCGCGGCTATTTAACCGAAAAAATGCCGTCGATCAGAGCGGTCGGTTATCGACAGGCTTGGTCCTATCTGCAGGGTGAATATGATTTTGAAACAATGACAGAAAAAGCCATTGTTGCCACCCGGCAACTCGCCAAACGCCAGTTTACCTGGTTACGCAGAGAAACTGATGCGACAAATTTACAGACCGGGCGGCAAGATTTGTTAACAACAGTGTTGGCGACAGTTAAGGATAAGCTGTCGAGGATGAGTGTATAGAGTGGCTCTGGGATGGGTGTTGGGTTTTTCTGTTTATAAAAACGCGGTGGTGGGGCTTTGGCTATTTGCGCAAGAATTTAATCCAGTCGGGTAAGGTCGTAGATCAAAATGTACATTGATGGTCAATACAAGCAAGGTTTTTCGATAAAAATGTCGCAAGGTATTGTTAAGCCAGCTATTGTGGCTGAATAGCTATGGATAATAATGGGATTAACCAAAATAAATCACATTGGGGAGTTCAGCAGGTACATGCAGCTAAGGCGTTATGCTGAAACTTTGGATCGTTTACTCAAATACAATAAATTGCTCGAAATTTAGTCGTGCCTTACTAGGTTTTACTTTTTAAAACCATTGGGCCGGCTGCATACGAACTTGGCCCAAAAGTTAGTTAACTTTTGGGCCAAGTTTATGAGTTTGTTACGCTGGGGTTACATTCTCGGCTTGCGGACCTTTTTGGCCTTGTGTTACTTCCATAGTAACTTTTTGGCCTTCCCTTAAGGTCTTGCGACCGGCGCCGTTAATTGCACTATGGTGAACAAAAACATCTTTTCCACCTTCTTGTTCAATAAATCCAAAACCTTTTTCATCATTGAACCACTTAACGGTACCTACAACTTGCTCTGACATATCACACTCTTACTTAAAAAATTCGCCAATTTTTGTCGGCGTTACAAATCCCAGCTTCATAATAAAGCCGGCTCAAACTCTAACTGTGGCAGATAATAGCATTAAAGATGCGAGCAGGGCAAAATATTTTAACTAGGTTCAAAGATAATTCCATAATAGCCAAAATGGTGATATCAAAAAAACTCTTGAATAAGAGGGTTTATTGCAAAACTTATGCCGGTTTGTTGCAAGATAAGAGATGTCAATTTACCTTAATTATGGTTGAATCATAAGTTGTTGATAAGCGCCTTGGTAATATAAAAGCGGCTTTCCCGAGCGGCAAACGCTGTCTTGTACTTCACCGATTATAATCCAGTGCGTACCGGCGTGAATTTTTTCTATGACTTCGCACTCCAGCGACATGATGCTGTTATCCAGAATGGGGGCGCCGGTAATGCCCTTTGTCCAAGGTGTGTTTTCAAACCGTTGCTCTTGGCTGCTGCCACCGGCAAATTGGTTGGAAACGTCTTGTTGAGTTGAACTTAAAACGTTGACAGCGAAGCACTGGCTTTCTTGAATTCCCGTACCGGTATCAGCAGATTCATTAATACAAACCAATACTTGGGGTGGATTAATTGAAACGCTTGAAAATGCGGTTACTGTCATGCCCTGAAGACCGAATTTTTCAGAGCATGTCGTAACAACGGTGACACCGCTGGCCCATAGCTGCATAGCCTTTTTAAAATCGTCAACACCAACAGTCATTAATTCCCCCGGTTATTTTTTATTAAAGATACCGCCTCTTTTTGACTGGAAAAGGCAAAAAAGCAGGCGTGTTTTGTTAAGGTTACTGAGTCTTTATGATACAGCACCGGCACAGACTTGTTAAATAATCGGGGAGTTGGCTATTCGATTTTTCAGGAAAATAACTAAATTCATTGTTCTGAGAATTTTATTAAAATATTAACACGCCGATTTTTTTCTTTTCCTTCCGGTGTTGAATTGTCGGCAATGGGCATGGTATCGGCGTAAGTGATGGCACGCAAGCGGCTGCTGTCTAGTTGTTGCAAGACAAGAAAGTGTAAAACGCTGGTGGCTCTGGAAGCACCCAGTTCCCAGTTAGAAGGAAACTGGGCTGTTTTGATGGGGATGTTGTCTGTATGTCCTTCAATCAGAATTAGGCCTACCGATTGTTTTAATAAGGGCATAAGACGCTTTAGTAACGCTCCGCCAGAAGCCGTTAGATCTGCTTCTGAAGACTTAAACAATACTTTGTCCTGGATTTCGAGCTGCGCATAGCCTTGGTTAACTTTTATATTGACGGCTTTATTAAGCCCGAACTCATCAATTGCCTTTGTTAATTGTTGTTGTAATTCGGTTTCTTCCGTTAAGTTGGCGGCGGCCTGTTTGGTGTTAGTCGAAGTAGCAATGGAATTTGTTGCAGTTTCAGTCGCAACTTTAATTTCCGGCGCATTGGTAAGAGTAATGCCGTTGCTTTCTGTAGTGTTAGTCTTGGCGTTAGAGCTATCGGGATTGATTTCGACTTTATGTTCAGTAAGTGTGATTGGTTTTATAGGGTCATTTTCTACAACAACGGGGGATGGGGTATTTATGGTAGTAGATGTGTCAACGGGAGGGCATATTGCGGCAGGCGCTTTCTTGGGTTTAATTGCTTGCGGTTTATTGGCGGCTGCTTGTTGCCGTTCCGTGTTTATGCCACTTACAGTAATTAATGTGATTACCAGCATGACGATGAGTACAAACACATCCAGATAGGTTAATAGCCAGTTTTGTGAGTTGCGAGTGCTTGGTTGGGCAAGTAAATCCTCCAAAGACAGGGAGGACTGTAATTTTAAAAATGGATCTTTACTCATTTTGCAGCACTTGATCAGTTTGTTAAGGGTTTGGGCGGGTTGGTAAAGTCGGGCGAGCCTCTTCAGTCTTTTAATTCATTGTCATAGTGCATAATGAATGACTTGAGTGTTTCTCGCACGAATGACGGGCTGCGACGATCCGCTATCAGTGTAATGCCCTCCATGACCATGCTCATGATCATAATGCGCTGTTCAGTACGTCTTTCAAGTTTTATGGCAATAGGATTAAAGATAAGATTGGCCATGATGAGGCCGTAAAAAGTTGTAATCAAGGCGGTGCCCATGCTGTAACTTATACCTGCTATATCTTTTAGCTCAATGATTTGTAGCATGTTTATCATGGCTATCAGGGTGCCGAGCATACCGAATGCAGGAGAATAGGCGGCCAAGCTGTAAAATATGCTGGCTTCGGCTTTTTCTTTGGCTCTCAAGCGGGCAATACGCCATTTAAGTAGCGACAAAATATCTTCTACCGGCGTATGGTCGACAACAAGCTGAAAGCCGGTTTTTAAATAGGGGTTGTTGATGCTGTCGATAGTGTTTTCTATGGCAAGCTTGTCCTTGTTAAACCACATTTGAGAAACTGCGATAATTTCGTTAGCTTCCCTTTGGGGATTTAAGCTCTCATAAAAGAAAATAAGCTTGATCGATTTCAAGCTGTGTTTAATATCTCTTAAGGGGTAACTTAAAAAAATAGCGGCAATCGTACCGCCAATGACGATCACCAGTCCCGTTAAATTGAAAAAAGAAAGCGGATCGTTTGCAGCAAATAGGATAATGAAAATGAATAGAATGATGCTTAGCAAAATACCCAGGGCTGTTGAGTAATTGATTTTTTTTGGAAATGTTTTTATTAATGATTTGTTGGGTTTCATTTTATAATAATATCGGAACATGTTGATTATGCGGATGTTGATGGCTTGCTATGCAATAAAATCATATTACATCAATGCAGGTAAATCTACTTATGTATAAATACGGATATATAATGTATATTAGTGGCCTTTCAAAGTAGAAGTGTGACAATTTTTTTGTAACCGGCTGTTTTATAATTAACCGATAAAGGGATGAAAAAAGTGATGATTAGTGTTTTGCTTGTTGATGATCATGAGCTTGTTCGAACCGGAATTGAATCATTATTGAATGATGCGGAGGACATCTCGGTTATCGGTGTGGCTAAATCGGGTGAAGAGGCTGTTGATACCGTTGTCGCTCTGTCGCCGGATGTTGTATTGATGGATGTTAACATGCCTGGGATAGGTGGCGTAGAAGCCTGTCGTAGAATCCTGCAACAGGATGCTGAAGTAAAGATTATTGCGTTATCTGTTCACAATGACGGCCCTATTCCTCATCAATTGCTCAAGCTCGGCGTATTAGGTTTTATTTCCAAGGGGTCGCCGGTAGATGAGATGATTCTTGCCATTAGGAAGGTCATGGAGGGTAAGCGTTACCTGTGTTCTGAAGTGGCTAACAATCTGGCTTTTCAGGGCTTGCCTGGAAGCAATGAATCTCCATTCGCTCTACTTTCCCAGAGAGAAGCGGAAGTCGTTACTTTAATTCTTCAGGGAAAAACCATCAAAGAAATGTCGGAAATGTTGGTCTTGAGTGACAAGACAGTAAATACTTACCGTTATCGTCTTTACGGCAAGCTGCATGTGAAAAATGATGTTGAATTAATCCGCCTGGCGATTAAATTCGGTTATATCGATAATGCTTTGATTTAACGAGGAATGAGTGGTTCAGATTTCCACGTTAAATTGCGGAAACCTGAGTCTTGAATAAAGCTTGGTTTCCCAGCGGCTTGTTATGTTTAGTTTTCGCTAGGGCCGAACTGCATTTCCCGGGCTTTGTTAAATGCAAATCTAAAGTCAATAAACAGAGGCTGTTCAGGTCCCAACATTGCTTCTAATAATTCATGTTGTAGTTGAAACTTAACATTCCCGATAGCTAAAGCGCCAATACCCACTGCGCCTTGCGCATTCGTCGCATGAATGAGTGGCGCGCCACAATCATTGTTTTTGACGCCCTCTATACCAAAAGGCGGAACCGCATTAACATCGCCGGCCACTTTCAGCTGTGTCGCCTCTTTTAATACATTTGCACTTAAAACCTGAATGCCCGCTTTGGCTGTGCAGAAAATAATATCAGCAGTGGCCACCAGTCGGGCTTTATCGGCTTCAGAATTGGCCAAAGCTCCTTTAAGCGTGCAATTAAAACGACGATTGTATGCTTTAGAAACATCCAGGGCTGTATCAACTGATAAATGGTCGGTTAATGTCACATCGGCGCCGGCTAATGAAGCAATAATGCCTGTAGCAACACCTACGGGACCTGTTCCGCCAAAAATAACAACTGAGCAATCCTTCAGTTCTTTGCGGTGCTTTGCTTTCAGTTCTTTTTCGGCACAAGTAACTAATGCCGCGGCCGTGGTAAAAGCACCGCTGGGATCAGCAAAAACCGAGATTTCAAAAGGCGAAACCATGGCTTGTTTACTTGTGTTCAGCATGTCCATGGCTAACCCTAAATCGCGGCCGCCAATAAAAATTCCGGTGCGCTTAACGCCTGATGGACTGCGGGAGAAGGTGGCATCTTGAGTAAGTCCATAAACGCTATCCAACTTGACATTGTTATATGGGATAAGCACGTCAAACCCTGCATCCAGTGCCATGTTAATGTCGAATGGGCTATTGTTGGGCATGGGGTCAAGCATATGAAGAATGCTGCGTTTTGCCATTAGAGTTCCTTTTTATTATGCAGGTTAATCCGAAAGTTTAGACTCAAGAGCTTGATTTAATATATTCTCTTGCAGTTTCAAATGCATGCTCAAAATGCAGATACACAGGTTTGTCGCTATTGATCATTTTTTTCAACAAAAGGACTTGAGTCTGGTATTTAATGTTGCCAATTGCCATCGCCCCCAAGCCGACCGCGCCGCTGTTTGAGCCTTGAATGGGGGTGCCATTATGGAAGGCGTCAACACCTGCGATACCTGCCGGCGGCACGGCATTTACATCGGCAGCAACTTTAAGTTGTGGAGCCGATGCGACAAGTTCTGCACTTAATAGTTCAATGCCTGCAGCGCCGGTTGCAAAAACAACATCCGCTGTTTTAATGTATTCTGCTTTGTCCGCATCTGCGCCGGCTTCAATATTAGTTTTGCCGTCGCCGAATTCATTGTTGCACATATCGGCAATGGCTTGAGCTTTGTCCAATTGACGACCGATAAGCTTTACGTGCGCACCGCTTTGTGCGGAAATTACTGCGGCCACTTGACCAACAGGTCCGGTTCCACCCAGTACCAGAATATTTTTTCCTTCCAGAGTCGTGTCGAATTTGGTTATTAGTTCATGTTCAGCGGCAGCTACCATGCCTGCTGCCGTGGTAAATGCCCCGCTTGGATCAGCAAATACGGAAACTTCAAAAGGCGCGAACATTGAACGTTTGGCCGTATTCAGCATATCCATTGCCTGTTTCGTATCACGCCCGCCTATGAATATCCCGGTGCGTTTTAAGTTTTTAGGGCTGCGCGAAAAGATGGCATCCTGTACCAAGCCTTGAACTTCACTAGGTTCGACATTGATATAAGGCAATGCGGAAACCCAACCTGCATCCAATGCCATATTGACATCAAATGGACTGAGGTTTTTAGCGGTGGTTAGCATGTGTAAAATTAATGGCTTTTCCATGGTATCTCCTTTATGTATTTATCCGGTAAGTATAAAAGAAAACACAGCAGAATAAAAATGCCCTTGCGCATTTGAGTTTTAAACCGGTGTTGAACCTGTGTATTATTGAAATGATTTTATGTTTTCGAGGTTGCAATGCATATTATTTTTGTTAAAGGCTGAACGCATATGAATGATCTAAAAAGCCGGCAACGGCGGAAGGCTTACGATGTTCGCAATGAGCAAATAGATAAGGATGTCATGAGCCGGATTATTTGCGCGCAATTTGTAGCGCACCCGATTTATCAACAGGCCAAAACGGTAATGTGGTATATCCATTGCCGCTCGGAAGTCAGAACTCAATCGGCATTGTTAGGCGAATTGGACGTCGGTAAGCGTATGGTCATCCCCTACTGCACTAAAGATGAGCAAGGACATAATAAATTGGGCTTATGGTGGCTGGAGGATTTTGCAGAACTGGTGCCGGGAATGTGGGGGATTTTAGAGCCGCCCAAACAACGATGGGGCGAGTTGGGAAAAGAAGTCGTCCCGGAACAGCTCGATTGCGTGATGGTGCCGGGCGTGGCTTTCGATCGAAATGGCGGGCGCTTGGGTAATGGCGCGGGTTATTATGATCGTTTATTAAAGAGTGTCAGAGCCGATGCCGTATTGATCGGCGTTTGTTTTGAGTCCCAGTTGGTTGAGCAAGTCGCTATGGACGCTCATGATGTGGCTATGGATATTGTAATGACGGAAAAAAACCTTTATGCCGGTAAAGGACGGCAGTTTTCTAACTGATGGATTTTCAGGTGTTGAAAGACAGTGTCTATTCTTCTCCGGCTTTTGTTTTGGATGAAATAGAAATTTCCAAGGCCTTGGAAACATTAGCCGAGCTGAGAACCCAATGTGGCTGCAAGATTTTATACTCCATAAAATCATTGCCTTTTTCAGCCGTCATGGACATGGCGAAACCTTTTGTTGACGGCTTCTCAGTCAGCTCCTTATTTGAAGCGCGGCTGGCCGATGAAGTTTTGGCAGGACAGGGCAGTATTCACTTGACTACGCCCGGTATAAGGCAAGATGAGCTTGATGAGTTAAGTTTGCTGTGTTCGCATATCAGCTTTAATTCTTTGACCCAGTATCAACGATATTCCGAGACAGCTGGAGCGCAGTCTTCAATCGGCTTAAGAGTTAACCCGAAGTTGTCCTTTCTGCATGACGAGCGATTCGACCCCTGTCGACAACATTCGAAGCTGGGCGTGGCTATTGATGAGTTGAGTCACTCGATTTGCCTGGATCAAATTGAGGGGTTGCATATTCATAACGTATTTTCCGCAACCGATTTCACCTCGTTAATTAAAACTATCGAAAAGCTTCAGCAGCATTTGGGGGCAGGATTAGCTCAACTTGAATGGCTAAATATCGGCGGCGGCTATTTGTTCGGTCAAATTGAAGATCATCGCCCGTTTGTTGAGCTGGTCAATAAGCTGAAACATGATTTTGGCGTTGAGGTTTATATTGAACCGGGCAAAGCAATCGTAGGACGGGCCGGACATTTAGTGGCGACGGTGCTTGATCGCTTTGTCAGTGACGGTGAAACCATAGTCATACTGGATACCTCGATCAACCATAATCCCGAAGTGTTTGAATATCAGCGTCAGCCTGAATTACATGAACATGATCCCGACGGACAATATGCCGCTATCCTGGCGGGCTGTACCTGCCTGGCAGGTGATGTATTCGGACAATATCGTTTTAAAGAACCCTTGGAAGTAGGGGGTAGAGTGATTTTTAAAAATGTCGGCGCTTACACCCTGATTAAAGCGAATCGGTTTAACGGCTACAACCTGCCGGATATTTACCTGAGCAACTCCCTGCGGGTGAAAAAAATGAAACACTACGATTATCAGGATTATCGCCGGCAATGGCTGGCTGATTAAGAGTCAGGGTAGGGACTTTAGTGGTTCAGCACTCATTAAGGTATAAAACGGTACATTTTTATTTACAAAAAAGGCTAAAAACATGAAAGCAATAATGATGACGGCCATCGGTAACCCCGACGTTCTGGAATTACACGACATTGACGAGCCGGAAATTTCTACAGCAACACAAGTTAAAGTCAGGCTGAAAGCCGCAGGCGTGAACCCTGTCGATACCAAAATCAGGCACAACGGCTTGCTTTATGATCATCCGTTGCCCGCCGTATTGGGTTGTGACGGAGCGGGAGAGGTCATCGAAACAGGCTGTGCAGTCAGCCAGTTTAAACCGGGCGATAAAGTCTGGTTTTGTCATGGCGGATTAGGTCGCGAACAGGGTAATTACGCCGAATACACGGTGCTTGATCAACGCTGGGTCAGTTTGATGCCGCAGACTTGTTCGTTTGCCGAGGCCGCCGCACTGCCGCTGGTGTTGATTACAGCATGGGGCGGCCTGTTCGATAGAGGCGGATTACAAGCCGGGCAAACCGTGCTGATTCATGCCGGAGCCGGAGGCGTAGGGCATGTGGCTATACAATTGGCAAAATTAAAAGGAGCCCGAGTGATTGCTACGGTGCGTTCCGAGCAAAAAGCGGAATTTGTCAAGGCGATGGGCGCTGATGAAGTGATTCTTTATACGCAAGACGGCCTTGCCGATGCGGTCAATGAACTGACTGGCGGCAAAGGCGCCGATCTGGTTTTCGATACCGTGGGTGCCGAGGTGTTTAAAGCAAGCATCCCGGCGACAGCGCACTTCGGCCGCCTGGTGACCTTGCTCGATCCGGGCGAATTGAGTCTGGCGGAAGCCCGGATGCGTAATTTATTGATTGGTTTCGAGCTGATGTTAACGCCGATGCTTAGAGATTTGCCTGAGGCAAGGGATAAGCACGTTGAAATTTTAAAGCAATGCGCACAATGGGTTGATGGAGGGCTTTTAAAAACCCATATCAGCAAGCAGTTACCGTTGGCAGAGGCCGCCAAGGCTCATGAGCTGATAGAAACAGGACATAGCACCGGAAAAATTGTGCTGACTGTATAAGAGGGTTGCTGATTCAGGCAATTCTAATTTATGTATAATAGCGATCGTTAATCAAGATAATGTTGTAAGAGGTTATGGCAGAAAAAACAAAAAAACGCGGGTCCGGTAGATACGACAATAAAAAAAAGGCAACTAAATCAACTTCTCATTGGTTTAGAAATTCAGTACTGATTTCTACGGTCGGATTTGCGTTTATATTGGTGAGTTATCTGGGCTACCTGGATTACAACGTTCGTACTCAATTTGAAGGCAAACGCTGGGCTATTCCCGCACGGGTTTATGCCAGTCCGGTAGAACTCTACGCAGGCTATAACCTGACTGCCGCGAAGTTTGAAGAGTTATTGCAGGCGCTGCATTATCGGCTGGATGTTCATTTGTCTTCGGAAGGAACCTATTTTAAAAACGGTTCGCAAGTCAGCGTAAAAACCAGGGAGTTTACTTTCTGGGATCAAGCCCAGCCCAGCGGTGTTATACGGGTGAATTTTACTGCGTCAGGCATTGCTAACATCGTTGATGCAGCGCAAACCAAAGACCTTGCCATTGTGCGCCTGGATCCCGTGCAAATCGGCAGCTTATATCCCACCATAAAAGAAGACCGAATTTTAATTAAGCTGGAAGAAGCGCCGGATATGCTTATTAAGGGCTTGCTGGCTTCGGAAGACCGGGATTTTTATCAGCATATCGGCATTTCATTTAAGGGCATCGCCAGGGCAATGTGGATGAATGTGCTTGCAGGCCACATGGTGCAAGGCGGCAGTACTATCACTCAGCAGCTGGTTAAAAACTTTTATCTGACCTCGGAACGCAGTTTGACGCGTAAAGTGAAAGAAGCCTTGATGGCGCTGATTTTGGAATATCGCTACAGCAAAGACGAGATTCTGGAAGCGTATTTGAATGAAATTTATCTGGGACAAGATGGCGCCAGCGCCGTGCATGGCTTTGGTTTGGCCAGTGAATTTTATTTCGGCAGTTCTTTAAAGGATCTGCCTTTGGAGCATATAGCTTCGTTGATTGCGTTGGTTCGCGGACCATCCGAGTATGACCCAAGGCGTTATGCCGATCGCTCCCTGCAACGACGTAATCTGGTGCTGGAAGAGATGGAAGCGGAAAGCTATATCACTAAAGAGCAGGCGACTGTGGCAACAGCCAAGCCCTTAAATGTGATTGCCAATACCCACCGGTCAACCAACCGTTATCCCGGCTTTCTTGATCTGGTCAAACGGCAATTAAAACAGGAATACAAAGAGGAAGATTTAACGTCTCAGGGGCTGAGGATTTTCACCACGCTGGATACGCGGGTTCAGGATGCGCTGGAGGATACGCTGTCTAAAAAACTGGATCAGTTGGAGAAACTGCCTAAAGCGAATGACCTTGAAGCCGCAGCCGTAGTGACGCGCAGAGACAGCGGCGAAATAGCTGCGCTGATGAGCGGTCGTGAAGTATCCAGTGCGGGATTTAATCGCGCACTGGATGCGGTCAGGCCGATCGGCTCATTAATAAAACCGGTCGTGTATTTGACGGCGCTGGAATATCCCGACAAGTACACCATTACCACGCCGGTCAGCGATACGGCCATTTTGGTTAAGGGGGCGGGCGGCAACGACTGGAGTCCTAAAAACTACGATCACCAAGAACACGGCACGATAGGCTTCCATACGGCATTAGCGCATTCTTACAATCTGGCTACCGTTCGGATAGGGATGGATATTGGGGTAGCCAGAATCGCTAAAACATTAAGAAGCATGGGTATTACCCGGCCGGTTGACCTGTTCCCGTCGTTCCTGCTCGGGGCTGCGCAATTAACGCCGATGGAAGTCACCCAGATGTACCAAACGCTGGCCGGCGACGGATTTTCAACGCCGTTAAAGGGTATCAGGGCAGTAGTTGCAGCCGACGGCACACGCTTGCAAAGTTATCCGTTTACAGTGAGGCAGGTGCTTGATCCGTCGGTAACGTATATCGTCAATACCATTTTGCAGGAAGTCATGCATGAAGGTACAGGACGCTCGGCGTATTCATCTTTTCCGCAAGACTATGGCTTGGTCGGCAAAACCGGCACTACCAATGATGCAAAGGACAGCTGGTTTGCCGGATACACGGGGGATTATTTATCCGTGGTCTGGATTGGCCGGGACGATAACAAACCGGCCGGATTAACGGGGGCAACCGGCGCTTTGCAGGTCTGGACTTCGTTAATGAAACAGATTTCAACCCAGCCGGTGACCCTGATTCAGCCGGACAACATTAAGATGGTCTGGGTCGATCCGGCTAACGGCTTGGCGGCGAATGAAAATTGCTCCGGCGCGAAGCAGTATCCCTTTGTTGCCAGCTCTGCGCCGGAAGAGTCTTCACCGTGCGTCGATTCACCCGTTAATCAATTTGAAACGTTGGTTAATGAATTGTTACCGAATAATTAAAAGGGTATTTATGAAAAAAATTACAATTTTCGCAGGATTGGTGGCAATGCTGCTTTTTAATGCTTCGGGCTATGCAGAAGACAAGCCCGTCAAGCAGTTGAAAGCGTTTTTAAAGAACACAAAATCACTCACTGCTGATTTTAAACAGGTATTGATTAATGAAGCGGGCAATCCCACTCAAACCAGTTATGGTGTTTTTTATCTGCAACGGCCGGGGAAGTTTCGTTGGGATTATTTAAAACCATTCCAACAGCAGATCGTCTCTACGTCGGGAAAAGTCTGGTTTTATGATACCGATCTGGAACAGGTTACCGTCAAAAAACTCGATGAATCCGTGGGTTCAACACCGGCATTGCTGTTAAGCGGGGAAATATCGCTGGATGAGAATTTCACCATGGAACAGCAGGGCGTCGACGGTAATTTGATGTGGATAAAATTGTTGCCTAAAAACCAGGAAAGCAGTTTTAAATATGTCCTGATCGGTTTAAATAACGATTCGCTGGGCGGTATGGAGTTGAGCGATAATTTCGGCCAGCTGACACGCATTTATTTTTCCAATGTCATTTTGAACCCGCCGTTAAAGCAAACTTTATTTGAGTTTAAAGCGCCCAAGGGTGTCGATGTTTTCTCGGATTGAATTTAGGCAAAGGGCAAAAGGCGCAAGCTGTATGTACCGTTAGCCTTTCGTCTTTTGCCTGCTCTTATGCTTTTCGATGATTTAACCAAGCCCTTGGCCGACCGGATGCGGCCAACAGAGCTTGCCGATTACGTCGGCCAACAACATATCCTGAAATCCGGAAAGCCGCTCTATGAAGCCATCGCCTCGGGGCGCTTGCATTCGATGATTTTCTGGGGGCCGCCGGGTACCGGAAAAACCACGTTGGCCCGGCTCATTGCCCAACATTCCGATGCCGAGTTCATGCCGATTTCAGCGGTGCTGTCCGGCGTCAAGGAAATAAGGGCGGCGGTTGCCGAAGCCAAAAAAATCCAGCTGGAACAACATCGGCGTACCATCTTGTTCGTCGATGAGGTGCATCGCTTTAACAAATCGCAACAGGATGCTTTCCTGCCGCATGTCGAAGACGGCACGGTTTATTTTGTCGGCGCGACCACCGAAAACCCGTCTTTCGCGCTGAATAATGCGTTATTGTCGAGGGCGCGGGTCTATGTGCTCAACGCCTTAACCGCGGATGATTTGCTGGCGGTGATCGATAAAGCCCTGACCGACAAAGTGCGCGGTTTGGGCGGATTGGCTATCGAAATGGCCGATGAGATAAAACAGCAGTTCGCCCAAGCAGCCGATGGCGACGCCCGAAGATTGCTTAACTTGCTGGAAATCGCCGTAGAGCTTGCTGCCGCTAAAGGCGGACAAGTAGTGAATGAAGCCATCGCCAAGGAAGTGTTGTCGGGTGGCGTGCGGCGTTTCGATAACCAAGGCGAAGAATTTTATAACCAGATTTCGGCGTTACATAAATCCGTGCGCGGCAGTTCGCCGGATGCCGCGCTGTACTGGTTGTGCCGGATGATGGACGGCGGCTGCGATTTATCCTATCTGGCCCGGCGCGTCGTCAGGATGGCCTCCGAAGATATAGGTAATGCCGATCCCAGAGCCTTGCAGATTTGCATCAACGCCTGGGAAGCCCAGGAGCGCCTAGGCAGCCCGGAAGGCGAGCTGGCCTTGGCGCAAGCCGTCGTTTATTTGGCCTGTGCGCCGAAAAGTAATGCGGTTTATATGGCGTACAACGCGGCTATGGCCGATGCCAGACAAAGCGGCAGCCTGGGCGTACCGGTGCATTTAAGAAATGCGCCGACCAAGTTGATGAAATCGCTGGATTACGGCAAGGAATACCGCTATGCCCATAACGAGCCGGAAGCCTATGCCGCCGGGGAAAATTATTTTCCTGATGAATTGGCAGGCAGGCAATATTACCAGCCGGTAGACCGGGGCTTGGAAATCAAGATTAAGGAAAAATTAAAGCATTTGAAAGCGTTGGATAAGGGCGCGACTTAAGTGAATGACTATTTAGCAGCTGGAAAATAGTAGGTTAGATTGGAACAGTATCAACCCAACCTACGCTGCTTTTTGCCAAAGGTTATCGTGGTCATGGGGAAATTCCTCCAAGTTGATCCCAACAACACAGAGAAAGTCAAATACCTGCTAAACTGTCCAAAAATAACAGGGGGAGACTGACCATGACCACTATTACTTTTGATACGCTTGAGTTGGTAGACAAACTTAAAACCCCGGAATTCCACAAGCGCAAGCCGAGGCGGTTGTGCGTGTGATTGCCGAAGCTCAGGATGGGCTTATCACTAAGCATGACCTAACCGAAGCCAAAAATGAAATTAAAGCCGACATGAATGTTCGGTTTGAGCGCATTGATGGCGAATTAAAGCTAAACAGATGGATGCTTGGCGTATTGTTGGTTGGCGTTATATCGCTGGTATTGAAGGCGTTTTTTTAATGTCCCCAAAGCGAATTTTGTGGGTGTGCTGAAAAGCCACTGCTCGTCTCCGATATAGGCGCAAGTTCAGTATTGATGTCAGGCCATAAACAGTATGTCCAACTGGGTTAGAATTAGGCCTGATACGTGATTGCAAGACCCGTTTTTACTGTATTAGTGCGAGGGCAGTTTTTAGTTTTTTGGCTGGCTGCTTGCTTTGAGGCTTAATAACGCGGTTCTTCTATTTAGATATTTTATGAGCATTGCCAGCCAATTCATCGAACTCGACCGCCGATTTACGGAATACACACCTGACGAATCCCCTGAGCGATTAGCGGAGCGTAGTTATCTTGCCGCATTTCATGATTCGCTGCAGGGTTTTTCCTGGGATGAGTTACTGCAACACAGGCTGGTAGTTATTCTGGGTGAACCGGGCAGCGGAAAAACACTGGAACTACGCGCACAACACCAAAAACATGGATCGACCAGTTTCTTTCTACCTTTGGATAGATTGGTCAATGAAGATGTGTCCAGCATTTTCGACGATGAAGAAATGCGTAGGTTCGGGGCATGGAAATCCAAATCCCACGATGCAACATTTTTTCTGGATGCGGTCGACGAATCCAAGCTGAAAAAAGACAACGATTTTTTTACTGCTCTCGCCCGGGTCAAAAAAGCCGTCGGTTCGTCAATGATACGCGCCCGTTTTGTCATAAGTTCACGGATTAGCGAATGGCGGCCGCAATCTGACCAGTATGGTGTCATTCAGTGGCTTGGAGTGGCGCAAAACCACCGAAAGCCTGATTCGTCAAATGGCAAGCAAAGATTAACATCGAAATCCCCAATCGCGGCATCAGACAATACCTCGGACGAAATACCGGAAATTCAGCCGGTCAAGGTGGTAACGTTGCTGCCGTTGGATGCTGAACGGGTAAAGCGTTTTGCTTCCGCTCAAGGCGTCGGCAACCCGCAACTATTTATCGACGCGCTGGACGAGAATAACGCTTGGGCATTTGCGGGGCGGCCATTGGATGTCAGCCATTTGTATGAGTATTGGAACGATAAAGCTCATCTGAGCAATCTGACCGATTTATCGGACTTTATGATTCAGCGCCTCTTGGCTGAAGTCGCCAACAAAGAAAAGCGAGATCCGTTGACACTAAAAGAAGCCCGCCATGGAGCAGAGCATTTGGCGGCTGCGGTGATACTTTGCCGGAATTTGAGAATACGGGTTGCTGACGATAGCGGATTGCCCGATGAGACCATGATCTCGCCAGCCGCAGTGTTACCAGACAACTGGTTATCCGAACAACGACGCGCGTTACTTGATCGTGCATTGTTCGATGCCGCCAGGCATGGCGCAATTTCGTTTCATCATCGCTACCATACGGAATTCCTGACAGCCTCATGGATAGACGCTTTGATGTCTAGCAACTGCGGGTTAGAGGCATTGGATGACTTATTGTTTGCTCACGTTGACGGCGAGCGTATATTACGCCCGACTCTGGCCCCTGTTGCGGCTTGGCTGGCGAAGTCCGGCGATGAGCCTTGGCGGTTACGCTTACGGCAATGGCTGCTGGACTCGGCACCGGAAATCCATTTACGTCACGGTGATCCGGCATCACTGCCGCTGGACTATCGCCGTCAAGTGTTGAACGCTTTAATCGAACATTATCAAGGACGTCGTTTGGTTAGATTAGATGCGGATCGAGCTGCTTTGGCGCGTTTTGCCAATAAGGGACTGAAAGACGATATTAACCGTTACCTATTAGATACGAATGTAGCCGAGAGATTGCGTATCGATCTGTTATTGCTCGTTAACGAAGGCAAACTGCTCGATTGTGTTCCGACAGCGCTTGAGCTGTTTGCCGATCCGACTGCTTCGGATAGTTTAAAAACTTATGCCGCCATGGTGGTTAGGGATATTGGTAATACACCACATCGCCGACAATTGTGGCAATTGTGCATCGGTCAATCGGGTATGTCTAACACGTTGATAGGTTGTTTATGTGATGCTTTGTTTCCGCAGGCGATTGGGGTTGATGGGCTGTTGGAGTTAATTCAAAAAAGTCAGCCTCTCAAAGAGTACGGAGTTGATCTTCCCTACGGACTCAGACCATTGCTTGAACAGGAATTGAAGGCAGTAGATGCTAAAAACCTGCTGGAAGGGATATTGGTGTTAATCAAAACACCGCCTCTATTGGAACATACCAAACTATCACAATACTTTATCTGGTTGACCAGCCTGATACCTATTTGTCTACAGCGTTTACTCTCCGATCCTGAGCCAGGCAATAATGAAATCGATTTGGCGATAGCCGCTATCTTAGCGCTAGAACAAGCTCACCGCCATGGCAGCAGCATATATTTGCTACGTAAAGAAGAAGAGAAGGATGCAGATTTAATAAAACAAGCGCTGTCCGGCAATGTGGCTTTAAGGCGTAGCCTGTATTGGCGACGAGTTAGCAAACATCGGGAAAAGTATCAGAAGGAACCGGAGATATTTAAACTTATCGGTTATCACAATGACTCGGCTACATTGTCAAAGGACGATGTAACTTGGCTGCTTTGGGAGGCCGACAGTGATTTGCCTTTACCTGATCGATGCTTGGCATTGGAGACTGCAGCAAGCTTGCTTTGGAATATTCAAGGTTCTCTCGTGAAATCAGCATGGCAACTGCTACGGCATGCCGGAGGCAACCTTACGCTGCTGAGGATCTGCTGCCGCCATCTTTGGAACCGGTTACGCGCACCGGTTATGAGAATATGGTTTCATCAATTCCAACATAAGCTGTTAAGGAAATATTGGTGGACTCATCGTTTTCGCAGTCTGGGGCAACTTCGGTGGAAAATTTACGATAAGATTTGGCTATGGCGTCATCGCGGCGATTTGCGGAAGGGACTCTACCCGGACACATTATGTTACTTTGCTAGACAGGTCGCTGATAGCAAAAGCAGTCAATACAGCGGCTCAGATTGGGAAAGTCAAACTAAAGATTGGAGTAAGTCGGTTGTTGCGGCAGTCAAGCAAGGTTGTACTGTGGTCTGGAAAACATTCACCCCGCCTTATCCGCACGAAAAAACAATCAGAAATGCAGTAGATGATCGGGTGGTTGTCGGCTTGGTCGGATTGCAAACACTTTGGCAAGAAGGCCATTTAGACTTTACCAAGTTGTCCGAGGACGAAATCAATACGGTAAACCGCTATGCATGCAACGAATTAAACGGCTTGCCGGAATGGTTTCAATTTCTGGCGAAATCACGTCCAGTCGAAGTCGTCAAATCGTTGAGTCTAGCAATAGACGGCGAGTGGTGCCTACCGGCGGAGTTGGAACATGTTAATGATGTAGTCGCCAAACTGGCTAGGCCGGACAATACGGTCGAAGCCGTTACTCAGGTTATTGCAACTCGCTTACGTGACAAAGACCCTGTACATCCGAAAATCTTGGAATACGCACTGTCGACCATTTTGCAATCCGGCAGCGTTGCCATTGACGAACTCAAAACACTTGCCGGAATTCGCATAGGGCAGTATTGCTATGAACAGTCACAGTGGATCGCGTGGATGAATATATGGTTACAACTGGATGCCTTGACGGCTCTGGATTATTTGGAAAACCAAACAGGAATACTCTCAGCACAGGAATCGGATACATTGATGCTGCGTTTGTGTGCCTTTATGTCTGATCGTTATGGTGTGCGTTATGGAGGCGATCAATCGTCAGCTATCGAACCGGCGGCATTGCTTCGGTTTATTCCATTGGTGTATCGGCATATTAGGCCTTCGGAAGATATAGATCGGTTTAATCAGGGGACTTATTCGCCCGGATTGAGGGATCATGCTCAGGACTTACGATCCGGTTTATGGGAAAGACTAAATAGCTATTCGGGATCAGAAGCCGACATAGTGCTTCGAACTTTGCTAGATGACCCGATTGTGGCAGATAGTCACGATTGGATATTGCATCTTCTTGACAGCCGTAAGGGCTTGAGAGCGAATGATACCGCTTGGCAACCAAGCGATATTAGGATGTTCACAGCGCTGCATTGTTCCGAACCCAGATCGGATTATCAATTGTTCCGAAGAATTAACCGCCTGCTCAATGATATTAAGGATCATATCGAACGTTCCGATAATGCAGCTAACCGGTTACAGGTTAGAGATGGTGATTTAGAAAAAGTTGTTCGCGGATTTATTGCCGAGAAACTGCGTGAATACTCCTTGGGTTGGTTTGTCATAACACAAGAGGGTGAGGTTGATCTGGAGCAACGACCTGATATTTCGGTAGAACGACAAGGACTAAACCATGTACCCATTGAAATCAAACTTGCCAACCTCGGTCACTGGACTTTGCCTATACTCTTGGAACGCCTTGAAAATCAATTGGTTGGCCAATATCTGAGGGCATCGGCTATTCGGCATGGTATTTACGTACTCGGCAATACCAATCCAAAACGTCGCTGGAAAGATCCCATAACAAATGAAAAGCTGAATTTCGAGCAGCTAGTTCAGCGCATTCAGGCTCGTGCAGCCGAATTGCAAGCCCAAATGCGGGAAGGCGTCGATGCTATAGAGGTTATTGGTATCGATTTCTCCGATCCGAGAGAAAGATAATGGTGCTTGAAGCTATACCAAAAAAGAAGGGTAGGTTTTGAGTTGTGCATGCACCGTTTATGCTCAATATTTGTATAGTGAAGGATTTCTGTTTTTCCCTCTGCTAACACATTGGACGCCAAAGTTGTTTAACAAAGCTTAAAATGTGACTTTCCAAATGTTGAGTATTAAATTTAATACATCTTTTGAGAGGTCAACATTATGCCCAGAAATACAGCCCGGCTATTCTGGTTTCCCAGAAGGGAGGCAATGTGATTTTCTGTACCATTACAGAAAGCGGTATCGATATTATCGGCATTCCTCATTAACGTATGGACATCATTAGTCATTTAGAATAATGTCCATGCAGCTGAAAATTTTTTTAAACACGGTAAGCCGGAATCCAAAAGCTGTAAAAAGTTGAGGGTCAGGTTACATTGCCAATAAAAAGCCCCTTTTTTGTTTTTATACTAATCAAGCAATCTTATCAACTAGCAACGTATACCGATTGAAAGAACGCCCGTTGTTTTTCTGCTCTTTGCCGTGAAAGGTCACTGTTACTAAATCCCCCGGCGCGGCGTTATTTTGTTTCAAGCTGTGTATCAAATAACGATTTAGGTTAACACTCACAACCGAGCCGTTATCATCCTGTAAAAGCATGGTTTTTTGTTCGTCATAGAGTGAATTTTTAAAAGTGCCGCTGCCTTGAATTACGCCTGCGATTGTTTCGCCTGCCGACGGTTGCCAGTAGGTAACTTTGTTTGTTGCTGATAGGTTTTCAGTCATTTTTTTATCCTGTTTGTTAGTGTGGGCATCTGGGTACAATTGTACTTAGTTCATCTCAATCTTGCTTAATAGCAGTGAACGTCGCGGGCATGAAAAGGGAGCGGGGGGATAGTCCGTTAAGCACAACATGCTGATTTATTGGTGTCTTTCGTGTATTTCATGTCTTTTGCGGATAAGTTGCGGTTTTTAGCTCAATTGGAATCCGTAATTTATTTAGAAAAAATTGTTGAATTTCTATAAAATTACTTATTACTGCAACAACTTTTCAGATCAAGTCTACATGGACCTAAAATTTCTCGATTTCGAACAACCCATCGCTGAACTAGAAGCGAAAATTGAAGAACTCCGCAATGTGCAGTTTGACAATAACATTAATATTTCCGATGCGCTTAAACAGCTGGAAGAACGAAGCCAGGCGCTGACCGAGTCGATTTTTACCGATCTTTCCGATTGGCAGATCTCCCAGTTATCCCGCCATCCGGGGCGTCCGTATACGCTGGATTATGTGGAACATATTTTTACCGATTTTCATGAGCTGCACGGCGACCGGGCTTATGCCGACGATCCGGCGATTATTTGCGGCTTGGCTCGCCTTGAGGGACAGCCGGTTATGGTGATCGGTCATCAAAAGGGACGCGACACCAAGGAAAAAATTTACCGCAATTTCGGCATGCCGCGCCCGGAAGGTTACCGCAAAGCATTGCGCATGATGAAAATGGCGGAGCGATTCAAAATGCCGGTTATTTGCCTGATTGACACACCGGGAGCTTATCCGGGCATCGGCGCGGAAGAGCGTGGACAAAGCGAAGCGATCGCCAGAAACCTGTTTGAAATGGCCAAGCTGAAAACGCCGATTATCTGCACCATTATCGGCGAAGGCGGTTCCGGCGGCGCGCTGGCTATCGGCGTCGGCGACCGTTTGATCATGCTGGAATACAGCACCTATTCGGTTATTTCACCGGAAGGCTGCGCATCCATTCTGTGGAAAAGCGCGGATAAATCGCAATTGGCGGCCGAGGCGATGGGCATTACTTCGGACCGTATTCGCGAGCAGGGTTTTCTGGATGAAGTGGTCAGGGAACCTTTAGGCGGCGGTCATCGGAATTTTAAAGTTATTGCCATGAACTTAAAGGACGCGCTGGTTCGGCACATGAACGAATTGATGCTGCAACCTGTCGATACTTTAATGGAAAAACGCTACCAACGGATTATGGATTTTGGGGTCTTTACCGAGGAAGGCGGGAAGTAGAACGTAGGCGAAAGGTGCAAGGCGAAAGGCAAAAGGTTAAAGATTCGGGTCTCTACGAGGATTTTTTCGGCAGTATTTCCAAGCAACTTGATCTTGGGGGCGAGCGGCAAAGACTTTATATCGCCTACAGCGGCGGCGTGGATTCTCATGTTTTACTGCATTGTTGCGCGTCTATACTTCAACTCAAAGACAGGCTCACCGCAGTATACGTACATCACGGTTTGCAGGCAGAGGCCGAATCTTGGGCCAAACATTGTGAAAAGACGGCTAAAGACCTGGGTGTTGAATTCTTAACGCTACGGGTTAATGCCAATGCGGCGCCGGGCGAAAGCCCTGAAGAAGCCGCCAGAAACGCCCGGTACGCGGCTTTAAAATCATTAATTAAAGCCGATGATGCATTGCTGCTTGCGCAGCACCGGGAAGATCAACTGGAAACGGTACTGTTGCAACTGTTTCGCGGCAGCGGCTTGCGCGGACTTTCCGGAATGCCGGAGCGTACGGTTTTCGGGGCGGGTGTGATGCTCAGGCCTTTGTTGAATACGCCCAAACAGGCGATTAGCGATTACGCCCATGCGCATCAATTAAGCTGGGTTGAAGATCCCAGTAATCAGAGCAATGATTATGACCGCAATTTCCTGCGCAATGCGGTTGTGCCGCTACTAAAGCAGCGCTGGTCGGCAATCGACAAAACAGTGGCCCGTTCGGCAAAACATTGTGCGGATGCGCAGGTGCTGGTCGATGAAGTCGCAGATGAGCTATTTGGCGCGGTTTTTAATCCGGCAGATAAGACCTTAAGTATCAGTCGGCTATCGGAGCATCACAGCCATCCGCAACAACTTATCGTCAGGCATTGGTTTCGGCATAGGGGACTAAAAATGCCCGCGCAGGCTAAGGTCGAACGGATTTTAAACGAGGTGGTTGCGGCCGCGGGGCATCGCGACCCGGTATTATCGGGGCAGGGCTACAGCATTCGCCGTTATCGGGATAAGCTGTATTGCCTGACCAATCTGTCCGGAACGGAACCGCAAGACCGTGTTTGGCCTGCCGGGCAAGCGTCGATAAAAATTACCGATGATCGGACATTGTCTTGCGAGTCTTCTTCAAAGGGAATATCCCGTGAGCGGTGGCAGGATGCCACCGTTGAGGTGAGATTTCGCCGGGGCGGTGAAAAAATCCGCTTGCCGGGGCGTGAAGGCCATCATTCGCTGAAAAACCTGTTTCAGGAAGCAGGTATTCCTTCTTGGGAAAGGGATGCGATGCCTTTTATTTACCTGAATGATACGCTGGCCGCCGTCGGCGACCTTTGGATCAGCGCTGCATTTTATAGCGAAAAAACACAAGATTGCATCAGCTTGTCCCTGCAAAGTTAAGAATTAAACCCAAAAGACAATGACGAAAAGCGCATTGTCGATTAAAATGTAGCGGTTTTACCTAACTTCATCAGAGCTATTAGGATGGGTTGACCAAAGAGGCCCGTCGTTCGCGATTGATGGGCTTCGTACCTCACCCATCCTATGAACTAAAAATCCTACATGACAAAATACATTTTCATTACCGGTGGCGTTGTTTCGTCTCTTGGCAAAGGCATTGCTGCATCTTCACTTGCTGCTATTCTCGAGTCTCGCGGCCTTAAAGTCACCATGACCAAGCTTGATCCTTATATCAATGTTGACCCGGGCACCATGAGCCCTTTTCAGCATGGTGAGGTATTCGTTACTGAAGACGGTACCGAAACCGATCTCGATTTAGGCCATTATGAGCGGTTTCTTAAAACCACGATGGCTAAAAAGAACAGTTTTTCAACGGGACAGGTCTACGAAAGCGTTTTGCGTAAAGAGCGTAAAGGCGAATATTTGGGAGCGACGGTTCAGGTCATTCCGCATATTACCGATGAAATTAAACGCCGTGTTTATGAAAGCGCCGAGGGAGTCGATGTCGCCTTGATTGAAGTCGGCGGCACGGTCGGCGATATTGAGTCGTTGCCTTTTCTCGAAGCTATCAGGCAGATGCGGTTTGAACTGGGTTCCGATCGGTCGTTGTTTATTCATTTGACGCTGGTGCCGTATATCCGCTCAGCCGGTGAAATAAAGACCAAACCGACCCAGCATTCGGTAAAAGAGCTGCGCAGTATCGGCATACAGCCGGATATTTTAATTTGCCGTTCCGAACAACCGGTGCCGCTCAGCGAGCGTCGTAAAATCGCCTTGTTTACCAATGTCGAAGAAAAAGCGGTTATTACTGCGGTGGATGCCTCTTCAATTTACAAGATTCCGTTGTTACTGCATGATCAAGGACTGGATGAAATTGTCGTTCACAAGTTACGCCTGGATGTGCCGCCAGCGGATTTGTCCGAATGGGAAGCCGTTGTTGAAGCGCTGGAGCATTCTGTCAACGAAACGACCATCGCTATTGTCGGTAAATATGTCGATCATTCCGATGCCTATAAATCGCTGAATGAAGCGTTGATTCATGCCGGTATTCGTACCCGCACCAAGGTTAACATCGTCTATATCGATTCGGAAATGATAGAGGATGAAGGCGTTGCCAGACTGAAAGGCATTGATGCTATTTTGGTGCCCGGCGGCTTTGGCGAACGCGGCGTGGAAGGCAAAATTGCCACGGTCAAATATGCGCGGGAAAATAAAATCCCTTATTTGGGTATTTGTCTGGGTATGCAGGTTGCCGTTATTGAATTCGCCCGCGATGCAGCCGGTTTGGAAGGCGCGCACAGCACCGAATTTCTACCCAAATCGCCGCATCCGGTGATCGGCTTGATTACTGAATGGATGTCCGAAGACGGCCAACTGGAAACGCGCAATGAAGAATCCGACCTAGGCGGTTCCATGCGTCTGGGCGGGCAGCAATGCCGGTTGCAATCCGATTCGCTGGCTTTCCAGCTTTATCAGAAAGACGTGATCACCGAACGGCATCGTCATCGCTATGAATTTAACAGCCAGTATCTGGAAAAACTGGAACAGGCCGGTATGCGTTTTTCCGGCAAGTCTATTGATGGGCGTTTGGTCGAAGTGATAGAAATCCCCGATCATCCGTGGTTTTTGGCTTGTCAGTTTCATCCGGAATTTACCTCAACACCCAGAAAAGGTCATCCCTTGTTTTCAGGTTTTGTAGTCGCGGCTGTTGAACATAAAAAAGGTACAGTGTAATGAAATTATGTGGTTTTGAAGCAGGCCTGGATCAGCCATTTTTTTTGATAGCCGGTCCTTGTGTTATTGAAAGTGAGCAAATGGCCCTGGACACAGCGGGTTATCTTAAAGAATTAACGACCCAACTAAACATACCCTTTATCTACAAGTCGTCATTCGATAAAGCCAACCGCTCATCGCACGAAAGTTATCGCGGTCCCGGCGTGGAAGAGGGGCTTAAAATACTGGAAAAAGTAAAGCAACAAATCGGTGTGCCGGTGTTGACCGATGTGCATGAAGATACGCCGCTGGACGAAGTCGCCTCGGTAGTCGATGTGATGCAAACGCCTGCGTTTTTATGTCGGCAAACCAATTTTATTCAGCAAGTCGCCTCTCAAGGCATTCCCGTCAATATCAAAAAAGGCCAGTTTCTTGCGCCTTGGGATATGGTGCATGTCGCCAACAAAGCCAAGGCAACCGGAAATCAGCAGATTATGGTCTGCGAGCGCGGCGTATCGTTCGGCTATAACAACCTGGTTTCGGATATGCGCTCATTGGCGGTCATGCGCGACACCGGTTGTCCCGTGGTTTTTGACGCGACTCACTCGGTGCAACTGCCCGGCGGACAAGGCACCGTATCCGGCGGGCAACGCGAGTTTGTACCCGTGTTAGCCAGAGCCGCCGTCGCGGTAGGCATTGCCGGACTGTTTATGGAAACCCATCCGAATCCTGCGGAAGCGAAAAGTGACGGCCCCAACTCCTGGCCCTTACACAGAATGAAAGAATTACTGGAAGTTTTATTAACTATCGACAGCGCTGTAAAAGCTAGCAGCCTGATCGAAACAACTCTCTAAATAAGGAAAAATAATGGCTGCAATAGTAGATATTCGTGCAAGAGAAATTTTAGATTCACGCGGCAACCCGACTCTGGAAGCGGACGTGATTTTGGCGTCCGGCGTGATCGGCAGTGCTATGGTGCCATCCGGCGCATCAACCGGCGAGCGCGAAGCGATAGAATTGCGTGATAACGATAAAGCCCGTTATTTAGGCAAAGGCGTATTAACGGCTGTTAACAATGTTAATACTGAAATTCGCGCTGCGATCGTCGGTATGGATGTTGCTGACCAAGCCGGCATCGA
>Ga0123388_1082768_pt1 | contig 73248 bp, 74 predicted proteins | sample T0HHNO3metaT_FD_89916 | JGI IMG/M metagenome (GOLD analysis project Ga0123388, IMG submission 89916) | Methane-oxidizing artificial microbial communities from Washington, USA to study methane cycling - T0-HHNO3 metaT (Metagenome... | ecosystem: Engineered > Modeled > Simulated communities...
GTTCGTATCGAACCATTTCGTCATTTCCATCGCTGGTTGCTCTAAATTGCCACGTGCTAATGCAAAATAAGCATTTTCTGGCGAAATACTTTTTTCACCAAAAGGCAATTTAGCAAAACGTTTTGGCTGTGCACTGAATAAAACCGTGTGATCCAACACGTGATCGTATTGCGAAAAATCATTGCTTGTTATAAAGGCTAAGTCGGCATCCTGCTGTTTCTGCCAATGCGTTGCGCGTAGGTTTGTTGCTGTAGTTTGCAAATCTTCAGATGAAGATTCACGGCGCCAGAAAGATTCCAGCGCGAATTTCAATTCGCGTTTTGCACCAACGCGCGGATAACCCAAAATATGGGCTTTAACTATTTTTGTTGTCATTATAATCACCTAAATATTCACTAAATTTTTGTGGTAACTCTGTTGAGAATCAACTAAGGTTTGCATTGTGAAGCGATGAAATTTTTTAATAAAGCGAAAGTTTTTGTGATAAATTTGAATTAAATTCATACCTAAAAATGTAAGGCAGTTCAATATGCTAGAAATCCGTCATTTAAAATCGCTTAAAGCTATCGCTGAAACAGGAAAATTGGGGCTGGCTGCAGAGCGTGTTTTTCTAACACAATCGGCACTTTCACACCAAATACGCGCGCTGGAAACGCATTATGCAATCACGCTTTTTCAGCGCAGCGCACAAGGTTTGCGCTTTACGCCAGCTGGACAGCGACTGTTAGATTTAGCCAATGAATTATTACCGCTGATTGAGAAATCCGAACGCGATTTGATTCGCCTGAAAAGCGATCAATCTGGCGAGTTAAGAATTGTGCTGGAATGCCATACCTGTTTTGATTGGCTAACGCCGGTGATGGATGCATTCAGGCGCGCCTGGCCAGAGGTGGAAATAGATCTGGTGGCTGGATTTCATAGCGACCCTTGGCACTTGTTGCATGAAGGCAAAGCAGATGTCGTGATTGGTGGCTTGCCAAATGCTATGTCTGAAAAAAATAGCAGCTTAAATCATCTGCCATTATTTAAGTTTGAGATTATGGCGGTGCTTCCCACCGATCATATTTTGCGCAATAAAACGCGATTAACTGCGCAAGATTTTAGCGATGAAACCTTGATTACTTACCCAGTACCAGAAGACCGCATTGATGTCATCAAGCAAGTATTAAAGCCAGCGGAAATTCAATTTAATCGCCGCACGGCCGAGTTAACTATTGCGATTATGCAGCTAGTCGCCAGTCGACGTGGATTGGCGGCTTTGCCTAGCTGGGGCATTCAGAGCTATGTAGAACATGATTATGTATTGGCTAAACCCATCGGCACCAAAGGTTTGTGGTCGGAGCTATATGCAATCGGCACCAATGAAATGATGGCGCGACCTTATGCCAAAGATTTAGCGCGCATCATTCGCGATGTTTGCGCAGAAAAATTGCAAGGCATTAAATTGTTGTAATGGTGATTTAAACGCATCAACTTTCGGCATTAAATCGCGTTGTCACAAAACCGTCATCAAAAATCACTATTCTGTATTTAATTAAGTTAATTAAATATCGAGATTAAAAATGAATTTAAATGACGCAGAAGTCATGGAACGTATTCACAATGACTTAATCGATAGTTTGGATGAAGAATTAGAGCTAGAGTTAGAAGACAACCACTTAGATTCACTCTCAGGCAATGATGCTAATCGTAGCAAAGAGTATCGCCGTACCTATTTTAAAGAGTTATTTCGCCTGCAAGCCGAACTAGTCAAATTGCAAGATTGGGTTGCAGCCACTGGTCACAAAGTGGTGATTATTTTTGAAGGCCGCGATGCAGCAGGCAAGGGCGGTGTGATTAAGCGCATTACACAGCGTCTTAATCCGCGTATCTGTCGTGTGGCTGCATTACCTGCGCCAAATGAGCGTGAACGCACACAATGGTATTTTCAACGTTATGTTTCCCATTTACCTGCTGCTGGCGAAATTGTGTTGTTCGACCGCAGTTGGTACAACCGTGCAGGCGTTGAGCGCGTGATGGGTTTTTGCGACGATGTGCAATATGAAGAGTTTTTCCGCTCAGTGCCAGACTTTGAAAGAATGCTGGTGCGCTCAGGCATTCAAGTCATTAAATACTGGTTTTCCATTTCAGATGAAGAGCAGCATCTGCGCTTTTTAGGCCGTGCACATGACCCGCTTAAACAATGGAAACTCAGCCCGATGGATTTGGAATCACGCCGTCGTTGGGAGTTGTATACCAAAGCTAAAGAAGTGATGCTAGAACGCACGCACATTGAAGAGGCGCCTTGGCACATTGTAGAAGCCGTTGATAAGAAAAAAGCGCGGCTTAACTGTATTCACCATTTACTTAACCAAATGCCATACGAAGAAATCAAGCGGCCTGTTATCGAACTGCCAGAGCGTGAACACCATGATGATTATGTGCGCCAGCCTGTGCCGAAAGATATGTTTGTGCCAGAGGTTTACTGATCTTGCTGATATATGGTCTTGTGGTACTTGCCGCGATATAACTATTAAGCCGTTGTCATTAATTTGTCATATAGTTCGCCAATACTGTTTATAGACTTTAAATCTATTTAACTTATATTAATTGTAGGGATACTCACCATGCGTTCAACCACAGCATCCATCGGTGCAACAGCATCACGGCCTAATTTAGATAGCAAACCCAGCAAAGTCACTATATTCGTTTTTATTGCTTTGCTAGTTGGCGGCTTAATATTCACTGCATTTAGTTTGATGCACGATGTAACCGAAACGGGTGCAATCACAACCACTTATTTACCGTTTATTTTGCTAGGCGTTGCGTTGATTATTGCGCTGGCTTTTGAGTTTGTAAATGGCTTCCACGATACGGCAAATGCAGTCGCTACTGTCATTTATACGCATTCCATGCCGCCGAATGTCGCGGTGGTTTGGTCTGGCTTCTTCAATTTCTTAGGCGTACTATTTTCAAGTGGCGCGGTGGCTTTCGGTATTATCGCCTTGTTGCCAGTCGAACTTATTTTACAAGTAGGCGCTGGTTCTGGTTTTGCGATGGTATTTGCCTTATTAATCGCAGCCATTATCTGGAATTTAGGCACATGGTTGCTTGGTTTGCCTGCTTCATCATCACACACTTTAATTGGCTCGATCATTGGTGTTGGCGTGGCAAATGCGTTGATGCACGGTCGCGATGGCACTAGCGGCGTGGATTGGGCGCAAGCGACTAAAATCGGTTATTCGCTGTTACTTTCACCGATGATTGGTTTTGTGATTGCCGCGCTACTGTTATTGGCGCTAAAAGTATTGGTTAAAAATAAAGAGTTGTACGAAGAGCCAAAAGGCAACAAGCCGCCACCAATCTGGATTCGTAGTCTGTTAATTCTTACCTGTACTGGTGTGTCGTTCGCGCATGGGTCTAATGACGGACAAAAAGGCATGGGCTTAATTATGTTGATTTTGGTTGGTACCGTGCCAATGGCTTACGCGCTAAATCGTGCCATGCCAGTCGATCAAATGACGCAATTCGTGGCAGTCGCGCAAGTCATGCAACAATCTATTATCAGTATTGCGCCAGCCGCAGCACCTGTAGATCCGCGCCACACCCTGTCTGAATATGTACGCACTAAAACCGTCACACCAGAAGTGTTACCGGCTTTGGCGGCGGTAACCGGTATTATTGGCGCGCAAGTAAAAGAGCATGGCACATTTTCACGCGTACCAGCTGAGGTGGTGAGTAACGTCAGAAATGATATGTATTTGGCCTCAGAAACTATTCGCTTTTTAGATAAAGATAAGGCTGTCACGTTTAGCGCCGACACAAAGGCTAACTTAACTGCGTTCAAAAAAGAGTTGGATAAAGCCACAAAATTTATTCCACTATGGGTAAAAGTCGCCGTGGCGATTGCGCTAGGTTTAGGCACAATGGTCGGCTGGAAGCGCATTGTGATTACCGTGGGTGAAAAAATCGGCAAAACGCATCTGACTTATGCGCAAGGCGCATCGGCGGAGTTAGTCGCCATGTCGATGATTGGTGCGGCGGATGTATTTGGTTTGCCAGTTTCTACCACGCATGTGCTTTCTTCTGGCGTGGCAGGTACGATGGCGGCAAATAAATCTGGCTTGCAAATGTCGACTATTCGTAACTTGCTAACGGCTTGGGTGCTGACATTACCGATGGCAATGTTACTTTCCGGCAGTTTGTATTGGGCTTTTTCTCACGTATTTTAAGGGTTAACTGCCCCGCGCAAAAGCTGCAAATGTGCTTGATGTGAATCAAGTGTTTGCAGCTTTTATTTTTTCAAATCTGCGAAAATAGCGACTGCGCTCAAATGTGCGTACGAATCAAAATGTGAATGGTTTTTTAGGTTTTAATTAGATAACTTTGACTGACAATCAAATAAGATTACACTTAAAACTCTCTAGAAAAACTCAAAAGCCCATTCACCATGCAAAATATCAGCAAATATTTAGTGTTAACTTTAATCATGACAGGCTTGTTTTCTGCCTGTGATAAACCCAAAGAATCTGCGACTGAACCAACCGCGCAACCATCTAACAACACAGACGCTGCGCCAAACGCCGACCCAGCGATTGAATCGCCTGTAAAAAATAACGATCCTGAAGTGATTAATTTTGAAGGTTTTGGCCCTGCAAAATTTGGTGATAATGAAGAATCTGTACGCATATCATGGGGGCGTCCGCTGAATGCCAGTAAACCTGCCGTAGGCGCGACTTGCTACTATTTATATCTAGATCCAAAACCTGAAAATCATCAAGAAATTGCTTTTATGTTTGAAGACGGAAAGTTTGTGCGCTATGACGTGGATGACCCAAAATGGGTTGCGCCAGGCAATATTGTGGTGGGTGATACCATGGCAAAAGTGCTGCAAGCCCACGCAGGGCATATTCAAAACCAACCACATAAATATATCGAAGGCGCACATACTTTAGTTGTAACGCCGCTTGAAAAATCGAATGCGAGTTTGATATTTGAAACAGACGCAAACAACATCGTCATCAATTGGCGCATTGGTGTATCGCCGCAAGTGTATTATGTTGAAGGTTGTAGTTAATCAACTGAGGTTAAAAGCGCAGATTGAACAAAGCACTATAAATCAATAATTATAAAAATTCAGAATCGAGATAAATGATGCTAACTCCCAAAACTACTTACTTAGCGATGCTGCCATTTTTAATACTATGCGCCTGTGCAAAACCAAATACCGCAGCACCAGTTGCTATGCAAAATACTTTATCACTCACACAATTAACCAACAAAACTTGGCAAGTAGAAGACATTAACCAGCGTGGAATCATTGATAACGCACACGTCACGTTAATGTTTGGCGATGATAATCGCATCTCAGGCAAATCTGGCTGCAACAATTACTCTGGTAGCTACACTTTAACTGGCAATAAACTAGCCGTTATTCCACCGATGATAAGTACCAGGATGATGTGCCCACCGGCATTAATGCAACTAGAAAACGAATATATCGCCATATTAAGCACAGCAGAGAAAGTGGAGTTGTCAGCCATGGGCGCACTGATTATGACTAGCCAAAACGGCAAAACCATTACGTTCATGACGAATGATGCTGTTAAGGCAGAGGTTGAAAAATAACCTATTGATTAATATGAATTTTTAAAGTTGTAGTGACGGTAATGCGAGAGAATTTACTGCATTATTACGGGTTAATTATATGGCGCCAGTAATAATCCCGCCGCCTAGGCAAACATTGCTTTCATACACCACCGCGGATTGGCCTGGTGTAATCGCCCATTGTTTCTGGCCAAATTTAACGGTTACTTCTTCACTGTTTAAGGCGTCAATTTCACAGGGTGCATCTGGTTGGCGATAACGTGTTTTGGCAGCGTAAACCCAGTTGGTGATGGGCTCTTCATCATCTATCCATGTCAATTGGCTGGCTTTTAAACCGTCGTTAAGCAATAGCGAATGTTCATGCCCTTGCACCACAATTAACTCATTTTTAAGCATGTCTTTTGCAGCAACAAACCAAGGTTCGCCATTACTATCACGGCTACCACCAATTTTTAAACCTTGGCGTTGACCAAGCGTGTAATACATCAAGCCTTCGTGCTGACCGACCAATTTTCCTTCAGCATTTTTAATATCGCCTGGTTTTTTCGGTAAATAGCGTTGTAAAAACTCTTGAAACGGCCGTTCGCCAATAAAGCAAATACCAGTAGAATCTTTTTTCTCTGCATTGATTAAACCTGCTTGGCGGGCAATTTCGCGCACTTCGCGTTTTAAATGTTTACCCAGCGGAAACAATGTTTTGCTCAATTGCGCTTGATTTAAGCGATACAAAAAATAGCTTTGATCTTTGCTGCCATCATCAGCTTTCAGCAGTTGAAATAGCCCAGGTTTAAGTGGGTTTTCGCGTACTTGTGCGTAATGGCCGGTGGCGATTAAATCGGCGCCCAAACTCATGGCGTGATCTAGAAATGCCTTAAATTTAATTTCAGCATTACATAAAATATCCGGGTTCGGCGTGCGGCCAGCTTCGTATTCGCTTAAAAAGTTGGCAAATACACGATCTTTATATTCGGCGCTAAAATTTACCGCTTCAATATCAATACCAATCTTGTCGGCGATTGAAACCGCATCAATTAAATCTTGCTTGGAAGAGCAATATTCATCATTATCGTCGTCTTCCCAGTTTTTCATGAAAAGACCGACCACATCGTAACCTTGTTGTTTTAATAACAGGGCGGTGACGGACGAATCGACGCCACCAGACAACCCAACAACGACTCTTTTTTTACTCATAAGTTAGTAATCACTTCTAGCGGGTAGCTCTTTCCGCTTAAATAATCTTCAATACAGGTTAACACTTGCGGGCTGCGCGTTAATGCGGATTTTTCGCGAATTTCGTCAGCCGTCATCCATACCGCGCGGATGATGCCATCGTCTAATTGCTGCTGCGGATAATGCGCGCCAACCTTGCCGATAAATGCAAAACGCAAATAAGTGGTGTCGTTATGCGGATGCTTCCAATGATAAATGCCGAGTAATGCAGTGGGCGTAAAATCATAGGCGGATTCTTCTAAAGTTTCGCGAATCACCGCTTGAATCAAGCTTTCGTTGTCTTCTAAATGTCCTGCAGGCTGGTTAAAGCGATTGCCACGGTCAGTGGTTTCTTCCACCAGCAAGAACTTGCCGTTGTGTTCGACAATCGCGGCAACTGTAGAGTTAGGCTTAAATTGATGTTTTTTCAAAAGAATGCTTTTTAAGAGTATTTTTCAATCGTATTGACTAAATATTGTCGAAAAAATAGGGTTAAGTTAAGCCGCTATTTTACCTAAAAAATAGCCATAGAACTTAAAAATAATGGCTAGAAGCTTGTATTGAAATGATTTTTCAAACAACAGTATTTGAATCTAGGCGGATATTAATTGTGGAAACAATCCAGTTAAGCCATGTGCGATAAATTCTACCGCCATCGCTGCCAATATCAGCCCCATTAAACGCGTGATGATATTGATGCCAATCGTGCCAAGCCGTTGCGTAATACCATCGGATAGTTTGAGCATTAACCAAATTAAAAGGCTAACAATTAAAACTGGAATAACCAGTGATATATGTCCCAGCAAACTAGGTTGCTGTTGCGCGCTTAAAATCATGCTGGAAATGGCACCAGGCCCAGCCAGCAACGGAATACTTAACGGTACGATAGCAATCACTTCACGTTCCGCCATACTTTGCGCTTCTTCATCTGTTTGGCGTGTGCCGCCTTGTTTGCCGTGCATCATCGAAATAGAAATCAGCATGATTAAAATACCGCCGCCTACTTGGAATGATGGAATAGAAATACCGAAAAAGCTTAAAATGCCATCGCCAATAAACGCGGATAAACTTAACACAATAAACACGGTAATTCCAACGGTGCGCGCTGTTTTGGCGCGATCTGGTTTGCTCCAGCCATCGGTTGCGCTGATGAAGATTGGCAAACAGCCGATTGGATTCACAATTGCCAGCAGCGCAATGGTGATTTTGAGTAAATAAGTAAAATCTTGGTTAAGTAATTCAATCATTTGACTATATTATTTCTGTCTGGGTTATTTCATCCATTATTAACAATTTTGGCGTTTGTGAATTTTAAAGCCTTTTTAAATATTCAAGCTTTCGTTAGTATTGGCTATGTTAAATTAAATGGGCGTAAAGATGCAGATTAATCCTTCAACACAAATCATACTTGCCTCGCAAAGCCCTCGCCGCGTGGCAATACTTAAACAAATGGGTATTGATTGCATCGTGATGCCGGCAGATATTGACGAATCGCTGATTGCAGGCGAAACACCGACGGATTATGTATTGCGATTGGCTAAAGAAAAAGCGTTAGCCGTATTTAATAAAATTAATAATAATCAAATAAATGCTTCTGAAAAATTAAATACACAATATAAAAATATGCCTATTTTAGCCGCTGATACCACAGTGGCTTTAGATAGTGCGATTTTTGGTAAGCCAGAAAATAACGCAGATGCAGTACAAATGCTAAAAAAACTATCCGGCACGCAGCATCAGGTACACACAGCTGTTGCGGTAGTTTTAAATCAACAAATTGAATTGGCACTAAACACCACATTGGTCGAGATGATGCCACTTAGCGATGCTATGATAGCAGCGTACATTGCCAGTAACGAGCATAGCGATAAAGCAGGAAGCTACGCGATACAAGGCTTGGCGGGCAATTGGATTAAACGTATTGATGGTAGTTACACAGGTGTGATAGGTTTGCCTGTGCACGAAACCGCCATGCTTTTAAATAAAATAGGCTTACTTCATACGTTAAGCTAAATATTATTTCAGCTAGACTAGTTTTAAATACGAATTAAAAGTTAAATACAAATAAAGATAGGCAAAGCAATTGGGACAAGAGATATTAATTAACGTCACGCCACAAGAAACGCGTGTTGCCGTGCTAGAGCAGGGCATTGCGCAAGAGTTGCATATTGAACGCAGTTCGTCATTGGGCATTGTCGGCAACGTTTATCGCGGGAAAGTGTGTCGTGTATTGCCAGGCATGCAGTCGGCGTTTGTGGAAATTGGCTTACAACGCGCAGCATTTTTACATGTTGCCGATATTATGGAATGCCATATTGATGGCGAGCCGCCAACTGAACGTTTGATTCAAGACGTGTTGCGCGAAGGTCAATCGATTATTGTGCAGGTGATTAAAGAGCCGATTGGTACTAAAGGTGCGCGTTTAACCACTGAAGTCAGTATTGCAGGGCGGTTTTTAGTATTTCTGCCGCATCAAGAACATATCGGCGTTTCGCAACGCATTGAAGACGAAACAGAGCGCGAGATGTTGCGTAATCGCTTATTGGGCTTGTTACCAGAAAAGCGCTCTGGCGGTTTTATCATTCGCACCATGTCAGAAGCCGCTTCTGACCAAGAGTTACTGGCGGATATCGAGTATCTGCAAAAAGTGTGGGCAAAAATTCAAACCGATAGTCAATCGGCAGGCGAACGCTCGTTGGTTTTTTATGATTTAAGTTTGCCGCGGCGTATTTTAAGGGATGTGGTGAATGACCACACAGTCAGCATTCGCGTCGATTCTAAAGAGACGTTCAATCAGCTGAAAGAGTTTGCGGAGTTGTACGTAGCTAAAGCCGTTAAGCCGCTGTATCACTATCAAGGCGAACGGACGATTTTCGATTTTTATAATATTGAAAAAGAAATCGAACGTGCACTTTCACGTAAAGTGGAATTGAAATCGGGCGGTTATTTGATTTTTGACCAAACTGAAGCGTTAACTACGGTTGATGTGAATACTGGCAGTTTTGTCAGCGGCAAAAACTTATCTGACACGATATTTAAAACCAATTTAGAAGCCGCGCAATGTATCGCGCGCCAATTAAGGTTGCGTAATTTGGGCGGCATTATCATCATCGATTTTATTGATATGGATGAAGATAGCCAGCGCGAAACGGTATTAGAAGAGCTTAAAAAAGCGGTTGAACCAGACCGTGCGCGCACTGGTGTGAATGGATTTACCTCGCTAGGTTTGGTAGAAATGACGCGGAAACGTACCAGAGAAAGCTTAGCACATTTGCTGTGTGAGCCTTGCGACGTATGCCAAGGACGCGGCGAACACAAAACCGCGCAAACGATTTGTTATGAAATCATGCGTGAATTATTGCGCGAATCGAAACAGTTTGATGCCAAAGAATTCAAAGTGATTGCCTGCACGCAAGTGATCGATATGTTGCTGGATGAAGAGTCTCAAAGCTTGGCGAACCTGTCAGACTTTATTAACAAGCGCGTGACTTTGCAGCCTGATAGTCAATATGCAAGAGAAGCATTCGATATTGTGTGGATTTGATTTTTGCTGGATTTTAAGGGTTAAGTTGAACCTGAATTGTTCAGTTGAACTTCAATAATTAAGTCGAACATTACCTTAAGTCGTTAAAGAAAATCTCTAGAGTGACTTAAATTTCACTGCCGAAGTTAACCATTTATTCTGGTTAACTTTTTTAGCTAAAAAGCCCAAGTAATTGCATTTCTAAGGTTTTGAAAACCGAGATACTCACCATTTGCAATAAGATTAGCGCGACCAACGGTGAAAAATCAATGCCGCTTGTACTCGGAATTATTTTGCGAATCGGGTCTAAAATAGGTTTAGTTAATGCATCTAAAACGCCAGAAATCGGTGTGTAGGGATTCACCCAACTTAAAATCACCTGTAATAAAATCGCGTAAAAGAACACATCTAAAGCCGTGCGCAACACGCCGAGCAAGCTTAATCCCACAAAGCCGAACCATACGCCATTACCAGCGACAAATAGTGGAAAATTCTGCAACAATAATAAGCTTATTTGTAAAATTAACTGGGTAATTAACGCTAAAAATAACGTTGATAAATCTATTTTTTTTAAACTGGGAATAAATTTTCGCGCGGGTTTAACGGCAAAATCGGTCAATGTCATTACCATTAAACCAAGCGGATTGCTGAAAGGCGCCCTTAGTAATTGCATAAAGAATCGCAGCAAAAATACCAGTGTTAATAGATTTAAAATAGTGGTGAGCAGAAATTGTAGTGCGGTTGTTAACATTAAAATTGCCTTAATTTTTGGTTGCTGAAAACCGTTTACTTAATCTTTAAGTCCAAAGTGTTTAATTGAACAAGCTTAATTCATAGCGCCTAATTCGTCACCAAGCGTTTTTGCGCGCTGATAGGCTTTTTGTGCGGCCAAAATAATCGCTTGTTTCACTTGTGAGTTTTCTAAACTCAATAGACCTTGTTCAGTGGTGCCGCCTTTTGAGGTCACTTGCGTGCGCAATGTGTTTATTGGCGTTGTGCTCACGTCAGCCAATAAGCTTGCACCTTTAAATGTGGCTAGACTCAGCTGTTTAGCTTCATACTCGTTTAAGCCTAATTCAAGCGCAGCAGTTTGTAGCGCTTCGATTAAATAAAATACATAGGCTGGTCCGCTGCCAGAAATCGCAGTCACTGCATCTAATTTTTCTTCAGAATCTAGCCATAAGGTATTGCCAGCGGCTTTGAGTATTTGGTCTGCCAGCGAAATATGTTTTTTGGTGACGCTTAGCATTGCGTACAAGCCGGTTACGCCAGCCTGAATTTGCGCAGGTGTGTTGGGCATGGCGCGCACAATGGTTTGATAGTCGTCCAGCCAGCGGCTTAAATCAGTTAATCGAATACCCGCAGCAATTGAAATCACTAATTGTGTGGTTAACAAAGGCGCCAGAGTTTTAGACAGCGCAGGTAATTGTTGCGGTTTAATCGCTAATACAATCGCTTCACTATTACTCACACTGCTTAATTCTGCACTGACTTGTACGCCCAATTGCTCTAATTGTTCCCATTTGCTGGTGTCGTGTTCGATCACCACAATGTTAGACATGGCCATTTTTTTATTTTTTAAGCCAACAATAAGGGCATAAGCCATATTGCCGCCGCCGATAAAAGCTAATTTCATGCGTAAAATCTCACTTGGTTGATTAGTAGGTTTAATTAGTTCGGTTAATTGGTTGCCGCGCGCCGAATAGCGCGGAGCCGATACGCACTATGGTAGCACCTTCATGAATCGCTGCAACATAGTCTTCGGACATGCCAATGGAAAGCGTATCAATCGCAAAACCCTGTTGCTGCAATGTGATAAATGCATCATGCACAATTTTAAATTGCGCGCGCTGCGCATCAAAATCTTTTGCTGGCGCAGGGATCGCCATTAACCCGCGCAGTTTGAGGTTCGGCAACGCATTAATGGCATTTGCCAACGTGATTGTTTCAGTTAAATTTGCACCACTTTTGGTGGATTCTTCACTGCTGTTGATTTGAATACACACATTTAATGGCGTTAAAGAAGGTGATCTCGCGCTGGATAAACGCTCTGCAATTTTAAGTCTGTCGACCGAATGCACCCAATCGAAATGTTGCGCAATCAGTTGAGTTTTATTGCTTTGAATAGGGCCAATAAAATGCCATTCGATACTTAAGTCACTTAGTTGCTGCTGTTTGTTAATGGCTTCTTGCACATAGTTTTCACCAAAAGCACGTTGCCCAGCTAAGTATGCGCTGCGCAATTTTTCGGCCGATTGTGCTTTGCTCACAGCAAGTAATTGCGCGTTATCTTTTCTGCCCACCGCCGTTAACGCAGCGCGAATATTTGCTTGAATCGCTTGCAAGGAATCGGCAATTATGGTCATAATTCAAACACTTTAAACAATTAGTTTAATGTACTTTATGAAGTTTCATCTTCATCGTTTACATAAGCCTAAATTATAGCAGGAGCCGCAAGTGGATATTTCAGATTTACTGGCCTTTTCAGTTAAGAATAAAGCATCAGATTTGCACTTATCAGCTGGCTTGCCGCCGATGATTCGTGTACATGGCGATATTCGTAAAATCAACGTGCCAGCGCTGGATCACACGCAAGTACATGGCATGGTGTATGACATCATGAACGATGGCCAGCGTAAAGTTTATGAAGAAACGCTGGAGTGTGATTTCTCATTTGAGATTCCGAATCTAGCCCGTTTCCGCGTGAATGCGTTTAATCATAATCGCGGTTCTGGTGCTGTTTTCCGCACTATTCCCTCTAAAATTCTAACGTTAGAACAACTGAATTGCCCAGCCATTTTTAAAGAGATTGCCAATACACCACGCGGTATCGTGTTAGTTACTGGCCCAACAGGTTCTGGTAAATCCACTACATTGGCGGCGATGGTGGATTATATCAATGAGAACGAAATGGGTCATATTCTGACGGTAGAAGACCCAATCGAGTTTGTGCACACATCCAAAAAATGTTTGATTAACCAACGTGAAGTTGGCCCACATACACTGTCATTTAATAACGCGTTGCGCTCCGCATTACGTGAAGACCCTGATGTGATTTTGGTGGGCGAGATGCGCGATTTGGAAACGATTCGCTTGGCTTTAAGCGCGGCAGAAACTGGTCACTTGGTCTTTGGTACGCTACATACTAGCTCAGCCGCTAAAACGGTAGACCGTATTGTAGATGTGTTCCCAGCGGCTGAAAAAGAAATGGTGCGCTCGATGTTGTCAGAATCTTTACGCTCAGTGATTTCGCAAACTTTGTGTAAAACTAAAGATGAGCAGGGTCGTGTAGCCGCGCATGAAATTATGATTGGTACGCCTGCAATTCGTAATTTGATTCGTGAAAATAAAGTCGCGCAAATGTACTCATCTATTCAGACAGGCCAAAATGTCGGCATGCAAACACTGGATCAAAATCTACAAGATTTAGTACGCAGAAATGTGATTTCCGCCACTGAAGCGCGCAGTAAAGCCGCCAATAAAGAGTCGATTATTGGTTAAGATTTTGTTTCAAATACGATTTTAAATATTAGCTGAAAATTAGGCATTTAAATTAGGACTACATGATGGAAAAAGGCCAGGCCGAGAAATTTGTATTTGATTTGCTACGTTTGATGATTAGCAAAAAAGCGTCTGATATGTTCATCACAGCCGGTTTTCCGCCTGCAATGAAAATTGACGGAAAAATGACGCCAATCAGTCAACAAGTGTTGTCAGCACAACAAGCGCGTGAAATTGGCCGTTCGATTATGAATGACAAACAAGCGGCAGAGTTTGATGCCAGTAGTGAATGTAATTTTGCGATTGGCTTACCAGGTGTTGCGCGATTCAGGGTGAACGCTTTTGTACAGCGCGGTTCTGTGGGTTTGGTGTTTAGAACCATTGCCACCAAAATTCCTAAATTTGAAGACTTAGGTCTGCCTGAAGTATTAAAAGATATTGCCATGACAAAACGTGGTTTGGTGATTTTTGTTGGCGGTACAGGTTCTGGAAAATCTACTTCTTTGGCAGCCATGGTTGGTTATCGCAATGAGAATAGCTATGGGCATATTATTACCATTGAAGATCCAGTTGAATTTGTCCATGAACATAAAAACTGCATTATTACCCAGCGCGAAGTTGGCGTAGATACCGATAATTGGCATATTGCACTTAAAAATACGTTACGCCAGGCGCCAGATGTGATTTTGATTGGAGAGATTCGTGACCGTGAAACCATGGATTATGCGATTGCATTTGCTGAAACAGGACATTTATGCATGGCTACATTGCATGCTAATAGTACCAATCAGGCTTTAGATCGCATTATCAACTTTTTCCCAGAAGAGCGTCGTCACCAGTTACTAATGGACTTATCATTGAATACGCGTGCGTTTATTTCGCAACGGTTGATTCCTAAAGTAGATGGTATTGGTCGAGCTGCTGCAATTGAAATTATGATTAATTCACCACTGATTTCAGATTTAATCTTCAAAGGTGATGTGCATGAAATTAAAGAAATTATCAGCCGCTCACGCGAGTTGGGCATGCAAACCTTTGATCAGGCTTTGTTTGATTTGCATGAATCAGGCGCAATTAGTTATGAAGATGCGTTGCGAAATGCGGACTCTGTGAATGATTTACGCTTGAAAGTGAAATTGCATGGCAAAGGTGCGCATGATAAAGATTTGTCCGCAGGCTTAGATCACTTGGGCATTGTTTAGTCAATTGAGTCTTTAACAAATAACGCTCAAATAAAAAAAAGCCGATAATTTATCGGCTTTTTTATTGGTTAATTAAGGTTAACTTAACCCATTAAAACATTCATTATTCTATCGAAACCTCTACTCGTCTCGCTTCAGCCAAATCCGTTCCGCCATCTACACTTTGCGGTTTGCGCTTGTCGATTCTGTCATCATCAATACCTGCAGCTTCTAATGCATCTTCGACAGATTCGGCGCGGTTTTTAGCCAGCTTTTCGTTAGATGCTTTATTGCCACTAGGATCATGATAACCAGACAAAACTGCTTTGGCTTCAGGATGCGCTTTTAGCCATTCGATAATCGCCGCAAGGCTGGTGTTGGCATCGTTTGGCAACGTAGTCTTGCCTGTATCGAAATACAACTTAACCGCTGCTGGTGGTGCAACTGTTGCAACTGGTGAATCAACAGTTTTAACGACAAACTGATTAACGATCGTCACGGCTGATCCAAAAAACGCCTGTGCATCAGTACCTTTTTGCTGTTTGATCGCCTCACTATCGACGATGCCAGATAACAACACTTTTTTATCGTCACCTTGCGCACGTAAGTCTTCACCGCTCAATAGCATCTTTAACTTGTCAGAGTCAGCTAGCCAAGTGATGTTTGAAATATCACCCGTGCTAGTCACCTCACTTTGGGTTGCAGTAAAACTGAATCCACTAGTTGCTGTGGTAGTTTGCGATGTTTCTACTGGTGGTATTGTCGTTTCAGCTGAAGTGTCAGTTGAAACGCCGCAACAAGCACTAGTTGGTCCACGGCCTGTGAGCAACATCCACAGTAATATTAAAGCAAGAATAAGTGCAACTATCCATGTCCAGCGGTTGTAACTAGCCTGGTTTTTCGCAGAATTGTTGGTTTGCATCGTTATACTCCCTGGTTGTTAATGGTTATTTTTTAACGCCACCAGAAAGCTCGTCTTGCAGTTTTTTGAGCTCAGCCCATTTGTTAGCCGATGCCAGTTTTGCTTGTTTGGCCCAAGTGCTTGGGTTGGCAATGCGGAAACGTGCGCCACCTTTATCTAAAATCGCACGTATTTGCGGCACGGTTTGTTCGGCTAATTGGGCGAATGTTTTAATGCCACTATCAATCAATAATTCATTGATTTTTGGCCCGATACCTTCAACAATCGTTAAATCATTGGCATTTTTTAGGCTAAATCCAGCAGCTTTTGCGGCGGCAATATCAATGGCCGAACTGGCAGGTTTTGGCGTAGCTTTTGGTTTTGCTACAGGTACTGGTGTAACAACTGTTGAGGCAGGAATATCTGCTAATTTAGCAGGCGGCGGTTCTGATTTTGTCGCAGGAACTGGTTTTGTAACAGGAATAGGTTCAGTTTGATGGGGTTTATTGGAGCATTTGCACAACCAACGATTCAATAGCCAGCCGATTAAAACGCCTAAAAGCAACCAAAACCAGCAGCATGATAAGGTACTAAAAAATGCACTCATTATTACTCCCCAATAAAATGATGAATCGAAACAAAAACTTAATTAATACAAAACTCCAATTAATTTAAAGACTATCTGCGTCTTTTGGTAAAACGTCAAGTGGCAGAAATTATTTAGGAGTAATTCACCATGAAAAATAAGTGAATGGCACTAGCTTTTTATACAAGCGCTTTGATAAGTAATTTGCCCATGTAATAAGGTATATTGCACTTTACCCATCATTTCTAAACTCAAAAATGGTGTATTTTTACCATGGCTTTTTAATTCGCTAGGCGTGACTTTCCAGATTTTTTCAGGGTTAAAAATCGCAATATCAGCATCGCGCCCAATAGATAAATCGCCACTGTTAATGCCTAATATTTGGGCTGGCTGATAAGTGATTTTTGCAATCGCTTCTGCAAGGCTTAATTTTTGATTTTCTGCCCATTTAAGTGCAAGCGGCAATAATAATTCCAGGCCAGTCGCGCCAGCTTCTGATTCAGTAAATGGCAGTAGTTTGGCGTCATCATTCACTGGCGTGTGGTCAGAGCAAATGGCGTCTAACGTGCCATCTTTTAAACCTTGGCATAAGGCCTCTTTATCGCGCATGCTGCGTAATGGTGGTTTGAGATGTGCGTGTGAATTGAAAAAGCCAATATCAAAATCGGTTAAATGTAAGTGATGCGCGCTGACATCGGCGGTGACTTGTACACCTTGTTTTTTTGCTTCGCGCACAAGGTTAACACCTTCGGCAGTCGATAATCTGCACAGGTGTATTTTTGTGTTGGTTTCGCGCGCGATGCGTAAAATGCTGGCGATGGCCAAGCATTCGGCCGCGGCAGGAATGCCTTTTAAGCCCAATCTACTGGCCAATTCGCCATCATGCGCAACACCGTTTTTGGCAAGATAATCATCTTCTGCGCGTAAAAACAAGGTGAAACCAAACGTAGAGGCGTATTCGCACGCGCGCCATAACACTTGCGTATCAATGATGGCTTCGTCTGCTTGGCTGAAACCGACACAGCCAGCTTCGGTCAATTTACACATTTCAGTGAGTAATTTACCTTCTAGCTGACGCGTTAATGCACCGAGTGGATAAACATGCGCCAAGTTGAGTTGTTTGGCGCGGTATTTCAGCATTTCAACAAGCCCAGGCTCATCTAACACTGGCTGCGTATCTGGTGTGCAAGCGAGGCTGGTCACGCCGCCAGCTGCCGCTGCATTTAACTCGCTCACCAATGTTGCGCTGTATTCAGAACCAGGCTCGCGTAGTCTTGCGCTTAAATCGATAAAGCCAGGGCTAACGATTAAGCCGCTGGCATCAATAGTTTGATTCGCTGTAAAGTCGGCTGGCTTGTTGCCAATAGCAACGATTTTTCCAGCAGCGATGTAAACGTCATGCTGGGCATCAATTTTATTTTTCGGGTCAATCAAATGCCCATTTTTAATATGAATTTTCATACGCTATTCCCTACTTGTCCGCCTACACTGCCACCACCAAGAATCGCCATAACTGCCATGCGCACGGCGATACCATAAGTCACTTGCGGCAATATAACGGATTGGTTGCCATCCGCCACGCAAGAATCAATCTCTACACCGCGGTTCATCGGGCCAGGATGCATGACGATTGCATCAGGTTTAGCTAATTGCAGTTTTTCTTGTGTTAAGCCAAAGGTTTTAAAATACTCTTGTGCCGATGGCAGCATCGCGCCGTTCATGCGTTCGTTTTGCAGACGCAGCATCATAATGACGTCTACATCTTTTAAGCCAGCTTTCATGTCATGGAAAACTTGCACACCGAGTTTTTCGACATCAGTCGGTAATAAAGTTTTGGGTGCGATCACACGCACTTCTGGCACGCCTAGTGTTGTCAGCGCATGAATCTCGCTTCTGGCAACGCGCGAGTGCAGCACATCGCCCACCAAAGCGACACGCAGGTTATGCATATCGGGTTTGTAGCGACGAATGGTGAAAACATCTAACAAGCCTTGCGTTGGATGCGCATGACGACCATCGCCCGCATTAATCACACTAATATTATCTGGCACATGTTGCGCAATAAAATGCGCCGCGCCGCTTTGGCTGTGGCGCACCACAAACATATCGGCATGCATGGCGATGAGATTATCCACCGTATCTAAAATCGTCTCGCCTTTTGATTGGCTAGATGTGCCCACATTCAGATTAATCACATCGGCAGACAATCTTTTTGCGGCGATTTCAAATGTAGTACGTGTGCGCGTGCTGTTTTCAAAGAAGATATTGCACACGGTTTTCCCGCGCAATAAAGGCACTTTTTTAATGTCGCGCTCGGCTACGCCAACAAAAGTTTCAGCAGTATCCAATATTTGATTGAGTATGCGCTTCGGCAAGCCCTCGATGGTGAGCAGGTGTTTTAGATTGCCGTCAGAATCAAGTTGTGGATTAATCATTATTGGGCTTTATTTGGCATTAACTAAATTTTCTGTGTCAGGATTATCTAAATTTTTCTTACTGAATTTATTTTAACAAGTCGTTTTCTGAAAAATTGTCTTCTAGGCTTAAATGCAACTTACCTTTGGTGTCTTGCGATAACTGTAAACTTTGCTTGGGATTGAGCAGAATTTCCGCCCCCACGATATTCGGCAAAATAGGCAGCTCTGCGCCGCCGCGGTTAATTAAAACTGCCAAAGTGATGCTCGCTGGTCTGCCGTAATCGAATAATTCATTCATCGCGGCGCGCGTGGTGCGGCCTGTGTAGAAGATATCATCGATTAAGATAATGTGTTTGTCTTGCACATTAAAGGCGATATTAGAAGGTTTAGATTGCGCTTTTAATCCGCGCTGCGCATAGTCATCGCGATATAGCGCGGCATCTAGCGTTCCATAAGGAATATCTAATTTTAAAGTCGCTAAGATGCGCTGCATTAACCATACGCCACCACTATGAATGCCTACAAAAGCGCACTGTCCAATAGATGGCGCTTGATTTAATTGCGTCTCAATTTTGGTGGTAATGTCGGTTAATAATGTTTCAGGATTCGGTAGTTGCATAGCCGTTTTTTGTTCAAAGTCCATCAAAGTGCGATTGTAATATGGTTTGTGCTGCGACGGCATCGATCAAGCCTTTTTGCTTGAAGCCCTTTACGCCGGCTGCGTTTAAGTTTTGTGCGGCATCTGCCGAACTCAGGCGCTCATCAATCATCATCACAGGCAAATTAAAACGGCCTTCTAGCCGCTGCGCAAATTTTTTAGCCAAACTGGTTAACAAATGTTCGCCACCATCCATATGCGTTGGCAAGCCAACGATTAACAGGCTAGGGCGCCATTCTTCAATAATCGTGGCAATGGCGTTAAAACGCGCATCGTTGGTTTCAGATTCAATTGTCGTCAGCGGATGCGCTACTTTTAATAAAGTCTCACCTACGGCAACACCAATGCGTTTTTCACCGAAATCAAAGGCTAATACCGTGCCAGTGATTTCCGGATATTTGCGCTCTAAAATCGGCAAATGGCTTTGGCTTAAGCTGTTACTCGATCTAATTTTTGGGCCGTTTTTAAGTAAGTCGCTTTGCATCATTTAAGCATGCCCAGCAACATCGGATAAATTAGCCAAATTAAGCCCCATTAACTGCATGGCGAGGTCAAATTTTTCATGATTTGGCGCGTCGAAAATAAGTGCGTGAATATCGTGCAGATTGTTTGTATCCAAACTTAACCATGTATTGTTAAGTATTTCTTCTTCCAGTTGGCCAGGTGTCCAGCCCGCATAACCCAAAGCCACCAGCATTTTTTCTGGCGCATTGTTTTCCGCAGCAGCTTCTAAGATATCTTTTGATGTGGTGAGCGCAATCGTGTTGCCGACTAAAATGGTTGAGTTGTATTCGATAAGCGGCGTATGCAAAATAAAACCGCGGTCAATTTGCACTGGGCCGCCATAATGCACGGTTTTTCCCAGTAAGGTGGATGAATTAGCGTCGAGTTTGATTTGTTCGAACAGGTCGGTAAGTGTAATGTCGGTTGCGCGATTAACTATCACGCCCATTGCACCATCTTGATTATGCGTACATATATAAGTGATGGTTTTAGAGAAATAAGGGTCTGACACGGCGGGCATCGCGATGAGAAACTGACCTGTGAGATTGATATTTTCCAATGGTTTTAATTTTAACACGAATTAGTTTAAATGAATCAATTGGTTAACCTGATAATTCATACAAAAAGTTAACACTATTTTTAGTCTAGTTTTTTTAAATATTTAAGCTCAAAAAATTTAAGACTCTTGCTGCCCACATTCCAAATATCCTGTGATTTCCAAACCAAATCCATCCATGCTTGGCATTTTACGTGGCGTTGCCATCAGGCGCATTTTACGCACATTTAAATCCAGCAGAATCTGTGAGCCGATACCATAAGTGCGTAACTCTTGATTGTAGCGCGTCGGTTCATCCGCGTGATTGATTCGCGCCACTAAATCGGCCGCGCTTTCTCGATGTTGCAATAACACAATCACACCACATTCTGATTGAGAAACCGCTTCCATCGCTTGCAGCATATTCCAACTATGTGTACAGCTGCTGCTATCTAACAAATCAAAAACTGACAGCGGCTCATGCACACGTACTAAGGTTTCTTTTTCGGCAGAAGGTTCGCCTTTTACTAAAGCCAAATGGGTTTCGTTGGCAATCTTGTCAGAATAAGCAATCAAGCGCATCTCGCCGTAAGGCGTATTAACAGTACGTTCTGCTGCGCGCTCAATCAGTTTTTCATTCTCACTTCTGTAATGAATTAAATCAGCAATAGTGCCGATTTTGATGCCATGTTCCCGCGCAATTTCCACTAAATCCGGTAAACGCGCCATTTCGCCGTCGTCTTTTAAAATCTCACAGATAACCGATGCAGGTTCTACACCAGCCAGCGCCGCTAAATCGCAACCAGCTTCTGTGTGGCCTGCACGCACCAGCACGCCGCCATCTAAAGCTGTTAATGGAAAAATATGGCCTGGGCTAATGATGCTCTTAGGATTAGCGTCTTTGGCAACTGCGGCTTCAATGGTAGTAGCACGGTCTTTGGCGGAAATGCCTGTGGTCACGCCAGTGGCGGCTTCGATTGAAACCGTGAAATTCGTGCCTAAACGCGTGCCATTTTTTTGCACCATTGGCGGCAGATTCAATTGTTTGCAACGCGCCTCTGTTAAAGTTAAACAGATCAGTCCGCGACCATGTTTCGCCATAAAGTTAATATGCGCCGCAGTTGCAAATTCTGCTGCGATAACAAAGTCGCCTTCATTTTCACGATTCTCATCGTCAACTAAAATAACGATTTTTCCGGCTTTAATGTCGGCAATGATTTCAGTGATAGGGCTAATAGATTCAAGTGGCATTATTTGGACTTTTCATTATTCTTTTGTTCATCATTTTCTTGCGCCCATTCTGTCATACGTTCAACATAACGCGCAATTTGGTCAATTTCTAAATTCACACGACTACCTGCTTTAAGTAGGTGAAAGGTCGTATTTTGTAAAGTATGCGGAATAATATTCATGCTGAAGGTATCTTTTTCAATACTATTCACCGTTAAGCTCACGCCATTGACGCAGATTGAGCCTTTTTTTGCGATGTATTTCGATAACGCATGCGGCGCTTCAATGGTTAACGTCCAACTTTCGCCTAAATCGGTAAATGCTATCACCGTGCCCACGCCATCCACATGACCGCTGACCAAATGTCCGCCTAAATGGTCATTTAAGCGCAAAGCCTTTTCTAAATTGACGGCTTGCGGCTGATTAAGGCCGACAGTGACATTCAGTGTTTCTGTGGAAACGTGTGCATGAAAATGCGTTTGAGATTGTTGCGTTGCAGTTAAGCACACACCATTTACGGCAATGCTGTCACCCACAATCACATCTTCTAAACCTAAATTTTCAGCATGAATGACTAATTGAATGTCATTGCCCACTTGAGTTGTCGATTCAATATGCCCGACCGCTTGAATAATTCCTGTAAACATCGCACTATTTTAACAGTTCAGTTTAATCAGCGGGTGGCTTGAATTATTAATTTCTGGAATTTTTATCTTTAGCCCACTATTGAATGTGACAGAAACCAGAAAATGCTGGTTTATTTAATTGATTTAAATATATGGTACGCATTTTGCAAAGTGTAAATGAAGAAACTTCACCATTAGTTAGGTTTGCAAAATGTTGTCAGTAATGATGCACAAAATTCAATCGATTTTCCAACCGCAAGATATGCAGAAAACGCTCGGCTGGTTACATACTTTGCCCGAAATGGCAGCGTTAGATGTGCTGATTGAAACTAGGCAGCAATTATCTAAAATCCAATTCGAAACGATTTATGAGGCCAAAAACCAAATCGAATTAGTGCTGAAAATTGATAGAAATACTTATCGTCAAGCGAAGAAGGAAACGCATAAGTACTTGACTATATTGAAAATAAATAAAAAATTAGAATTTAGTATTTATAACGCAGCTTATTTGTATTACCGTCAATTATATGTTTCATACACGCAATTTTTGGCGTGCTATCAAAGCCAAGCTAAAGTTGTTCTGGCGGAAGATAAAATTAATTTGATTTTATGCCGTTTATTGAATGCGGCTTTTTCGATGGCGAAATGGCGCTATTTTGACGATCAACCTGCGCCGGCAGGCATGTGGACAACTGTCCATAATGTCATCAGACTTGCTGAAAATTTGGCGATTATGAACAAGAATTTGTTCATGTATAACTTCCACAGAAAAGAAACTAGCATTGCAACGATTTTAAAGCTGGGTTTTATGATGGATACCTTACATAAAGGTAATTACAGTCGATTACAAATTCAACTAACGGAACAAGTATTGAAGATTTGGGCGACTAACCCATTGATCTTGAATAAATATCGTCAAGATAAAATGCAGTTTTTTATTCAGTTAGAAGGCGACAAAGGCCCAGAAAGAATACGCTCAGTTGAAAAGTACGCGGAGTACCGTTTTTGGAAAACTACGCGCGTTGTGGATCAAATTGAAGCTTATTTGTGTGCGGTAGCTACACAAAAACCGTTAACAGCATTTGGTTTAGATAAAGTGGCGCCACCATCAGTGGTGCTTAAATTATTTAAAAAATTACGTGCAGAATGGTGCGTAGAGGGTTTTGAGCGCCAGCGCAGAAAAGAATCTCGGCATAAAAATAGCAAATTATTGAATGTTAGCCATGGCTTAGACAATATTTGCGAGCGATTAAAAGCGATTAATGCGAGCGCTGTGGTTGAGAGAAAAGAAGAGAGTATTCCGCTAGACTTTAGATTAGCGCAACAGCGTAAAAATAATATTGCACCCATTGTGAACATTAAGATGCATCAGCGCTATTTTGGTAACGAAAATTGGTGGATGGTGGATGAGAGCGCTGCTGGTTTTGCGGTGGATTTGGGCAAAGAGTATAGTGCTTGGATTGAGCCTGGTGTGCTAGTGGGCTACACAACGGTAGATGACAAAAATACATTGATGATTGCTGAGATAAGAAGTGTGCGTAAACTAGTCAGTGGCGTATTTAGAGCTGGATTAGAGGTTTTAGGTGCGCACTCTGCATTAACTAAAGTTGCGCGCATTGATAAAAATAATGAAACTGAAGCAGAAAGTGGTTATTTTTTAATTGATAGTAGCGACAATCGTTCAGTGAATTTTAGCCAGCTTAATATATTTTCTGGTGTGTTTATTACACAAGAAGATGGGCTGGAGAATAACGAAAAAGCTTCATTAATCTTGCCAAGAAACGAATATAAAAGCGGTAGCCAATATATGGTTCATATCAATGGCAAAGATAAAATAGTGCAGGCTGGCGCACTTGAGCGCAAACAGCGCGATTGGGTCAGTGTGGCGATTAGTATATAAAGCCTTAAGTTTTATATACTAATTTAAAGTACTTAACCTTATTTTTTAGCCAAATATCTAGATTTTTTAACTAAATATCCAGCTTGATCTTAAGCTGAATATTATAAAGTCTGCTATTAAAATAGCCCGCTAAAAACTGGAATCTTAATCGCATTAACTGCTAAGATTCTGCCTATGTCACCAATCTCAAAAATAACCTCAACAATCGAATCGAAATTGCCATTTGAACTGTTTGTCGGCTTGCGCTACACAAAAGCCAAACGCAAAAATCATTTTATTTCGTTTATTTCACTCACCAGCATGGTCGGCATCGCACTCGGGGTTGCGGCGTTAATCGTTGTACTTTCCGTGATGAACGGTTTTCAGGCAGAGTTGCGTAACCGCATTTTAGGCGTCGCTTCGCATTTGGAAATTACTGGCGCGAATAATCAGTTAAGTGATTGGCCTACGCTGGCAGAGGAAGTGAAAGCTAACCCAAAAGTGAAAGCCAGCGCACCTTATGTAATGGCGCAAGGTATGCTGAGTTATGGCCAAGGCGTACAAGGCGCAATCGTACGCGGCGTGTTGCCTAAGCTAGAAGATAAAGTGGCCGATTTAGGCCGTCATATGAAAGCGGGCAGTTTGGACGATTTGCGTGCTGGCGAATTTAATATTGTGTTAGGAGCTGATTTAGCGCATTTATTAGGCGTAGGTGTTGGCGAAAAGGTTGTGTTAATGGCGCCGCAAGGTCAATTTACGCCAACTGGCGTTGTGCCACGCATTAAACAATTTAGAGTGGTGGGTTTATTCCAAATTGGCATGTATGAGTATGATGCAGGTTTAGCCTTAATTCATATTGATGATGCGTCAAAATTGTATCGCATGGGTAATAACGTTTCGGGCTTACGTTTGAAATTGGATGACTTATTCGACGCGCCTGCAATGTCTTTGCAATTATCGCAAGACTTAAGTAAAGAGGGCACAAGCAGCTATTTTGTGACCGATTGGACACAACAGCATGCTAATTTCTTTAAAGCCGTGCAGTTAGAAAAACGTGTGATGTTTATTATTTTGACCTTAATCGTGGCAGTTGCTGCATTTAATATCGTGTCTACTTTGGTGATGGCGGTGACTGATAAGCGCGCAGATATTGCCATTATGCGTACTTTTGGCGCCAGCCCAGGTAGCATTATGCGAATTTTTATTGTGCAAGGCGCATTAATCGGCATGATTGGCACCGTATTAGGTGCGGTGCTTGGCGTGTTGATTGCGCTGAATATCGGTACTATCGTGCCGTTTATAGAAAGCGTTTTCCATGTGCAGTTTTTGGCAAAAGATGTATATTACATCAGTGATTTGCCATCCAAAGTGGAATGGCCAGATGTGTTCACCATTATTGTGATGTCTTTTGTGTTAAGTCTTTTAGCGACACTTTATCCCAGCTATAAAGCCTCTAAAATCAATCCTGCTGAGGCATTAAGATATGAATAATCAACTTAACAAAGACGCCATTATTCAATGTGATGCGCTAAAGAAAACTTATACAGGTTTGGATGTCGCGGTTTTAAATGGCATCGATTTAAGCGTAAACGCAGGTGAGCAAATCGCCATTGTCGGTACATCTGGTTCGGGTAAAAGTACCTTGTTGCATTTGCTCGGTGGTTTAGATGCGCCAACCAGCGGCACGGTGAGTTTGTCTGGCAAAAATTTAAGTGGATTATCAGAAACGCAAAAAGGCCAATTGCGTAACCAAAGCTTGGGTTTTGTGTATCAGTTTCATCATCTATTGCCAGAATTTACTGCAATCGAAAATGTCGCCATGCCATTGTTGATTCGCCGCATTTCGCGTGCCAAAGCATTAGAAGCGGCAAAAGAAATTCTCACTCAAGTGGGTTTAACGCATCGTTTAGAGCATATGCCAGGCGAACTTTCTGGCGGCGAAAGACAGCGCGCAGCGCTTGCACGCGCGTTGGTGACAAAACCCGCTTGCATATTGGCGGATGAACCGACTGGCAACTTGGACAGAGTGACGGCTAATTTGGTCTTCGATTTGTTACTGGAAATCAATAAAGCGCAAAACACCAGTTTAGTCGTTGTGACGCATGATTTAAGTTTAGCCGCCAAAATGCAACGCCAATATCGCTTGGTGGATGGTAAGCTACAAACGCTGGATTAATAAACGTTTGATTAATATAAGTGGTTAATTAACGTGATCAATCTGTTTGCAATTGGCTTTGTGTTAGGAGCTTGGTTGCTGCAGCAACAGCCTGAATTGCCCAGTATTTATGTCTACTCAGCCATTTTGCCAATGGCTTTTTTAGCTTTTAGAGCCGCTAAATTTCAACGTGACTTAACTAAAAATCCGACTCAAAATATTTCAAATCAATACTCGCTGATATTTAACTCGAAAAATATTCAGCATTTTCGAAGGTTAAGTTTATTTATCTGCGCAGTTTTGTTGGGTTTTTATTGGGCTGCTAGCTTTGCCAGCTTAAGATTAAACGATGAATTGCCCAAAGAGTGGCAACAAAAAAATATTGAATTGATTGGCGTGATTGCCACGCTGCCAGAAGCGATTGAGCGCGGCGAACGATTTCAATTTGATGTAGAAAAAGTGTTAACTCAAGACGCCACAAACAGCCTAAAAGTGCCTGCGCATATTTCACTTAATTTTTATCGCGACAGTAAATTTACTCCTCAATTTACAAACTCAGAAAATATCCCACAAGATATTAATAGCGAAAATAATTATTTTCACGCTGGAGAACGCTGGCAATTCAGTGTGAAATTAAAACGCCCGCACACCACTTATAACCCACATGGTTTTGATTTTGAGGCGTGGGCTTTAAGTGAGAATATGCGAGCCACTGGTAGTATTAATCAAAAAGGTGATCATAAAAAGTTAAGCAACTTTGTGTTTAGGCCGAATTATATCGTTGAATATTATCGCGAAAAAGTGGGTAATCGCATTTCAAACACTTTAATCAATCAGCCTTACGCTGGCGTGATCCGTGCGCTGGTAATCGGTGACGATAGTCAAATTTCAACAGCAGATTGGACTGTGTATTTACGCACAGGTACTAATCATCTGATGAGTATTTCTGGGCTACATATCACTATGCTGGCGGGTTTAGCTTTTGTAATAACCGCTTTTGTTTGGCGGCGCATACCTAATTTAGTGCTACTTTTTCCCACGCGAAAAGCAGCGACAATTGCCGGATTAATCGTTGCGATTCTTTATGCGTGCTTAGCCGGTTTATCAGTACCTACGCAACGCACCTTATTTATGTTGATGACATTCGCACTGGCGTTGTTATTGGGACGAAATATAGCTATCTCACGTGCATTATCTATCGCGTTAATGGTAGTGGTGTTAATCGATCCGTGGGCTGTGATTGCGCCTGGATTTTGGCTATCGTTTTCTGCAGTGGCGATTATCGCTTATGTAAGTGTTGGCAGGCTGAAAGCGCAACATTGGTTTGTTGAGGCAGTAAGGACGCAATGGGCGATTACACTGGGTTTGTTACCGTTATTAATCGTGATGTTTGGGCAAGCTTCGGTTATTTCACCGCTGGCCAACGCGCTTGCCATTCCTGTTATCAGCTTAGTCGTTGTGCCGTTAAGTATTGTTGGCGCGCTGTTACCCGTAGATTTCGTGTTGCACTTGGCACATTGGGTGTTGGATATTTGCATGCACGGTTTGAATTGGCTTGCAAATTTACCGATGGCGGTTTGGCAACAGCCAGCACCACCTGTTTGGGCAATGTTAACGGCGGTATTCGGCACGTTATGGCTATTGCTACCGCACGGTTTTCCGCAACGCTGGCTAGGATTGGTATTGTTTTTGCCATTGTTTTTTGTAAAGCCGCCAGCGCTAAAGATAGGCGAAATGCAAGTGAGTGTATTAGATGTCGGGCAGGGCTTAAGTGTGGTGATTAAAACCGCAAGTCATAGCTTTTTATATGATGCAGGTAGCCGCTATTCTTCACAAAGTGACGCAGGCAGCCGCATTGTCATGCCTTATTTACGCAGTATGGGTGTGACTAAATTAGATGGTTTTGTCGTGAGTCATGATGATAGCGACCACAGTGGTGGCGCTACTTCTGTATTGGCGCAAATGCCCGTTGATTGGTTAGCCACTTCATTTGATTTGCCGGACGCTTTCAAAACGAGTATGAAAACGCATGCGCGAACAGGGAAAACTTTTAAGTGCTTTGCGGGGCAACATTGGCAATGGGATGCTGTGGATTTTCAAGTGTTATATCCAAGCCAAGAAAGTTACCAAAATTTACAGTTAACTGATAATAATAAAAGTTGCGTAATCAAAATCAGCAGCGCGTTTGGCAGTATTTTATTGGTTGGTGATATTGAAAAAGCCGCAGAAGCGGAATTATTGCAAACTAATCAAGGTCTACCAAATCAGAATCTATTGGCAAGCGATGTTTTAGTCGTGCCACATCATGGCAGCAAAACTTCTTCAACTTTGGATTTTATTCAGGCAGTTGGCGCTAAAGAAGCTATCTTTACCGTCGGTTACTTGAACAGGTTTAAGCATCCCAAAGAAGAGATCGAAAAACGTTATATAAATGCAGGCACGGCGCTGTATCGATCAGATTACAACGGCGCGGTTTTATTGGATTTTAAGGCAAATAAAGCGTTAAGTATTAGTGCTTGGCGGCAGGCGCAACCGCGATATTGGCACGATAGGTATGAGGGTGTTGATTAAATGCCCAAATTAATCAAACTGGAACTTGCCGAAATGAAAGCTTCAAGCTAAAGTAGCAGCAGTTTTTTAAAACATAAGGAGTTGTGCTGTGTGGGAAATTATTCTGGCCGCTGGCTGGCCAATTTGGCCGTTAATTATTGCTTCAATCATTGCGTTAGCTATTATCGGTGAGCGTTCATGGGCGCTACGCAAAGAAGTTGTCACCCCCACAAATTTACTACCTGAAGTACAAAAATGGTTAAACCAAGGCGGCATAACGAAAGAAACATTAACTAAACTTGAAAGACATTCATTATTAGGCGAAGTATTTGCCAGTGCTTTAGCGAATGCTAAAAGCTCACGTGAAATCACTAAAGAAGCCATTGAAGAAACTGGCCGTGCAGTTGCGCATAAATTAGAGCGTTATCTGCCTACATTAGGTACGATTGCGACAGTGGCGCCATTGCTGGGCTTGCTTGGTACGGTAATTGGTATGGTTGAGTTGTTCGGTTCGTTCACCAATAGCGGCCACGATGTAGCCCAGTTTGCACGCGGTATTTCAGTAGCACTTTATAATACGGCAGCAGGTATTGTCGTTGCTGTGCCTGCAATGATCACGTATCGTTATTTCCGTGCAAAAGTAGATGGTTTGTTGGTTGATATGGAACAGCAAGCGATTAAGTTGGTAGAGATTCTGCACGACGAACGCAAATAATTTAGTAATTTACTTAAAATCACGCCAATACAGTGTTATTTTTTCTTGCCGTACAAATATGTACTGTCTACGAAAAAATCCCTCGTCTTGACGTTATTTAAAGCGAATTAAATGATAACTGATTGATTGTTAACAGGCTGATTCAAAAGGTTTAATATGAATTTTCAACGTGGTAAACGGCACGAAGAACTAGAGATGAATCTAGTGCCTTTAATTGATGTGCTATTAGTGATTATCATTTTCTTGGTGGTCAGTGCGACTTTTGCACGCACCAGCGAATTACAGATTAACTTACCAACCGCTGAAGCCAGCACACCACAAGAAAAACCTCTGATTATTACGGTAGAGGTCGATGCGAGTGGTCGTTATCTAGTAAATGGCAATGAAGTAGGCGGCGGTAGTGTCGATGAGATTTCTGCTGCGTTGACTAAAGCCGTTGGCGCTGGAAAAGATCCGACAATCGTGATTAATGCGGATGCGAAATCGACGCATCAATCGGTAGTTAACGTGATGGAAGCATCAAGATTAGCGAATTACACACACATCACATTCGCCACACAGCTTCGACAAGGCAAGTAGGCCAAGTTAATTAAATCTAGTTTAACCAAGTTTAGTTTGACTGGATTTAGTTTAGTTTGTTAGTTGTGTCGTTAGCTTTATAATTGGAAGCTATTCGTTTATATATTGATTGATATTTTATTGTCTTATCTTAATTTGCTTTATCTTAAATCTAAGCGCGCTCATTTTTCTCTGCCTATTCGACTGAACTATTAATGTCGAGATCCTCACGTAAAAAAGAAGCTATTCCGCACATTGTTAACGCAAAGTTACTTTATTTGCGTCTGTTTCGCTATGCCTGGAAATATAAAATCTATTTTTTAGTTAGTATTACTGCGCTGGTTATCTTGTCTGCCAGCAATACTGGCTTTTTGGCACTGATTAAAAAAGTGACCGATGATGGTTTCGTTAAACAATCTGCGGATCAAGTGCTTATATTGCCGTTCATGTTGTTTGGCTTAATGGCAATTCGCGCTTTGGCGGGCTTTGCTTCCACCTATTACATGCGCTGGATAGCGCGTCATGTGGTCGAAGTGATTAGAAACGAAGCGTTCAGCAAACTCATGTTATTGCCTGTTAGCTATTTTGATGCGGGCTCTTCGAGCGTAACCGTTTCTAAACTCACTTATGATACAGAACGTCTTTCTACCGTTTCAACTCGTGTCGCGTTATCCGTTATTCAAGATGCATTAACCGCAGTTGGTTTGCTGGGTTATATGCTGTATTTAGATTGGAAATTGACACTAATTTTTGTGGTCGTTACGCCATTAATGGCAATTTATTTGCGCAAAATGACGCCTAGATTGCGCAGCAGTGCTAAGCGTGTGCAAGAATCCATGGGCGATATGACCAAAGCGGCTGAAGAGGCGATTGCAGGTCAGCGTATCGTCAAGATTTTTGGTGCAGGTGAGTATGAAACAAATCGATTTGGCAAAATCGTTGGCAACAATCGTAATATTGAATTACGCTTAACGCGCATTTCTGGCTTAAATAGCTTGGTGATTGAATTTTTGGCGGCGATTGCCTTGGGTTTAGTGGTTTATTACGCGATCGGTAAATTTAGTGCTGGTGAGTTTGCTGCATTTGTCGGTGCTTTATTGATGTTAATTGCGCCAATTAAACATTTAACCGCAGCAAATGAAGAGTTTCAGATTGGTTTGGCCGCAGCGCAAAGCGTGTTTGAGATCATTGATAGTCAGTCAGAAATCAATGATGGTGAAAAAATCATTCAACGTGCCAAAGGCGGCATTGAATTTAAAAATGTGAGCTTACGTTATAACAACGCCAAAAAACTGGCATTGAATAACTTAAGTTTTACCATTCAACCCGGGGAAAAGTTGGCTCTAGTGGGGCGTTCTGGTGGTGGTAAAACCACGATGGTGAATTTATTGCCACGTTTTTATGAGTTGCAACAAGGCTTCATTTTGCTGGATGGTATAGATATTCGCGCGTTGGAATTGAAAAATCTGCGCAGTCAGTATTCATTAGTCAGTCAAGATATCGTGTTGTTTAATGACACCGTTTTCAACAATATTGCTTATGGCGCACTACGCGATTCGACTGAAGAAGAAGTGATTGAAGCGGCCAAAGCAGCACACGCATGGGAATTTATTCAGCAGTTGCCAGATGGTTTGCAAAATGAGATTGGCGATAGAGGCGTGCGCTTATCTGGTGGTCAGCGTCAGCGTATTGCCATTGCGCGTGCCATCCTTAAAAATGCGCCTATTTTATTGTTAGACGAAGCAACTAGTGCCCTGGATACGGAGTCTGAACAATTCGTACAAGCAGCTTTAGATACTTTAATGCAAGGCCGCACGACGATTGTGATTGCACATCGCCTCAGCACGATTGAAAATTCCGATAGAATTTTGGTGATGGATCAAGGCGAAATTGTCGAATCTGGCTCTCATCAGGAGTTAATCGCTAAAAATGGCTACTACAGTAAGTTATACCAAAAAGAATTTGATTAATAGAATCTGCATGATGAGATTGCGCTTGTTACGATGACTCTAACTCAAGAAATTATTAAACGCGCGTGGCGTAAAAAAAATGCACTTTATTATGTTGTGTTGGTACCACTTTCTTGGCTTTTTGCGCTGCTAACCTTATTAAGGCGCATGGCTTATAAGCAAGGTTTGCTTAAATCGCATGCATTGCCAGTTCCTGTGATTATCGTCGGTAATATTCACGTGGGTGGTAGCGGCAAAACGCCCGTGGTTATTTGGTTGGTGCAGCATTTGAAACAGTTAGGTTTTCATCCCGCGGTCATCAGTCGCGGCTATGGCGGTAGCACCAAATTAGCTACCGCAGTTAACGCTAACAGTAATCCAAAAATAGTGGGTGATGAGCCAGTACTAATCGCAAATCGGTGTGGTTGCCCAATTTGGGTCGGTGCAAACCGCATGCAAGTTGGCGCTGAGTTGCTAAAGGCACATCCAGAATGTAATGTGATTATCAGCGACGATGGCTTGCAGCATTACCGTTTACGGCGTGATATGGAAATTGCAGTTATCGATAGCGAAAATTATTTAAACAACGCTAATTTGTTGCCTGCCGGATCATTAAGAGAGTCTATTAGTCGCCTGCAAACGGTTGACGCTGTGATCAAAAATGGACAATTAAGTACAGAAATAAATCATCCAGCAAGTGTTGAAAATGCTTACTTAATGCAGTTAATTGGCTCAGAATTTTACAATCTAGCGGATCCTACTTTGAAAGCAACGGCTGCTGATTTTAAGCGTAAAAGTGTGAAAGCGCTGGCGGGAATTGGCAACCCAGCCCGTTTTTTTGAGCATTTACGTCAATTAGGTTTAAACTTTGCTTCAGCTAGTTTCGATGATCATCATCCATTTACTGCATTTGATCTGGCAAAAATGGAATGTGATGTTTTATTGATGACTGAAAAAGATGCCGTAAAATGTAAAGAATTTGCCAAGTCAAATTATTGGGTGTTGCCGATTGAGGCGAACATTGAAGGCGATTTGATGCAGCTAGTGTTGCAAAAATTGCAGCATCGCAAGCATTAAGTTTTGATTATATATTGCACATATTAAGGCATTAACATGGATTCTAAATTACTCAATATCTTAGTCTGTCCCGTTACCAAAGGGCCATTGATTTTGGATAAAAAAAACAATGAACTCATTTCTAAATCTGCGCGATTAGCTTATCCCATTCGTGATGGGATTCCGGTGATGTTGCAGGAAGAAGCGCGAAAAATCGGCCCGGATGAAAAAATAGGCACTGACGAAAAAGCGGCCCAGTAAAGTAGTGAACTAGTAAAATACTTAACTATTAAATCTGCGGATAATTTAAGTGACATTTAAAGTTGTGATTCCTGCGCGTTATGCCAGTACGCGTTTGCCAGGTAAGCCATTGCTGGATATTGCTGGCAAACCGATGGTGATACGTGTGGCGGAGCAGGCGGCAAAAAGTGGCGCAAGTGAAATTGTCATTGCAACGGATTTTGAGAAAATCAGCCACATTGCCGCACAGCATGATATTAAAGCCGTCATGACACGTATCGATCATGTTTCTGGTACCGATAGAATCGCCGAAGTCGCACATAAACTCAACTGGGCGGATGGTGATATTGTCGTCAATGTGCAAGGAGATGAGCCACTAATTGAGCCTGCATTAATCGCCGAAGTCGCTCAACACTTGGCTAATAGCCAAGATGCCGTGATGGCGACAGCCTGTCATCGCATTCATGATGAAGCTAGCTTTCTAAATCCCAATATCGTTAAAGTGGTGATAGACGCCAATGGTAACGCTTTGTATTTCAGCCGCGCGCCAATTCCATATCCGCGAGATGACGTTTATAAAGATAATATTCAAGCCTATCGGCATATTGGCATTTATGCATATCGCGTAGGATTTTTAAAGCAATATGCAGAGTTAACCAGTACAGAGCTGGAAAAAATTGAAAGTTTAGAACAACTACGTGTGTTGCATCATGGTTATAAGATTGGTGTGACGATTACTAAAAATGCACCAGCAAGTGGTGTGGATACGCAAGAGGATTTGGATTATGTCAGGCGCTTATTTTTAATTTAATTGTATTTATTTTATCGATTTAAATGCTTATTAAATATGAGTGCGAAACATAAAATACACTGCACCCAACAAGCACAAACCCGCCCATAAAAAATCCAGCTTAAGCGGTTGATGCATATAAAAAACCGCGAATGGTACAAACACACTCAATGTAATCACTTCTTGCAGCATTTTCAGCTGCGCGAGCGACAATACCGTAAAGCCAATACGGTTAGCGGGCACTTGGAACAGATATTCCACCAATGCAATACCCCAGCTAATGAGCGCGGCGATTATCCAAGGTTTATTGTTGAGCTCTTTAAGATGTGCATACCACGCAAACGACATAAAGACGTTTGCGACAGTCAGTAAGAGAATTGTTTTTAGGATTGTTGGCATTTATAAAAATTGCAAAATTAATAATAGATAACAACAACCTGAATTAAATACGGAAAGCACTCACTTTTGCGAGTGCTTTAAATCAGAGAGTTAATGGCAAGTTAACGCTTAATTTATGTCAAAAGCTAAATCGCGGATTCGCCCGTTTCACCTGTTCTAATACGAATCACTTGTTCAATGGCGCTAACAAAAATCTTGCCATCGCCAATTTTGCCAGTATGTGCCGAATTAATAATCGCTTCCATTGCGGCTTCAACCATTTCGTCGGTTACAACCAGTTCAATCTTGATCTTAGGTAAGAAATCGACGACATATTCTGCGCCGCGGTACAGTTCAGTATGACCTTTTTGGCGTCCAAAACCTTTTACTTCGGTTACTGTTAAGCCATTTACACCAATCTCAGAAAGCGATTCACGTACTTCATCTAGCTTAAATGGTTTAATCACCGCTTCAATTTTTTTCATATTCGCTCCCGTAAGTTGGTATTGATACTATTTTTGGTTCTGATTTTGCTATTAATTGGTTTTGCTAGATATGGATTTTATCTAAGTAAGGATTCTATTTTATTTCGCCACAAATTTGCTATTAAAATAAATCATTTGGTCCGTATATTTAAAAATAGCTATTAAAAATTACGAATCGAATTTTAATTTAGCGGTAATAGGGTAACGTCTATCTTTACCAAAACCACGTTGTGTAATTCTAACGCCAACTGGCGCTTGGCGGCGTTTATATTCGTTGCGATCAATCAGGTTTGTCACTTTAAGCACATCTTTTTCGCTGAATCCCAGTTGCATAATCGCATTCCGGCTTAAGTCGTCTTCCACATAAGCTTGCATAATGGCATCTAAAATTTCGTAAGCAGGTAAGCTGTCTTGGTCAGTTTGGTTGGCGCGCAGTTCTGCGCTTGGTGCGCGCGTGATGATACGTGTTGGAATGACATTTGAAAGGCTATTGCGATATTCTGCCAGTCTATATACCAGCGTTTTCGGCACATCTTTGAGCAATGAAAAACCGCCTGCCATATCACCATATAAAGTGCTGTAGCCAACGGCCATTTCGGATTTATTGCCGGTAGTAAGCACAATGCTGCCAAATTTATTAGAAAGCGCCATCAGCAACATGCCGCGGATGCGTGCTTGTAAATTCTCTTCTGCAGTATCAAATGGCAAATTGCCAAACTCTGGCGCAAGCGTGTCGCAAAATAAGTTAAATAAATCTTTAATCGGAATTTGACTATATTTAACGCCGACCAAATTGGCCATTTCAATGGCATCATCTACGCTGATGTTAGCGGTAAATTCGGATGACATCATCACAACTTTGACGCGCTCGCTACCCAAAGCATCTACCGCAATCGCCAGTGTTAACGCAGAATCTATACCACCAGATAACCCCAGCACAACGCTTGGAAAACCGTTTTTATTCACATAATCTTGTAAACCTAATTTAAGCGCATGGTAGACAGTTGCTTCAAGGCTTAATTGTGGGCTGATTGCGTTTGGTTGTGGTTGATGATTGACGTATTCTACAAAACTTAATGCTTCAACAAAATTAGGTAGTTGTTGTGTGGCTTTACCCGTGTTATCCAACACAAATGAACCGCCATCAAATACCAGCTCATCTTGTCCACCGACTAAATTAACATATATCACGCTCAAGCCGGTTTCGGACACGCGCTCAGCCAATACTTCATGGCGAGTCACTAGTTTATCTATGTGGTAGGGCGAGGCGTTGAGAGAGATCAATAGTTCTGCACCTGCCTGCTCAGCGCGGATTGCGGGTATAGATTCCCAACCATCAGCACAAATGATGACGCCGATTTGAGTGCCCAAATGCTCAAAAACCAAAGGAGTATTGCCAGCCTCAAAATAGCGCTCTTCATCAAAAACACTGTAATTGGGCAAGCATTGTTTGTGATAAGTGGCCGTGATTTGCCCATTTTCAATAATGGAAGCCGCATTGAAAAGCTGTTCATTTTCTAAATGCGGATGGCCAATCAGTAAGGTGATATTGGGTAGTGCACGTGCGATTTTTTGCAGTGCGCGCTCACACGCTGTATTAAAGTCATCTCTAAACAACAAGTCTTCTGGTGGGTAACCGCATAAAGCCAGTTCTGGCGTGACGATTAAGCTAGCACCAGCGGCATGCGCGCGGTTAGCGTAATCAAGAATTTTGTCCGTATTGCCAGCGATATCGCCTACAGTACAATTAATTTGCGCTAAAGCGATTTTCATAGTTAACGCGTTAATTCCTTTAATAAATCTATATTGCCATTAATGTTTTCTCTAGGTCGAACTATAGAAAATATGTTCGTATTACAAAACAACGGTGACAAAATTAGCATAGATTGATGAAGGCAATTAATATTTTCCACCTGCATCTTTCATGATCTTAACGATTTCGCTATCACCTTTTTTAAGCGCGTAAACATAAGCGGTTAAGCCATATTTATCACGTGCTTTTACATTCGCTTTGTGATCAAGCAGCAATTTCACTAATTCTTCAGAGCCTGTATCAACGGCCAATTGTAAAAGGGGCGTGCCTTCAGAATCTTGATGATTCACATCGGCGCCTCTTTCAATTAAAACTTTGGCAGCTGCTAACTGAGTTTTCTTAATCGCCCAAGTAAGTGCAGTCCAGCGTGATTGGTCTTCTATATCTGGTTTAGCACCCTTATCCAACATATAAGCAACCGCTGGCGCATGACCTTCGCGTGCCGCATACATCAAAGGCGTCACACCTAAACGATCGCCTGCATCAGGTTTTGCACCTTTTGCCATCAGTGATGTGATGGTTGGAACATCACCACTTTTTGCTGCATACATCAATGCAGTTTTACCATCATCTGCTTTAGAATTGGCATCAACACCATGTTGAATCATTAAGTTAACCACTTCGGAATAGCCAGAAGTGGCTGCCATACCAAATGCACTCCAACCACTTTCATCGCGGATTTTCGGATCAGCACCTTTATCAAGCAACACTTTCACCGTGGCTACATGGTTTTTCTTTGCGGCGAACATCAATGCAGTCCAGCCACCTTTATCCTTTGCATTAACCTCTGCACCTTTATTGATTAAAGCCGTAACAACATCAGCACGGTCTTTGCGCGCGGCGTACATCAGCGCAGTAATGCCATTTTCATCTTTAGCGTTAGCATTAGCGCCACCATCCAGAATGGCTTTTACCGTTGTTACATCGCCTTTGGATGCGGCGGTTAATAGGTAGGGAACATCTTCTGCAACGCATAATTGTGTTGCGAGGCTTAATATTAAGCCAATAACAAAACTTGTTATTCCACCATTATTTATCTTCAAGAGTTAATTACCTTTTCGATTTTAATTGTATTGCTTGAACAACGGCTTCACCTAAGCCAGCAGGTGAGCTTGCCACCACGCAGCCCGCATTTTCCAATGCGGAAATCTTATCTTCTGCACGGCCGCTACCGCCAGAGATAATCGCACCTGCGTGTCCCATGCGTTTGCCAGCGGGTGCGGTTAAGCCTGCAATGTAGGCAGCGACTGGTTTAGTGACATAGTGTTTAATAAAATCTGCCGCAGCTTCTTCGTCAGAGCCTCCGATTTCACCCACCATAATAATCGCTTCCGTTTCAGGGTCAGCTTCAAATAATGTTAAACATTCAATAAAATTTAAGCCTTTAATTGGATCGCCGCCAATGCCCACACAAGTTGTTTGACCCAAACCCAGCGCAGTAGTTTGATGCACGGCTTCATAAGTGAGCGTGCCAGAACGCGATACCACGCCAACCTTACCGCGCAGATGAATACTGCCAGGCATAATGCCGATTTTGCATTCATCCGGCGTGATAATGCCAGGGCAATTTGGGCCAATCAATCTAGCGCCATTGGCTTTTAAAGCCGCTTTCACATTTAGCATATCCAATACTGGGATGCCTTCGGTAATGCAGACAATCAATTCAATGCCAGCATCCGCCGCTTCCAAAATCGAATCGGCCGCATAAGGTGGCGGCACATAAATCACGCTGGCGTTGGCTTGCGTTTCACGCACCGCTTCTCGCATGGTGTTGAATACTGGCAGGTTTAGATGTAATTGACCGCCTTTGCCTGGTGTAACGCCCCCTACCATTTTTGTGCCGTATGCAATGGCTTGTTCAGAATGAAATGTGCCTTGTTTCCCAGTAAAGCCCTGACATAGCACTTTGGTATTTTTATTGACTAAAATCGCCATTATTTTGCTTCCTGATTTTTAACAGAAAGTACGGCTTGTTTAGCCGCATCGGTTAAATTTTCTGCCGAGATAATATTTAAGCCACTCTCACGCAGCATTTTCTTGCCCAAATCAACGTTGGTTCCTTCTAAACGCACGACTACTGGAATAGTCATGCCGACTTCTTTCACCGCAGTAATAATGCCTTCTGCAATAATATCGCAGCGCATAATGCCGCCGAAAATATTCACCAAGATTGCCTTAACGTTATGATCGGCCAAAATAATTTTAAACGCTTTGGTCACCGTTTCCGCTGAAGCGCCGCCACCCACATCTAAAAAGTTGGCTGGCATACCACCATGCAATTTAATTAAATCCATGGTTGCCATCGCCAGACCTGCACCATTTACCATGCAGCCAATATTGCCGTTTAGCGCAATATAGTTTAAACCCGCCGCATGTGCCACTGCTTCTTTGCTATCTTCTTGCGACCAATCGCGCTGTGCGCTTACCTCTTTTTGGCGATACAACGCATTGTCATCCACGCTCATTTTGCAATCCAGCGCGACCAGTTTTCCATCCGATGTCACAATCAATGGATTGATTTCCAGCAAAGCCAAATCATTTTCTTTAAACAGTTGGTATAAACCTTTTAGCATTTTGGTAAAAGCGGCAATTTGTTCACCACTTAACGCTAATTTAAAAGCCAAATTACGTGCTTGAAAATCCACTAAACCGTTTAGCGGATCACACACTTCTTGCAGAATCTGTTCGGGATGATTGGCTGCAATCTCTTCAATATCCATGCCACCAGCTGATGATGCAACCACCACGACGCGCTCTAAACTTCTATCAACCAGCATCGATAAATACAATTCGCGCGCGATTGGCAAGGTTTCTTCAATCAAAACTTGGCTGACCATTTGCCCATCAGGGGCATTTTGGTAGGTGATTAATTGCTTGCCTAATAATGCCGTCGCGGTTGCTTCCACTTCTGCTACGGATTTAACCAGCTTAACGCCACCCGCTTTACCACGGCCACCCGCATGTATTTGCGCTTTTACTACCCATGCATTTGATTTGATTGTTTCTGCTGCATGGCGTGCCAATTCAGCAGAGTTTGCAACCATGCCGCTAGGCGTTGGCAGGCCGTAAAGTTGTAATAAAGATTTGGCTTGATATTCGTGTAAATTCATTTTAAAGTGATTTTTGGCAGGTTTTAATTTTAGCTGACATTTTCGCGCAAAAGCGCTGTATAAGCTAGTAAAAAAGCCACTTCAAGTCATCACGTTAAACCACTAAGCGCAATCTAAAGGAAATCAAATGACACAAGCATCGCAAACTTTGCGTGAAATTACCGGTATGGGCTTTAGCCATGCTAGCCTAAAAGACTCTGCTTTGATTTTGGTGGATTGCCAAAATACTTACCGTCGTGGCGTGATGCAGTTAACCAATGTAGAGCCTGCAATTTTAGAGGCGCAAAAGCTGTTAACAATGGCGCGCGATTTAAAAGTGCCTATCATCCATATTCAGCATGATGCTGGCGTGGGTACGCCGTACGATATCACCGCAGATATTGGAGCGATTTCAGCAGAGGTTGCGCCTAAAAATGGTGAAGTCGTAGTGGTTAAGAATTATCCGAATGCGTTTTGGCATACTCATTTAGAGGCACAATTAAAGGCCTTGGGCATTGAAAATGTAGTGTTAGCTGGATTTATGACACATATGTGTATTAACTCCACCGCACGAGGCGCGTTTAATTTAGGCTTTAAGCCGATGATTATTGCCAGTGCGTGCGCAACACGCAGCTTAACTAGCGCTAATGGCAAAATAATTGACGCGCAAACGATGCATGATAGTGCGTTGGCTGCTGTGAGAGATTTGTTTGCGGTTGTTGTGGATTATGTGGCAAGTTTGAAAATTTAATTATAGATATCTACAAGATATTAACCAGATAGCGAACGGAGGTGCGTTGTCGGTAAGCTTGTCACGCGAACGAATTGCTGAAATGATGCAAGCAATGCCGCTTATAGTTGCCCGGCGCAATAGCCATGTCACTGGTTTTTTGATGATGACAACACGTGCGATGAATGCAGATATTCCCATTATCAAGGCGATGTTTACTGCTTATGAAGGTTCGGCTGATGCTTATGTTTACGGCCCAGTCTGTGTTGGAGCAGAAGAGCGTAGAAAAGGCTTAGCTCAAGCCATGTTTGCGGAGCTGAAACGTCTTCAGCCAGGTAGAGAAGGTGTGCTTTTTATACGACTTGATAATGAGGCTTCACTGCGAGCCCATATACGTATGGGAATGAAAGAGACCGCTAAATTTAGGTTTAATGGTTCAGACTATCTGGTCTTTTCATAGATCGGGTAATCAAAGTATTTCAGCACAGACTCGCAAAATAACAAATCTATTCAACAGTGCATGAGCGCTTGTAATTTGGCTGATTAAACCAGTTAATAAAAATGGCGAGGCAAAGTTTTTTGCCTCGCCATTTAATTTAAAACAAAACTCTATAAATCTTGTTCCCAAGCATTGCCATATACTTTACCGTTGCGCGATAAGATAAACATTTGATACATGCTAGTTACCCACATAAATGTCGATGCGACGCTGTAACCGATACCGCCGATAATCGTGAACCATGCAAAACCAGGATTTAACTTGGTTAACCACCATGACAATATATCCACAATTAAGAATGCAAATGGGAATGCGATAGCAATGATTTTAAGTGTTTTCGGCACACCAACTGCAAAGCTGAAAATGAAGCCGATAAAGAAGAAGATAAAGCTAATGCCAAATAAGTGAATGTGCGATACGCGGGTTAAGCTTTGAATGGTCGCGCCTTCGCCAGTTGCGGCTACTTTTTGTACTTCTTCGAAATTTTTAAAGTTAGGGATATTCGGCACAACGCTGTGACACATTACGCAATGTTGCGCGAAAACGCCTTTAAAATGTGCATCCCAATCATCTTTTGGCGCGCCTTTGTGTACCCATTGAATAATATCTGCGCGTACTGGGTCTGGCGCATTGGCTTTCATTGAGCCATTTAATTTGCTCTCTAATAAACTGTGTGTGCGGTCGCCATAATAGCTATAGACAATGTCATTTTTAGATAAACCAACTTTGCCGTCTGCCATGCCGTGGGTGAGCATGATTTGCAAACCTGCCATCAATAAACCAACGCCGATAACAATTAAATAGCCCGCAAATAAAGTTTTTAATGGCCATGGTAGATTAGGTAGATTTAACCAAGCCAAATTGGCAGGTACATTATTTGTTGCGTTATTTTCTGTATTATTTTGAGTCGTTTTCATGCAAATCCCCTAAAAAGATGAATGAAAAATTTTTTATTTGATGATAAAAATTCTTTGATTAATTATAAGTGAGAAGCGAGCATCAACCTAAGATAATCTTAAACATAAGCGATTATTGCGCCCAGTCTTTAATTGAATTATTCAACTGATATAATTGATGTTTTAAACAGGTTAAGTTTTTATGCGTTTAGTTATTCAAGGCCGTGCAATCAGCGTGGCGCATCTTACTCATATTCATCGCTTGGTTGGCGGTAATACTCAATTTATGCAGGTGGCTGAATTTGCCTATTATTTGCCAGTATCTACCAATGATTATTTACCTGATCATTTTTCAGGCGTACAGACTTTTTGTGCCGAACAGAAAATCGATTTTGCGTTAGTGCCAGATGCGCAACGTTTGAGCCATTTTGGCTTATGCGTGATGGATATGGATTCCACGTTAATTAATATCGAATGCATCGATGAAATCGCGGATTTAATGGGTTTGAAACCACAAATATCCGCGATTACAGAAAGTGCGATGCGTGGCGAAATCAATTTTTCCACCAGCTTAATACAACGTGTGGCTTTGCTAAAAGGTTTGCCAGAAACTGCATTACAACGCGTGATTGATGAGCGCTTGCAGCTGAACCCCGGCGCGCAGGAATGGATTGCCGCGTGTAAGGCAAACAATATTAAAACCATGGTGGTTTCTGGCGGATTTACGTTCTTTGCTAACCATGTTAAAACTTTGCTTGGCTTAGATTATGCGGTATCGAATACGCTAGAAATCATTGATGGAAAACTGACTGGTCATATTGTCGGTGATATTGTTGATGCAGAACGCAAAGCAGCAGAGTTGCTCAGTTTGCGCGACAAATTGGGATTAAATCCTGACCAGACGATTGCAATCGGTGATGGCGCAAATGACCTTAAAATGATGGAAATTGCAGGAATCGGTGTGGCGTATCATGCCAAACCAGTTGTGCAAGAACAAGCTAGTTACGCACTGAATTTCAGCGGTTTAGATGGCGTTGCAAACTTATTAACTGCTTAATTTAATTCAGTAAAGCTAACTCTGCTTCAGTAAAACCCGCTTGGCGCCTTGCCTCTAAATTGAAAGGAGGGCGCAATTTTGGCGCGCTGTATTGTTTGCAGAGTAATTCAAATGTGGCAATTGGCTCTAACTCACGCAGCTGGCAAAGCCAGTTATACCAATAATTACCGATGGCAACATGGCCGATTTCATCGCGCAAAATAATGGCCAAGATGTCAGCAGCAGCCATATCACCCACTTGAGAAAGTTTGTTGCGTAACGAAGGGCTGGCGTCTAAGCCGCGCGCTTCCATGGTGCGCGGCACTAATGCCATCCGCGCTAAAACATCATCTTTGGTTCTATCAACCATTTCCCACAAGCTATTATGACCAGTCAAGCTGCCATATTCAAAGCCTAGTGTGTGCAGATGCGCATTCAATAGTGAAAAGTGAAGCGCTTCCTCAGTGGCTACTTTTAACCAATCAGTGTAGTAATTTTCAGGCATATCGGCAAAGCGCCAAATCGCATCTAACGCCAGATTGATTGCGTTAAATTCAATATGGGCGAGCGCATGTATTAACGCCGCGCGACCTTCAATGGTGCGCATCGAGCGTTTAGGTAATTCTAGCGGACCAACTAATTCGGGTTTGAGCGGCCTGCCAGGAATGGCAGCGGTGGGAGTTAACGGTTTTTTTGACTCAATAATTATCCGTGGATTTTTATCGTGAGTCATGGCACCTAAAGCCATAACGCCCGTAGCTTTAATCATCGCATCCGATTCGCAAAGCCAATCCAGCGCGGCTTTGCGAAGCTCCAACGGTTGCTGCGGCATACTCAATTATTTAATTTCAAGAAAATCCAGTTCGCCTGCTTTCATATCTGGAATCAATAAAAATGTTCCGTCATAAGATAAAGCAATGTCTGCAGAAGCTTTGTAACCTTCTTTAATCACGCGTGCTTTGCCAGCAACTACTTCAAATATTGTGCCGCTTTTCCAAGAGCTAATAATGATTTTGCCTGCTTTGGTTTTGACTAAACCATCGCCACCAGCAAAACCTTCTGCCACTTTGGTGGTTGCGCCAGTTGTTAAATTAATGCGATACAAAATACCGGATTCAAAATCAATCGATAGCAAATTATTACGACCTTCAAATAACAGGCCATTTGGCGCCAGAATATCTGGATTTTTGCTATCGACCACCACAGTAACGGGCGCACCACCTTTAGCGACTTTATATATTGAACCGCCGGATTTTAAATCACCGCTATCGCTTACAAATAAATTGCCCACTTTGTCGGCTTCTAAATCGTTTAGGAACACAGGTGGTTTAGGGAAAGCTGTTGCCGCGGCATATACCTGCCAAGTGCCATCTTTTTTGATTTCAATAATACGCGCTTTATCTGCCACATAAAGCTTGTCGCCAATAATCGCTAAGCCTTTTGGATCATCTAAACCTTTTGCAAAAACGGTGACATTGCCTTTTTTATCGACTTTACTGATTTGACCGTCACCGTTGACATCTGGCGCGCCGATTTCAGAAATATAAATTGTGCCGTCTTTGGCTTGCACAACTGATTCTGGCGTTTTAAGGCCAGTAATTTTTGTTGGCAACGGATCTTTTGCATAAACAGTTAATGTTTGAAGTAAAGCCAATGCGAGTAGTGTTTTTTTCATTTTCTAGTACCTTTTGAGTGTTTTTAATGGTTAAGTTTGGAATTAACTAGGTTTAAATTAGCTTAGCGTCTCAGTAATAAATTTTGGCGACAGGTAAATCGTCTAACGCTGCACAGAGCGCTTTCGCATTGCCATTTTGTGCAGTGTTGATCGCCGATGTAAACGATTTGTCAGTTTCTAATTTGTTAATGATTTTATCCATCGCCTTAATATAGGCTTTTTCCATGTAAAAATCCGGTTTAATACCTAAATCACCATTTTGCTGCGCTTGTTTTTTTACGCTGATAAATGGCTTTTCTAAATCTTTTAGTTCAGTCGAATTAATAAATACTCTGGCAATCATCTCTGCATGAAAAACGCGCAGTTGCGGGTTATAAAACATATGCGGCTCTAGCAATAAAACCACATTCGCATTCTCGCTATTTGCGCAGTGCTGAATATTTTCAAAGCGTTTTTCCAGTGATTTAAAAGCTGCTTTTTCCGCAAGCGGGCCCTTCATATGCCATACATCCAAATAGGGATGCAACAAGCGTACAGGATGCTCATAATGGGTTTTTGCGATATGCACGGCAATATTTCCAGGTAACTTAGCATGCTGTAACGGGGCACTTTCTGCTAACGCAATATTAGCCATGAATAAGCTCATGAGTAACCAGATAACTGTTTTAAATAATCGATTGATAAGCATAATTGGTCTTAAATATGGGTTAACTTAATTGTTTTATAATAGACATTAATTTATTAAGTAATTGATTTTTAATAATTAATTTTCTTTGTATGTGATGCGATAAATGTAGCCAGCGCGGTCATCAGAAACATATAGTGCACCATCTTTACCGACAATCACATCAATCGGCCTGCCCCAAACATTGGCGCTGTCTTTCTGTTCATTTATATTCAGCCAGCCAGTGGCAAAATCTGTCACTTCAGTTGGACTATCACTATCAAATTTTACGCGCACCAATTTATAACCGCTAGGTTTTTGGCGATTCCATGAGCCATGTAGCGCGACGACTGCATCATTTTTATATTCTGCCGGCCAGTTGGTTTTATCTAAAAAAGTAATGCCAATTGGCGTTGAGTGTGAAATAAACGTAATGGCGGGCGGTGTCGTGGTTTGGCAAAAACTGGCTTCGCCGACGAAATTAGGGTCTTGAACCATCGATTTTAAGTTATCGGGATTCCCCCAGCAATAAGGCCAGCCATAGTGTTTGCCCGCTTCAATCTTATTCAAATGCTCAGGCGGAATCTCATCATTCACTTTGCCATTTTTAGTACTGGAACGCATATCCGAACCATTATTCGTTGCAAACATCGCATCAGTTTTTGGCTGCCATGCAAAACTTTGGCTGTTGCGCAAACCTCTGGCCCAAGTGGGGTCAGCGGCATGTCTGCCAAGTGTCACTAAACTGCCAGCGGGTTTTCCTTCAAGCGTATAGCGCTGGATAGTGGCGCGGGTAGCGTCTGTTTCTGTACACACATTACAACTAGAGCCGATATTGATATAAAGGTGATTATCTGGCCCCAATTTGATGGTTTTTTGCGTGTGATGGCCGAACGCTAAATTGCTGATAAAGGATTGCGGCGCTGACCATTTTTCACCATTACGTGTCAATTTAACTATGCCATCCTGATTAGCGATTAGCATGGTGTCGTCAATTAAAACCAAACTATTAGGTGAGTTTAGATTGCTTGCAATCACGACAGGCTTTTCAGCGATGCCGTCTGCATTGGCATCTGGCAACATAACCACTTGATTCGAACTGGCTAAAGCTGCGTATAAGCGCCCTTGTTTATCAATCGCCAGCATGCGTGGTTGACCATAATTTTCAGCTAATTTAGCAAAAATATTGATTTGAAATCCAGCTGGTAATTGAATGGGTAAGTTGCTGGGCGGCGCGATAGATTCTGCACCATAAGCGCAACCAACATTAGTCACTTGGCATAATGCAAACGATAGATACAAACCAAATTTATTCAAAAAAGCACTTAACATATTTTACAGTCTAAAAAATTAGGTCAAATTGAGTGTTAAGTTAACACATCTGACCAAATATTAGCCGCCCATGCAGCAGCATATTGGCCTTCTAATTCAGATGCTTTCAGCGAAACGCCGCCACCTTCGGCTGAAATCATGATTTTTTTAGCTTCGTCATAGCGATAAACATTGGCAACGTGCATCGCCTGTTTATCATCCACATAACTGTAGCAAGTGTTTGCAAAAACTGGGCTAGCGTCAGGTGCGCGATGCTGCATTAATTCCACAATCGCACTCGCACATACGCGTGCTTGGCTGGTTGCCATATGTGCCGATTTTGGCAACGCGGCTGAAACTGAATCACCGATCACATGAATATTCGGTGCTAATTTAGACTCGTAGGTTAAAAAATCTACTTCGCACCAACGTTTATCAATATTATTTAAGCTTAACATTTGCGCTGGTTTGCCAGCGCGCTGCGGTGGAATAATATTCAGCACATCAGCCGCCACCGTTTCAAAATCTGTTTTGACGATTCTGCTGTTAATGTCTACTTCAAGCACAACGTTGTTGGGACGATAATCAATGATGCCAGCATAGTTCTCTGCAAAAACTTTGGTGAATAGCCCTTTTTTAGAAGTGATTTCCGGGTTCGCATCCAACACAATTACTTTGCTTTTTGGCTTGTGCTTTCTGAAATAACTTGCCACTTGGCAAGCGCGCTCATAAGGGCCGGGCGGGCAACGATAGGGCGCTTTGGGTACGTTCATTACAAACGTGCCGCCATCAGCCATGCTTTCTAATTGCTGGCGCAAGTTAACCGTTTGCCAGCCAGCTTTCCATGCATGTGGAATTTTTGTCTGTGCTTCTGCAGATTGTAAGTTAGGTAAAGTGTCATAGATCAAATCAATGCCAGGCGCAATAATCAAACGGTCGTAAGTGATTTCACCGCGCTTCATCGTTACTTTTTTATTGGTCGCATCAATGGCGGTTACTTCATCATTCACCCATTGCACGCCATGATTTTTTTGAATCAAATCGTAACCAAAAGTCAGATCGTTAATCGTCTTGCTACCGCCTAAAACTAAATTACTTAACGGGCAAGATACAAACTGGCTGGATTTTTCAATGACGACTACATCAATACTATCCGCACTCCACATGCGGATATATTTGGCAGTCGTTGCACCAGCATAGCCGCCACCAATGACCACCACGCGGCCGATTGCGGATTTGGGCTTATTCATGACACAGCCACTGATTAACGGATAACTGGATATTACAAGGCTGGCCGCACCAGCGGTTTTAATAAAATCACGACGACTTTGATGTGGTTTTTTATCGACTAAGTCTGGCTTAGATTTAGTCATGATTGCCCTTTAAAGTTTGCGGCTTTAATATTTGCGATTTAGGGCTAATTGCGGTGATTGGTTTTTGCGCTGCAAAATATTCCGCTAGTTGATGGATTTCCTCTACTTGCAAACCTTTAGCATGGCGATGCATCACTGTGGCTTGTCTGTCGCCATTTTTAAAGGCCAGCATTTGTGTGATGAAATAGTTTTTATCCATGCCTGCCAAAATAGCATTTCCAGCTAGCGCATTACCATTAGTACCGTGGCACGCTGCACATGAAGCAGCCAATGTGCGAATGTGTAAATTGGGAGCAGATAAAGGAACATCCTCAGCGGCCATGCTTATTAAAGACAAGCTTGTTACAGGCAAAACCGCTAAGGATAGTAGGATGAAACTTGAAACTGATTGTTTTTTCAGTATTTTGTTAATCATTGAGTGTTCATAGTTTCAATTAAAAACACCATTTTAAACAGGTTAACTTATTTTTATTGTGACTTGCATCACGCTTAAATCGCACTTAATAATCAAACTGAGATAGTAAAAGATTAAAAATTAAGTGCGTTTAGAAAATACTTTTAGAAACATTTCTCTTCTACACAGCCATCATCTTTAACGCCAAGTGATGTCAGCAATTTAACCATTTTTTCACCGCGCTCGCCTTCATCTCTCATCACGCGAATAATTGAGATGTCGCCTTTCATTTTTTTCTGAATATCGGCACCATTTTTAGCTAGGTAATTCACGATATCGTCGTAATTATCAAAAGCTGCTAAATGAAATGCCGTCATTTTTGTCGCTGGATGCACATAATCTAAATCTGCACCTTTTTCTTTCAGATATTTGACCATTTCAAATTGGCCCTTAGTTGCGGCCATTTGAATAGGTGACCAAGCAAAGAATTTTTCATTCACCACTTTTGGATCTTTAGCGACATATTGTTTGACGACTTTCAAATTACCTTTACCGATTGCATCAGTAAACTCAACAGATTCATCATCTGTCATTGCGAATGCGTGCATGGATAAACTTAAAGCCAACACTGCAAAAAGTGCTTTTAATTTGTTCATTCTAATAATCTCCAACCTTTAAAATTTTTGTTTGGCAAAATGCCTTTTGAATAAAACTAATATTATTACAACGTTAACTACACATGAACCATACCACTAAAATTAACGTATTAATCTACGTATTTTCTGGCATTTCGGAACATTCTCATCCAAGGTGCATCTTCTGTCCAACTATCAGGACGCCATGAATGTTGAACTGCTCTAAACACCCTTTCAGGATGTGGCATCATAATACTAAACCGTCCATCTTGGGTGGTTAAGCCCGTGATTCCTAGCGGCGAACCGTTAGGGTTAAACGGGTAAATTTCAGTTGGCGTTGACGCATTGTTCAAACCAATCGCATTTTCAACAAAGCGCATCGTCAACAACTTTTTATCCAGCACATTGTTGACAGCCGATTGTGAGATAAATTCCGCAAAGCCTTCGCCATGTGCAACAGCAATCGGCATGCGGCTTCCAGCCATACCATTAAAGAAAATAGAAGGTGATTCTAGTACCTCTACCATCGCCACACGCGCTTCAAACTGTTCCGATTTATTTTTAACAAAATGCGGCCAATGTTCAGAGCCGGGAATAATGCTGTGTAAATTACTCATCATTTGGCAACCGTTGCACACGCCAAGCGCGAATGAATCGGTGCGATTAAAGAATGCGCTGAATTCATCATTGGCGCGGTTATTAAATAAAATCGATTTTGCCCAGCCTTCGCCTGCGCCTAAAACATCGCCATAACTAAAACCGCCACAAGCCACTAAACCGGCAAAATCTTTTAATTTAACGCGCCCGCTGATGACATCGCTCATATGTACATCGACACTAGCGAAACCTGCGCGGTCAAACGCAGCCGCCATCTCTACTTGGCCATTCACGCCTTGTTCACGCAGAATCGCCATCTTTGGTTTGACGCCTTTATTGATATACGGCGCTGCGATATTTTCATTGATATCAAAGGTTAAGTGCGCGTGTAAACCCGTATCGCTCACATTTAATATGCGGTCATATTCTTGTTGCGCACACACAGGATTATCGCGCAGGCTTTGCATGCGATAAGTCGTTTCAGACCACATGCGATGCAGATTAACGCGACTATCAGCAAAAACAGGCTGGCTATTTTGAGTGATGTTGATTTGATTTAAGTTGGTAACTGAGCCGATAACATGCGTACTTAACGACTTGAATTGTGTTAAAACTGCATCAACATCTGACGCGCGCACTTGAATCACAGCGCCTAATTCTTCGTTGAATAGCGCACTGGCGATATCACCTTGCAAGTCAGCAATGTCAATATCGATACCACAGTGACCTGCAAAAGCCATTTCTACTAAAGTGGTGAATAAACCGCCATCGCTTCTATCATGATAAGCCAGCAATTTGTTTTCGACATTCAATTGTTGAATTGCGGCAAAAAACGTAGTTAACTGCGTTGGATTATCCACATCTGGTGCTGTGTCACCAATCTGACCATAAACCTGCGCCAAACTGCTACCGCCCATACGATTTTTGCCATTACCTAAATCGATTAAAATCAGTTTGGTTTCGCCTAAATCGATGCGCAACTGTGGCGTTAATGTTTTTCGCGCATCTAAAGTATTGGCAAAGGCTGTCACGACTAATGAGATAGGTGAGGTCACCGCTTTTTTGGTATCGCCATCATCCCAGACAGTTTTCATGCTCATAGAATCTTTGCCGACAGGAATGCTAATGCCAAGAGCAGGGCATAATTCCATGCCAACCGCTTTTACCGTTGCAAAAAGTGCCGCATCTTCGCCTGCATGTCCTGCAGGTGCCATCCAGTTGGCGGATAATTTCAAGTTGCTGATGTCATCGATGGCAGCGGCGGCGATATTGGTAATCGCCTCACCAATCGCCATACGGCCAGAAGCTGGTGCATCAATCAAGGCGATTGGCGCGCGTTCGCCGATAGCAAATGCTTCGCCAACATTGGTTTCGTAACCTGCTAAAGTGACTGCAACATCGCTAACGGGGATTTGCCACGGTCCGACCATTTGATCGCGCGCGATTAAACCAGTGACCGAGCGGTCGCCGATAGTGATTAAGAACGTTTTATCCGCGACGCCTGGTAGCCTTAAGACGCGGCTGACAGCATCTTTTAAATCGATTTTTTGCGTGTTAAAAGTGGTTAAGTATTTGGCTGCCGTTTTCACGTCGCGTGTCATTTTGGGCGGTTTGCCAAGTAAAACGCTTAAATCCATATCAACAGGATTATTATTAAAATGATTATCGGCGACGGTTAAATGTCGCGCTTCGGTGGCATAACCGACAATGGCAAACGGACAGCGCTCGCGCTCGCACAAGGCTTTAAAATGCGGTAAATCTTCTTGCAGAACTGCCATCACATAACGTTCTTGCGATTCGTTGCTCCAAAGCTCGCGCGGTGACATGCCCGGTTCTTCATTATGTACATCTCGAATTTGAAAAGCTGCGCCAACTTTTGCGTCATTCACCAGTTCAGGGAATGCATTTGAAATACCGCCAGCACCCACATCATGTATGCTTAAAATAGGATTTTTATCACCTAATTGCCAGCAGCGATCGATCACTTCTTGCGCACGACGTTGCAATTCAGGGTTGCCGCGTTGTACGGAATCAAAATCCAGATTTTCAGTATTGCTGCCGGTATCCATGCTGGATGCCGCGCCGCCGCCTAAACCAATCAACATCGCTGGTCCGCCTAGCTGAATAAGTGCTGCGCCAGCTGGTATAGCATTTTTATGCGAATGTTCCGCTGAAATATTACCTACACCGCCAGCCAGCATGATTGGTTTGTGATAACCACGAACTTCAACATTACCATTCGAATCAGCAGCTTCCAATTCAAACGTACGGAAATAACCTGCAATATTCGGGCGACCAAACTCATTGTTATAAGCAGCGCCGCCTAAAGGCCCATCCGTCATAATCTGTAACGGTGTGGCGATTCGACCGGGTTTGCCATATGGTGCTTCCCAAGGTTGGGCAAAGTCAGGAATATTCAAATTCGATACTGAAAAACCGGTTAATCCCGCTTTCGGTTTAGAGCCAACACCGGTTGCGCCTTCATCACGAATCTCACCGCCTGCACCAGTTGCCGCACCCGCGAAAGGTGAGATAGCAGTCGGGTGATTATGCGTTTCTACTTTCATCAAGTAATGTGTATCTTCTTCTTTAAAACCGTATTCACCAGCAGCATTTGGGTAAAAACGCTGGGTTTTTTGACCCGCAATAATAGAAGAGTTATCTGAATAAGCAACAACAGTATGGCCAGGATTCAGCTTGTGCGTATTGCGAATCATGCCAAAGAGTGAAATATCTTGCGCTTCACCATCAATCACCCAATCGGCATTGAATATCTTGTGCCTACAGTGTTCAGAGTTCGCTTGTGCAAACATCATCAGCTCGACATCGGTCGGATTGCGGCCGATTTTGCTGAAGTTTTCAACTAGGTAATCGACTTCATCTGGCGATAGCGCCAATCCCATTTCATTGTTCGCTTTATTCAGCGCCGCTGTGCCGTCTTTTAAGATATCGATACTATTGAATGGTTTAGGTTGTGCGCTGTGAAATAATTTCTGCGCATCATTTAAATCACCTAATACGGTTTCTGTCATGCGGTCTTGAATGATGGCTTTTAGTGCATTTTTTTCAGCATCATTCAATGGCGTGTTATTTACTGTAGTCACGTAAAACGCGATGCCACGTTCAATACGTAATACGCTACTTAACCCGCAATTATGGGCAATATCTGTAGCGCGCGACGCCCAAGGTGAGATAGTGCCAATGCGCGGTACGACTAAAAACAACTCACCAACGGGCTCTTCTAATTGTGCTTGCGGACCGTAAGTGAGAATCTGTTTAAGCGATTGTTGCTGTGCATCGCTCAACGGCGCTTCACTAAATGCAAAATGCACAAATTCCGCATAGATATGCGTAATGCTGGGCGCTGATTGTTTTAAGGTGGCGTAAAGTTTATCGAGACGGAATGGTGATAAGGCAGGGCTGCCGCGAAGGCTTAAAAATGAGGTGCTGGGCATGGGCTGTAAGCAACTGAAAGAGTTAAAAAATTAGCGTTATTTTAACAGAAAGCGTAAGCGCTATTCTGATTAAATAGTTTAAATTTAAGCTTAGTTAATCATTAAGTATTAAGGAAAATACTTAGTTTTTAGACACTTGAAAAGCGTCAATCGTTATTTAAAGATAACTTTAAAGAGCTAACTTAAACTGAACGATTGACGTTGAAACGATTTGATTTAATGGCTACTGACTAATTTTGATGCATTTTTACTGGTTAAGAAGCTGTACGCTAAGAACGCCAACGGCACTAAAACCAAGCTGTAAGAAATCCAAGCGCCGACGCGGCCTTGAGGGCCGAAAGTTTCGGTTGCGGCGTGCCAGTAAGCATTATCGATAATGCCTAAATTAGCTACTTCAATTGATTCGGTATATTCGTGAAACGCATAAATAAGCAATTGAATTGAAAATATCACCATAAACGCAGCGGTTACTTGGAAAAATAAGCCTAAATTGATGCGATGGCCATATTTGCTCCATGCAGCAGCCACAGCACCAGCAACGATTAAACCTAACACGCCACCAACGACTAAATTAGTGCTGTCATTACTTTGCGCTAAAGAGGCGATCATGGTTGCTGCTTCTAAACCTTCGCGGCCAATCATCAGTAATACAAAGGCAAATATTGCGGCTTTTGCACCGCTGCCAGGGTTAGCAACGGCTTTATCAATTGCACCAGTAATCTCACTTTTCATGTGCTTGCCCATTTTTAACATATGCATCGTACAGCTAATCACTAAAATGGCGGCTGTTAATGCTAATGTGCCCTCCCAAAATGGGGTGAGTCCACCAATTTTAGCCAATGCGATACCCAAGATAATACAGGCGATAATTGCGACGTAACAGGCGCTGCGTACAGATGGAATGAGTTTTTCGCCACCCGTTTTAGTTAAGTAAGCAATGGTGATTGCAATGATTAGAAAAGCTTCTAAACCTTCTCTAAACGTAATCATAAGGGTTTCAAACATGGTAATTCCTGATAAATAAATCGGTTAACTATTGGGCAGAATTTAAAATTTATTCTGATTGAATCAAAATGTTCTAGATGATAATAGTTCTTGATTGTCGCATATTTTATTCGGTTAACAATTGAGTGAGCTGAAAATATTTGTATGGTTTATTTACAATGCCTAGTTGCATTGGATAACTAAATCATGGCAATAAAAAAGCCTGCGATTGCAGGCTTTTTTATTATGTAAACACTTACCTAGAGTGAATTAGGTAGCGCTTATTTAGTCGCTGCAGGCGTAGCAGTTGCACCAGGAACATCGATTTTAGCTTTTGCTTTTAAATCCAACATCATTTTTTCTAGTTTACGTTGTTGCAATGTACGCTCTAAACCTTCTTTTACTTTATCGTATGACGGCACTTGTGTGGCGCGCGTATCGATCATTTTAATCACATGCCAGCCGAATTGAGTTTGCACTGGCGCAGGTGAAACTTCACCTTTTTTAAGTGTAGAAACAGCATCGCTAAATGGTTTAACCATGCCAGCAGGAGAGAACCAGCCTAAATCGCCACCTTTTTCTTTAGAGCCAGGATCCATGGATTTTTCTTTTGCCAATTTAGCAAAGTCGCTGCCTTTTTTGATTTGCGCTAAGATATCGTTCGCTTCAGCTTCAGTTTTTACTAAAATATGGCGCGCGTTATATTCTTTATCGCCCAGCTCTTTTTTGTATTGTTCGTAGGCGGCTTTGGTGTCTGCTTCTGTCACTGGATTTTTCTTCATGTAATCAGCTAGGAAAATATTAACCAGCAATTTGCGTTGCGTTAATTCTTCATTGACTTTGTAGTCAGGCAATTTATCGATGCCTTGTTTTTGCGCTTCTTGATACGCTAACTCTGAACCAACTAACTCATTGATAATGGCGTTTTTCATGCCATCAGATGGTTTTTGACCGCGCGCTTGCGCATCTTTCATGATGTAATCGACCCAAGATTGCTTGATGGGCTTGCCGTTTACAGTAGCGACTGAATCGGCTGCATATACGGAAGGTGCAATTGAAAGTGCTGATAATGCAGCGATTGCAACGAAAATTTGGGTAATCTTCATAAAAATCCTTAAGTTTGAAAATGAGTTATTTTAGAGTTGTTAGAGTGTATTAATTAGTTAGTTGGGTCGTCAGGCGAAATTGCAAGTATGCTTATAGCATGTATTTGTTGCGGCATTAAGTCTGTAAGTGCTTGATAAATTAAACGATGTCGTATTATCTGTGATTTTTGTGAGAATTGCGAGCTTACTATTTTTAAGCTGAAATGTCCGCCGCCAGTATTGCCCGCATGCCCTGCGTGTAAAGCGCTATCGTCTTTTAACTCCACGCTAACGGGGTTCAGTTGGGCAAGTCTATTTTGAATAACTTCAGTTAATTTCATATCGTTTTACTTTAACTTAGGGTAGCGATTGTCTAAAAGGTTTCACAATCACGTTCGCATAAACGCCAGCATGTACAAATGGGTCATCATTTGCCCATGCTTTCGCAGTATCTAAATCGCTAAACTCCGCCACAATCAAGCTGCCAGTAAAACCGGCTGGGCCTGGGTCTATGCTATCAATGGCTGGCAATGGGCCAGCTAAGACTAAGCGACCTTGGTTATGCAATTCTGTGATGCGGGCAAAATGCGCTGGACGATGCGCGATGCGCTTTTCCAGACTATTGGGCGTGTCTTCTGTAACAATCGCGTACAGCATACTATTCCTTTTTCTCATCAACAGGCTCAATCAAATATTGTTTAAGCAATAGGGTTTGCGCGATGATAAAGATAAACATGATGCTGGTCACACCAAACAATTTAAAGTTAACCCATGTATTTTCTGAATAATTAAACGCAATATAAAGATTTACAAAACCTAAAATCACCAAAAAAATCACCCAAGCTAAATTGAGTTTATTCCAAACAGATACAGGTGCATTGAGCATTTTCCCCATCATTTGTTGAATAAAGTTTTTCTTAAAAAATAGATTCGCAATCAATAAAACCGCCGCCAGCAGCCAATACAACACAGTCGGCTTCCACATGATAAAAGTTTTATCGTGCAGTAATAAAGTCACGCCGCCCAATACGCTGATAATCGCGCCATTCACCAGCAACATTTTTTCTACTTTTCCATGACGCACTTTGGCATAAATAATCAGCGCAACGGTGGCGCCAATTGCAATCGCCGTTGCGGTAAAAATATCGTATAACTTAAAGCCGATAAAAAATAAAATCACAGGGATTAAATCAAATAAAAATTTCATGCATTCTTTCAGTTAAACGTGCGTTATTTTGGCTAAATACGGCCTATTACAGATAAATGGCTAGGCTTAAATAAAAGCTTAACTATCTGTAAAGGTTGTATTTTGCTATGATTTAGACTTGTTTGCAAAACATTCGATTGTCTAAAAATAATTTATGCCTGCACAGATAGACTTACATTGTCATTCCACTATTTCAGATGGCTTATTAGCGCCGCAAGATATCGTTGCGTTGGCGGCAAAAAGTGGCATTAAAGTGATGGCGCTAACCGACCATGACGATATTACTGGCTTGGCGATTGCGCGTGCTGCGGCTGAACAGCATGGCATTCATTTTGTGAATGGTGTGGAGATTTCGGTCACTTGGAAAAGACGCACTTTGCATATTGTGGGTTTAAGGTTTGATGCGGAAAATGAGACTTTGAAAAATGCGCTTGCTGCGGTGCGCATCGGGCGCGATGAGCGCGCCAGGCAAATGTCAGAAGGTTTGGCGAAAGTAGGTATTGCAAATGCGTATGAAGGCGCAAAAGAAATATCCAAACAAAGCATTATGACGCGTAGCCATTTTGCGCAGTTTTTGGTCAAAAATGGCCATGCTAAAGATGCCAAAGCTGTGTTTAAAAAGTTTCTAGTCAAAGGCAAACCTGGTTTTGTCGATCATCAATGGATGGATCTTGAATCGGCGGTGAATTTGATTACCAATGCTGGCGGTCAAGCTGTCATCGCGCATCCAGGTCGTTATGATTTGGGCACAATTAATATGATGTTGCTGATGCACGAATTTAGAGGCTACGGTGGCGCGGCGATTGAAGTGGTCACTGGCAGCCATAATCCGCCGCAATATCAACAATTTGCCAAAATCGCGCATCGATTCAGCTTAAAAGCTTCATTAGGTTCAGATTATCACGGGCCAGGATTGTCTTATATGGCGATGGGTTGCGTGCCCGATTTGCCTGCTGGTTGCGACCCTGTTTGGGCGGATTGGCCAGAAGCACAGTATTTAAATTAGCTTTTTAAACTAACCATTCAAATTGCTTTTTATTCATATTTCATTCAAAAAAATAAGTTAACTTAACTCTTCAATATGGCGCAATTCTTTGTCATTAATGCCGATAATCCGCAAGCACGTCTGATAAAACATGCGGTTGAGATTTTGCGCGCTGGCGGTGTGATTGCTTACCCGACTGATTCTAGCTACGCGCTGGGTTGCATGATGGGTTTTAAAGATGCGCAAGATAGAATTCGCCAAATTCGTGGGCTAAATGCAGACCATTTATTTACCTTGGTTTGCCGCAATCTCAGTGAGTTAAGTGTGTATGCGCAAGTGGATAATAGCCAATTTAGGTTGCTTAAAGCCAATACGCCGGCGGCTTACACGTTTGTACTTAAAGCCACCAGAGAAGTGCCGCGCCGTTTGCAACACGCAAAACGCAGCACGGTTGGCATTCGCGTGCCAGACCATTTAGTTGTGCAAGCGCTGTTAGATGAGCTGGCAGAACCGATGTTAAGCATGACTTTGCAGTTGCCAAACGACGATGCACCGCTGAATGAAGCGTGGGAAATACGCGAACGCTTAGAAAGCCAAGTAGACTTGGTGATTGATTCTGCGGTGAGTTTTGCTGGTTTGACGACGGTTGTCGACTTAACCAATGCAGAACCCGCATTAATTCGCCAAGGTGTGGCCGATGCCGCGCCGTTTGGTTTGCAAGCAAGTTAATCATATTAAGCAATGTATTAATACTCAGAAAGAAATATGGATTTTTTTAATCTTTTAAACGCGCTGCAATCACTCACCACCATTCAACGCATTGCCGTTACCGCTATTCCCATGATTTTAGCCATTACTGTGCATGAAGCCGCGCATGGCTACGCGGCGCGCTATTATGGCGATATGACAGCGCATAACTTAGGTCGCATTTCGCTAAACCCGATTCGCCATATCGATTTGGTTGGCACAGTTATTGTGCCGAGTATCACCATGCTGGTTGGCGGTATATTTTTTGGCTGGGCCAAACCTGTGCCAGTTAACTTTATGAAGCTGCGTAATCCTAAACGCGATATGTTGTGGGTAGCGGCTGCTGGGCCGGGTGCTAATTTAGGGATGGCGATTTTATGGGCAATTGCAATTCAATTCGCTCATTTTTTACCAGAATATGCGGCATTGCCATTTGCATTAATGGGCGCAGCAGGCATATTAGTCAATACCATTTTAATGGTGCTAAATTTGTTGCCCATACCGCCGCTAGATGGCGGGCGCATTGCGGTGAGTTTATTACCGAATAATCTGGCGATTAAATATGCGCAAATTGAGCGTTATGGCTTTATTATTTTAATAGTTTTATTGGTGACGCATATTCTTGATAAAATTATGTGGCCGTTTGTGATGTTCACTTTGCAGGGTATTTCAGCGGTGTTTTTTTAGTTTGATTAGTTTCAGATAATTATAATAAGTTATTTACAGGGTTAACTATGGCGTTAGAACGCGTTTTATCGGGCATGCGCCCTACGGGGAACTTACATTTAGGTCACTATAACGGTGTGCTTAAAAATTGGATTAAACTACAGCATGAACACGAATGCTTGTTTTTTGTGGCCGATTGGCATGCATTAACCACGCATTACGATACGCCAGAAATCATCGAAGAATCAGTTTGGGAAATGGTCATCGATTGGCTGGCAGCGGGTGTTGACCCAGCAAATGCGACTATATTCATCCAATCGCGCGTGCCAGAACATGCCGAATTACACACATTATTGAGCATGATTACACCGTTAAGTTGGTTAGAGCGTGTGCCCACTTATAAAGACCAGCAAGAGAAATTAGCCAGCAAAGATCTATCTACATACGGTTTTTTAGGTTATCCATTGCTGCAAAGTGCCGATATTCTCATCTACAAAGCCACTCAGGTGCCAGTCGGTGAAGACCAGATTCCGCATATTGAATTCACGCGTGAAATCGCGCGCCGCTTTAATCATATCTATGGCAAAGAAACGGGTTTTGAAGAAAAAGCCAAAGCTGCCATTAAAAAATTAGGCAGCAAAAGAAGCGCCTTGTATGAAGAAATGCGTAGTGCGTATCAGCAAGCCGGCGATGAGGAAGCGTTAGAATCTGCACGCGCCTTGATTGAAGAGCAACAAGGTATGAGCATGGGCGATAAGGAACGATTGCTTGGTTACCTTGAAGGCGGCGGAAAAATGATTTTGATCGAGCCAGATTACAAGCTGATGCCAGCTTCTAAAATGCCGGGTTTAGATGGCCAGAAAATGTCTAAATCGTATAACAACACTATTTCATTGCGCGAAGATAAAGACGTTGTTGCCAAAAAAATCAAAACCATGCCTACTGATCCAGCGCGTATTCGCCGCACCGATCCAGGCGATCCCGCCAAATGCCCAGTCTGGCAGTTACACGAAATTTATTCGGATAAATCCACGCAAGATTGGGTGCAAAATGGCTGCAAAACGGCCGCTATTGGTTGTATAGAATGTAAAACACCTGTGATAGAAAGCGTGTTGAAAGAACTGAAACCCATTCAAGAACGCGCAGCAGAATATGCAGAAGATTTAACTTTAGTTAAAAATATCGTTGCAGAAGGCTGTGAAAAAGCGCGTAAATTGGCGCGTGAGACCATGCGTGATGTGCGTGATGCGATGGGTTTGAATTACAGTTGATTTTCAGTTGTTAGTTGTTACAAGATTCATCCAACTTTTGAAAGATTATTTATTTTGAATCACTGGTTAGCATTAGCAATCGCCATATGTGGTGAAGTTACCGCTACAACTGCACTTAAAGCCTCAAATGAATTTACGCGTTTGGTGCCATCTATTATTGTGGTGATTGGCTACGGTATCGCATTTTATTTTATGGCAATCAGTATGCGCGTGTTGCCAGTCGGCATTATGTATGCGATTTGGTCTGGTATGGGCATTGTGCTGGTTTCGATTATCGGTTGGCTGGTTTATAAGCAGGTGTTAGATTTGCCATCTATGATTGGTATGGGCCTGATTATTTCAGGCGTAATCGTGATTAACCTGTTCTCAAAATCTGTCGGGCATTAACTAGCAAATGCAAACACAGCTCACTTTAAACATACGTGTTCACGGTGAAAAATTAGCTGAGTTACCGCAGGATTTATACATTCCGCCAGATGCGCTGGAAGTGTATTTAGAAGCGTTCGAAGGTCCGCTGGATTTATTGCTTTATCTAATCCGCAAACATAATTTAGATATTCTGGATATTCCCATGGCGCAATTGACTGCGCAATATATGGTGTATGTGGAAAAAATGAAAGTGATTAAGCTGGAATTAGCGGCGGATTATTTGCTAATGTCGGCGATGTTAATTGAGATTAAATCGCGCATGTTGTTGCCAAAACCTGAAGAAGTGGCTGAGGAAGATGATCCGCGCGCAGAACTAGTGCGGCGTTTGATGGAATATGAAGCGATTAAGTTGGCGGCACAACGTTTGGATGCGATGCCGCAAGTGGGTGTGGATATTAGCGTTGCGGCTGCTTACTATCAACATATTGCCGATATTAAACCGCCAGAAGTTAGCTTGGATGAACTGGTAGATGCATGGCGCAACGTGTTAAAGCGTGCCAAATTGACCACGCATCATAAAATCGGCAAATCTGAACTTTCAGTGCGAGAGCACATGAGCATTATTTTACGGCGATTAAAAGCTGATGGCATGGTGGAATTTTCTGCACTATTTGATATGGCGATAGAAGGTTTAGCCAAGTTAGTGGTGCATTTTTTGGCGATTTTAGAATTGGCAAAAGAAGGCTTAATCCGCATCACGCAACAAGAAGCGTTTTCGCCGATTTACCTGCAGGCAAATAGCTCAACAGATTGATATTGGCGATTGTATGAAAGAACCTGAAAATATCATCGAAATGAAGCAAGTGTTAGAAGCTGCGTTGCTAACTGCTGGACAGCCGTTGAGCTTGGATGATTTGCTGAAATTGTTTTTAGGGCGCATGGAACGCACTACTTTGCGCATGTTGTTAGATGAATTAAAGCAAGATTGGGCGCAGGAAAACGCAGCTAAAACGCTAGATTTAGTGCAAGTAGCAACTGGCTATCGCTTTCAAGCCAAGCCACAATACAGCGAATTTATCGCGCGACTTAACCCTGAAAAACAGTCAAAATATTCACGCGCGGTGATGGAAACATTAGCTATTATTGCGTACAAACAGCCTGTGACGCGTGGTGATATTGAGCAGATTCGCGGTGTGGCGGTTAACCCAAATGTGATGCGCCAATTACAAGAGCGCGATTGGATTGATGTGGTTGGGCAGCGTGAAGTGCCAGGCCGGCCATCACTTTATGCAACCACCAAACACTTTTTGGATGACCTGAATTTGCGCTCTTTAAGTGAGTTGCCGCCATTTGAAGATTTTGCACAAAGCGAAATACCGTTAGAAGGTTAAGTGCCAAAAAGTTAACCATCAAAAATTACTCAAAATAAATGGTTAAGTAATAATCGCCATCCTCGCTAATTTATGCTGGATTTAGCAATAACTACTGTAAAATCATGGCTTAGCAAATAAAAGTAAGCTCATCATGGCACGTCCTTTCAAGCAACAACGCGACCCGCAAGCGCAAATTCGCCGTCCTAAAACTAATTTTACTAAATTAGAAAACGATTCTAACGCAGCACCAGAGCCAACACAGCGCTTACATAAATTGTTAGCCACGCAAGGTTTAGGTTCGCGCCGCGATATGGAAGAGCTGATTGCCAGCGGCCGTGTGACGATTAATGGCGAAGTTGCCAAAGTGGGGGCAGGCGTTACCCAGTATGATGTGGTGCGTATTGATAGCCGACCTGTACGTTTATCATTTGAAGCAGAGTTGCCGCAAGTATTAATTTACCACAAGCCGGAAGGTGAAATCGTCAGTCAAGATGATCCAGAAGGGCGTGCAACGGTTTTTGATAAGCTGCCAAAAATCAAACAAGGTAAATGGATAGCGATCGGTCGATTGGATATGAACACCAGTGGTTTGTTGATATTCACAAACTCTGGTGATTTGGCCAATCGTTTTATGCATCCGCGTTATGAAGTAGAGCGTGAATATGCCGTGCGAATTTTTGGTGAGTTAACAGATGAGCAAATGACCATGCTCACCCAAGGGATTGAGCTTGAAGATGGCCCTGCGAGTTTTGACAGCATTAGTGCACAAGGCGGTGAAGGCGCAAATCATTGGTACCAAGTGATTATTCGTGAGGGCAGAAACCGCGAAGTGCGCCGTTTGTTCGAAGCGTTTCAATTGCCGGTTAGCCGCTTGATGCGTGTACGTTTTGGACCAGTGAATCTACCACCAAGGGTAAAACGCGGCACTATGTTAAAACTGGAACAAAAAACAGTAGTGGAGTTGTTGGAATGGGCGGGATTAGAAGTGCCAAGAGCGCCATTAAGACAATTAAATCAGCGTGAAAAAGACAAAGCTACCGCTGTATTTGTGCCAAAAGTACGCAAACAAAGAATGAGCGCTTTGGATAGACCAGTGCGTGAAATCGGTGAAGATGGTAAACCTGTTCAGCGTGGGCGTGTGGCTAAAAATACAGAGGCTAAAAAATCTGCACCGAGAAGAACGGCTAACAGACGCGTGCGCCAAACTAGCGACATCCCACAAGCAAGCACAAAAAAATCCACACGCTAAAGTAGGAATTAGCTTAGTCAGGCTTTCATTCAATCATCATGGTGATTTATTTGATTCGGTTCGTAGTCTGTTTATTGTGTTTAGTCTCTCATGCTGCTTGGGCAGGGCGCCCATTTTTCACCGATGATGCAGCGTTAACCACACCTCAAACTTGTCAAATCGAAACATGGATGCAATTTAATGCGAATCATGATCGCGATTTATGGGCGTTGCCTGCTTGTAATCCCACGGGCAATTTTGAAGTAACTCTTGGTATTAATCAGTTGCAAACTCACGCAAATAACAACGTGGATAGTTACATGCTGCAAGGTAAAACGCTGTTTCGTGAATTGCAAACCAATAGCTGGGGAGCGGGTGTGGCGTTTGGCATCATTCGTCCAAGACATGGTGATGCAGGTGCGGACTTTATCTATGTGCCGTATAGCATGTCATTTGCAGATGATACCTTGATTGTTCATGCCAATCTAGGATGGATTAAAAATCGTGCTTCTAGTTTTAATCGAACAACTTGGGGTTTGGGAGCTGAGTATAGTTTGGTAAATCGTGTTTCAGTTTTTGCGGAAGCGTTTGGTGATGATGTTGTTCGCCCCATCATTCATACTGGACTTAATATTGCGCTAATTCCCAACAAGCTCAATCTGAATATTACTGGCGGCAGAGATTTAGCCGTGGATCAAGATCATAATTTCTATTCAATCGGCTTGAATGTTTACGGATTGCCGTCAGTGCAGTTTTAATAAGTAGGCTTAGTTATTTTTGTGCTGGGCAGACAAATGCACACGTATTGCCTGTTCTTCCGACCCAGCTACCATCTGGGCATTGTGTGACATCTTGCGTGCACATCACTTGTTTGTCGTCAGCGACTGGCTGTGTTGGAATGGATTTTACGCAAGCGAATAGAGCGGTTGATAATACTATTGCAACAATGGGGCGCAAATTTTTCATATAGTAGTTAACTGCTCTTTAGTTAGCAAAAACACATATTGATTGCCTGATTCGACCGTTAACCATGTAAAAGCTAAATCTGGGTAGGCATCAAGCAATGCGTCGCGGTTGTGACCAATCTCTACGATTAATAGTCCATCATCATTTAAGTAATTGGCTGCCTCGCGCAAAATCGTGTGAGTGTGGTCTAAGCCATCTGCGCCGCTACCCAACGCTAATTGCGGTTCATTTTGATATTCAAGCGGCAAGGCCGCCATGCTAGGCGCATCAACGTAAGGTGGATTGCTGATAATTAAATCGTAAGTTTTACCTTGTAATGCGGTAAACATATCCGATTGAATCGCGGTGATTTGATCTTGTAATCCGTAATTAGAGATGTTGATATTAGCCACCGCAATCGCGTCGGTTGAAATATCTACCACATCAATTGTTGCATCAGGAAAAGCGTTAGCCAGCAAAATGCCTAAGCAGCCGCTGCCAGTACAAATATCCGCGGCAGAGTTAATGAGTTCAGGATGCTCAATCCACGGCTGCAAGCCATGCTCGCCTTCCTCGTTAAAGTCTAACAATTCGGCAATAAAACTACGCGGCACAATGACACGCTCATCGACATAAAACTTAAAGCCTCGCAGCCAAGCCTCACGCACTAAGTATGCAGTTGGCGTACGCTTGGTAATGCGTTGCTCAATTAAATGCGCTAAGTGTTTGCGCTCTTGTTCGGTAATTACCGCATCTAAAAAATTATTCAGTGTGTCGTGCGGTAGATGCAGCGCGCTCATCACCAGCCAAACTGCCTCGTCATAACTATTATCGGTGCCATGACCAAAGAAAACTTCAGCTTTTTCAAACTGGCTCACCGTAAAGCGTAACCAGTCGCGAATCGTAAATAACTCTTCTGTTAATCTTGGGAAATGCGTCATTGGATTTTTTCTACTTAATCAGTTTTATGATTGAATTAATATTATTTAATTAATTTTTCAAGCGTTAGCTTGTATGTTTGTTTTAGCGGTTCAATATCTGCCACGCCAACACACTCATTCAACTTATGAATAGTTTTATTTAACGGGCCAAACTCAATCACTTGTTTGCAAATATCAGCAATAAAGCGTCCGTCAGACGTGCCGCCCGTGGTGGATAACTCAGGCGAAACACCGTAACTTTCAACAATCGCTTCAGAAATCGTCTCAACCAAATTACCGCGTGGCGTGATGTAAGGCGGTGAATACTCCCATTCCAGATCGTAATCAAGCGTATGTTTATCTAAAATAGCATGCACACGTTGTCTTAAATTGGCGTCGGTACTGCCGTTTTTAATACCATCAGTACCAGCTAATTCTGGGCAAAATCTAAAGTTAAATAAAATCTCAACTTCGCCTGGCACAACATTGGTAGCGCCTGTGCCACCATTCATATTTGAAATCTGCCAAGAGGTTGGCGGGAAATATTCGTTACCCTTGTCCCAGACCGTTTCTACCATGTCTTTAATCGCGGGTGCGACCAGATGGATGGGATTCTTAACCAGATGCGGATAGGCAATATGGCCTTGTATGCCTTTAACAGTCAGCTTCCCGGATAATGAGCCGCGTCTGCCATTTTTAATCATATCACCGACGACTTTATTGCTGGTCGGCTCGCCAACGATACAGTAATCAATCAATTCGCCACGATTTTTTAATACTTCGATCACTTTAATCGTACCGTTTACTGCAATACCTTCTTCATCCGAAGTAATCAGTAAACCAATAGAACCTTTGTGATCTGGATTTTCTGCGACGAACTCTTCAATGCTAGTGATAAATGCGGCCAGCGAAGTTTTCATATCCGCCGCACCACGCGCATATAACATACCATCGACAATCGTTGGCTCAAAAGGCGGCGTATGCCACTTGTCGATTGGGCCAGTTGGCACGACATCGGTATGGCCAGCAAAAACCAGTAAAGGCGACGCTGTGCCGCGACGCGCATAAAAATTATCAACATCACCAAAACGCATGCGTTCGATTTTGAAACCTAAAGGTTCAAGCCGCGCAATCATGGTTTCTTGGCAGCCGGCATCTTCAGGCGTGTTGGATTGGCGTTTGAGCAAATCAATCGCAAGCTCAAGCGTGGTAGATGGAGAAGCTTTATTCATGGTTTAAAACTTTCATTTCATTTTTGTTCAGTACATTGATTTAATAGCAAATAACGTGACTAAATAATAGCGACTTAACACTTTTTTTGATGCAATAAATTCAGTTACGAAAATTAGATATTAAAAATTTCTGCATAACGAGCCTCATCAAAACCTGTGCACAAGATGACATCGTTTTGAATCAAAAGTGGACGCTTAATCAAGCTGGTTTTGGATTGCATTAAAGCGATCGCAGAAGTGTTATCTGTAATGCTGTTTTTGGTGTCTTGGTCTAAACCACGCCAGGTAAGGCCGGCGCGATTAATCAGTTTTTCTTGTGGTATTTGTTTCAGCCAGTTATTTAAATCTGCTTCGGAAACGCCTTGTTTTTTAAAGTCATGAAATTCGACTGCAATATCGTGTGCAGCAAGCCAATCGCGGGCTTTTTTGACTGTGTTGCAGTTTGGGATGCCATAAAGTTTCATGATGATGTTTTTGCATAAAGTTTAACTAAATTAAGCCTTATTTTAACATCTAGCCAGCACTATTGATGACAATTAGCTGTGCTTAACCCGTGCTTATGCGATTTTATGCTGCTTCTGATTGATAATCTGAGATTGAAAATTGACCAGTTGATTCAAAATTGACGTTTAATTGTTTGAACAATTTCAGTAATTTCTCTTCAGAAAGTGGTTTAGAGAAGAAATATCCTTGCATGTGATTGCAATTCAAATCCACTAAAGCGTCACGTTGCGCTTTGGTTTCTACGCCTTCGGCCACCACATTTAAATCTAATGCATGTGCTAATCGAATCACCGCATCGACTACTGCACGTGATGCTTTGTTTTCGTTAATTTGCGCGATAAAAACTTTATCAAGCTTAATTTCATCAATATTTAAATGCTGTAAATAGCTTAAGCTAAATTGATGAGAGCCAAAATCGTCCAGCGCGACTTTGATATCGGCCGCTTTAAATTGACGTAACAAGTGTTTAAATTGCTCTTCATTACGAATAGCGGTCGTTTCTTTGATTTCAAACATCAAGTTATCGGCAGGAATGCTATAGCGTTTGCGCAATTGCAATATTTCTTCGACTAGATTCGGGTTTCTAAATTGTTGGCGTGCAAGGTTGATTGACACATTTAAATCAATTCCGTCCTCTTTTGCACGATGAATCGCACGACAACCTTCTTCTACTACCCAATCATTAATTTGGTTGATAAGGCCAAAACGTTCGGCTGCAGGAATAAAAGCAGTTGGTAAAAGCACACCTTTAGTCGGGTGATTCCAACGAATTAATGCTTCCGCACCAATGGGTGATTGGGTTTTGCAATGTACTTTTGGTTGAAACACTAAGCTAAATTCATTGTTTTCAATCGCCAAACGTAAATCACGTTGCATTTCCAGCATTTGGTCTGATGCCGATTCAATTTCAGAGTCAAAAAATCTGAATTGATTTTTACCACTTTCTTTGGCTTTATACATGGCGGCATCTGCACAAACCATCAGTTTGTCGATATCACCATCGCGTGGATACACGGCAATGCCAACAGAGCAAGAAATCTCGATCTGTTGATCGCCGACTAAAAATGGCTCTTTAATCGATTGCACGATACGTTCGACAATCGGAATAATATCCTCATCCGTTTTGATCTCATCAATTAACGCTACAAACTCATCGCCACCAATACGCGCAACTGTATCGCAAGCCCTAACTGCGGCATCTAAGCGTTGTGCGACCATTAATAAAACTGCATCGCCCACATGATGACCATAATTATCATTGATTGGCTTAAAGTGATCTAAATCAATATAGGCTAAGGCAATGGTATTGCTGGCGCGTGTGCTGCGCTTAACCGCTGTTTCTAATTCGCGTTGAAACGCGCGTCTGTTTGGCAGGTGTGTTAACGGATCTTTATAGCCAGTATTCGCAGTGTCTGGAATAGTTTTTTTATCCATTATGCTGATTTGAAAAGTGCTGACGCCAAACTTTTCGTAATACAGCGCCACAACGAATGCCAGCAAAAATAAGCAAACTAAACCCAGTGTAATCACCAAAGCTAACATGGTTTTATCGGAAGTTACGCCAGCTTGTGTTATATGTGTATGCACATTGATTGATGTGTTAAACGTGGCATGTATCGCTAAGATGGTGATGCCAGTGAGGAATGAAAAAATCAGTTTGATTAATACTTTGTTTTCGCCCGCATAATCTTTCATCCAAGAGGTGGATGCCAACGAAATGACTGCTGCAATGAAAGCGACTGAGATGGCTACTAATAGGGATAGCGGCTCAAAAGTGATGAATGCAGCGCCATTAGAAACTTTATTCATTTCATTTAAGCCATTGAGCGCTAAATAAAACATCGCATAACTACCTACGCCAATAATGCCGCCGCCTAATATAAGTTTACCGAGCACAATTACTTTTTTGCTGGCCACATAACATAAAGTAAAGCTGATGATTAAAGCGACTAACCACGCGGCGAACATGTCTACTGAGAAGATGGTAAAAGATGAGTTGCCGTGAAATATTAATAGATTGATAAAATGAATCGCCCACAAACCTGTGCCCACTGCCACTGAATAAACGCTAAATAAAATGTTTCTATAACGCGTGGTGGTGCGGTAAAGGTGATCGATAAATCCAAAAATAATATACATGGCAAAGCTACTCGCGGTAAGCGAGAGCACTATCAGCCAAATATTATAATTAAGATTCATTGTTATCGTCTTATCCTGTTGGTAATTGATACTGTTTTGTTAAAGATAAGCAATTGTTATGCCACAGAATATTTGTTGGCTAATTTTACGGTTGAAATCTATCATGCAAAAAAACCATACTGTATGCAAAGGCGCATAAACAGTATGGTTTGGTGATTTTATTAAAGTTGTAATATGGTTAACTTAACGCATTAAATTTGGACAATTTTTTTTAAAACAGTTATTTTTTCTAAAAAAATGACGAGAAAACAGCGCTTATGTTCATACTGGTTTTGGATGGTTTTTCTTAGTTAACACTTAAATCTAGTTAAAATTTAATTGAGTAAAATTAAGTATTAACTAATATTGGTTTTAATTATTAAGGTTTATTAATTGTTGATAACTGGCTGTTAATGCTAGTTATTGATGTAAGTGATATTTGAGCACTTATCATTGATAAACGTTAGCTCTGTGCGCTTGTAAGTATTTTTTGAATTGTACGTGACCAAGTTATTGTAGTGCCACATTTCAATCGAATCTTTTTTGCGCGGTGTATCGATTTTCGCATTTTCTTGCACAATCTGCGCGGCGTTGGTTGGCATCACTGGCGTGGTCTTTCTAGCCGGATTGCCAAGGATTTTTGCCACATCTTCCCGGCTTTTGCCATTTACCAATTGAATGAAATCCATCTCTTTATAAGTGGTTTTGGCTGGGCTATCTTTCGCTTGCAGTGCATTTGAAGCAAAAAATAGTGCAATCGAGATAAATATAAGTTGGAAATGTTTCATTTTGCAGTCCTTATGTGAATGGTTTGTTAAAAGGTAAATGAGTTGTTAAGTTATGTATAAAAGTGATGCATTAAGATTTGTTTTGCGTAATGCCGAGCTGAATCGCCAAATGCACCAAGTTTGCGGTGGTTTTCACATTCAGCTTTTGTTTCACTTGGGTTTGGATATTGGCGACGGTTTTGTAACTGATATTTAAACTATCTGAAATAAAGCCTAATGCATTGCCATTGGCCAATTGCCTGAATACTTCAAACTCTCTGGGCGTTAACTTGCCAAGCGGGTTATCTAGTTCGGTGATTAATTCCATCGCCAAATGCTGCGCTAACTTTTGCCCGATATATTTGCCGCCACGTAATACTTTGTCCACGGCTTCCAGCAAGATGCTGACGTCATCGGTTTTGACGACATAACCTTTAGCGCCAGCTTGAATGGCGCGTATGGCAAACGCGTTACCTTCATGCATGCTGTAAACCAAAATCTTTGCATTTTTATCACGCAGTAAAATACGTTGCATCGCCTCCAAACCGCCAAGTCCTGGCATGTCTAAGTCCATCAAAATCAAATGTGGTTGATGATCTTGCCAAAGAGAAATAGCGTTTTCACCACTAGTGGCTTCGGCGACGACTTTATAGCCCCATTGTGTCAGCAGGCTTTTTAAGCCTTGTCTGACCACAACATGATCATCAACAATTAGTATGGATTTGTTCATTTTTGTTTGCAGCTTGTTTTCTCGTGATGCGTTAAAAGATTGGCTATTTGAATACATGATGGGCATACGCTGTTAAAGCGACATTAATGGAATTTTTGCAACCACTGTCACGCCATGATTGACGTGGCTGGTAATGTGAAACTCGCCCATCAGTGAAGTTACACGCTCTCTCATACCAATCATGCCCATGCCTTGAGCGGTATCACTGGCATAACCGTTGCCATTATCTTTAATCTCTAAATGGATATAACGCTTAGCCTCACTGCGCTGTAAAGTCAGCGTAATCCACACACTGGTCGCGTTGGCATATTTAGAGATATTCGTCAGTGTTTCTTGAATTAAACGGTAAATCGTGATGCTCATTTGCTGCGTGAATACGACTGAAAGCCGGTCAATATTACTATCCAGCTCAATATGCGGATGCTGTTGATGCCATTCCAACGTTAACTGCTGAATACTATCAAATAAGCCTTTGGTGTCCGTTGGCGCTGGCCTTAAACGGCGCATCAAGGTGCGCGTCATCTCTTGAATATGTTGTGCATTCGACAAAATTCGTCTGGCGTGCAGGTTAACCGTTGTAGAAACGGGCGCATTGTTCATGGATAGATTAAGCGCAGAAGCATCCAGCCGAATGGCCAATAAATACTGACCAATATCATCATGTAAATCGATGGCAAGCTGCTGGCGTTCCGCTTCTTGCACCTTAATTAAATGTTGCGTCAGCGCCTTATTTTCGGTGAGTAAACGCATTATTTTGTCCTCCGCCTGCATGCGCAAAACAATCTCCTGGTCACGCTCGCGCACTCTGCGATACGTGAACCAAGTTAGTCCAAATGCCATTAACAATAATAAAAATGGTAATTCATCTAGTTGCAGGTTTTCATATTTTGCAAATTTCGCAGTCACTGTTTCTGCTAAATCGATACTAATAATGAATGCGTAAGTGAAAAGAATGATAAGCGTAAGCCATAAGGCATCACGTTTAACAACACTAAAGCGACCCAGACTAAAGAAACCCAGTAAATCAAAAATTTTCATCGCGGTATCTTGCAGTAAAAGAAATCGCATGAATAGGGGAAACTTTCCCATCACTCATGCTTAGCTTTAAGTATGTGCAAGATTATGGGTAATCCACCCGTGAGAACTTTCATATAAAAACGGGAAAGATTCATCTTATTCAGCAAAGTGTGAAAGAGCAGAATGCGTTCAGCCAAATTGATCTTGATTGTGGCTTTTTAGTATTAACCTACCAATGGGAGACTATGGATATGAAACGCAAACAGGCTAACGCCAATGTTAGTGCAGCAATCGGCGCGCTTCTTGCAGTTGCAGTTGTTCAAACTGCATATGCTGATGCTGATTTAGATAAAAGAGTACAAGACCCAAATCAATGGGCGACACAAACAGGTAATTACACGAGTCAACATAATAGTGAATTAACGCAAATCAATAAAAGCAACGTTAAGAATGTAAAAGCGGCTTGGTCATTCTCAACGGGTGTTTTGCACGGTCATGAAGGCGCACCACTGGTGATTGGCGACATGATGTACATTCACTCTGCCTTTCCTAACAATACATACGCTGTTAATTTAAATGATCCTGGCAGAATTGTCTGGTCACATAAACCAAAACAAGACGCTTCAACAAAAGCAGTGATGTGTTGCGATATTGTTGACCGTGGTGTTGCTTATGGCGCTGGTCAAATTATCAAGAAACAAGCAGATGGCCACTTGCTGGCTTTGGATGCTAAAACAGGTAGCGTGAACTGGAAAGTTGAGCTTTGCGATCCTAAAGTTGGTATGACATTAACGCAAGCTCCATACGTTGTTAAAGATACAGTATTAATCGGCTGCTCTGGTGCCGAGCTAGGTGTTCGTGGTGCTGTGAATGCGGTTGATTTAAAAACAGGTGCATTGAAATGGCGTACGTTCGCAACAGGTCCTGACAATGAAATCAAGCTGGCTAAAGACTTCAATAAAGACAATCCTCACTACGGCCAATTTGGCTTAGGTACTAAAACTTGGGAAGGCGACGCTTGGAAAATCGGCGGCGGTACTAACTGGGGTTGGTATGCATATGATCCAAAATTAAACTTGTTCTACTACGGTTCAGGCAATCCTGCACCTTGGAATGAAACAATGCGTCCTGGTGACAACAAATGGACGATGACTATTTGGGCACGTGATGTTGATACAGGCGAAGCTAAATGGGGCTACCAAAAAACACCACATGATGAGTGGGATTTTGCTGGTGTGAACCAAATGGTGCTAACTGATCAACCAGTTAAAGGCAAAATGACGCCGCTATTAACGCACATTGACCGTAACGGCATCATGTATACGCTTAATCGTGACACTGGTGCATTGATCTTGGCAGACAAAGTAGATCCAGCAGTTAACGTGTTCAAAAAAGTGGATCTAAAAACTGGTTTACCAGTACGTGATCCAGAGTTCTCAACACGTATGGACCATAAAGGTACCAACATTTGTCCTTCAGCGATGGGCTTCCATAACCAAGGTGTTGACTCATACGATCCTGAAAGCCGTACTTTATATGCTGGCTTAAACCACATTTGTATGGATTGGGAGCCGTTCATGTTGCCATACCGTGCAGGTCAATTCTTCGTGGGCGCAACACTCGCGATGTATCCTGGCCCAAGCGGACCAACTAAGAAAGAA
>Ga0123388_1005218_pt1 | contig 66087 bp, 62 predicted proteins | sample T0HHNO3metaT_FD_89916 | JGI IMG/M metagenome (GOLD analysis project Ga0123388, IMG submission 89916) | Methane-oxidizing artificial microbial communities from Washington, USA to study methane cycling - T0-HHNO3 metaT (Metagenome... | ecosystem: Engineered > Modeled > Simulated communities...
AAGTAGAAGCCATTAAAAAGAGTTACCTAAAAAATTACTTAAAGCCATTTTCAAATTACGATTGAAAAACCACATTAAGCGTTCCCACCTAGCAGTGGGGCAGTTATTAAACGTTAAATCAAACAATCATATTGTTTTAAACTTAACACGAATCGTGCATGTTACACAAAAAATAGCATCTGTTCAATGACTTAATGACTTTTTAATGCCAATAATTGCTGTTTTTTTTTGGTTTTTTACTGAGTTTTTTGGTGCGCATTTAAAACGAATTCTACCGCTTGCTCTATGTTGCGATTCGTCGTGTCTAATAGTAGTGCATCTGCCGTTTGAACCAGCGGCGCAGCACTGCGCTGACGATCACGGCTATCACGCAATTGTAAGTCTGCTAAAATTTGACTGTAATCAGCCGTTAAGCCCTTGTTAATCAGTTGTTTGTAACGGCGTTCTGCGCGTATTTCTACATCGGCAGTTAAAAAGATCTTCAATTGCGCATCGGTAAAAATCACAGAACCCATATCGCGACCATCTCCAACCAAGCCAGGTACTTGGCGAAAACTACGCTGCAAGTTTAATAGCGCATCACGCACAGGCGGGTGAATGGCAACTTCTGATGCGCCGCGACTCATTTCTTCGCTTCTAACCGCTTCGGTAATGCGTTCACCATTCAAATAAATGTCACCTTTGGTAAATTGTATATGAAGTTTTTTTGCCAACTCACCCAGTGCATCTGCTTGATTCCATGCAATATTATTTTTATTGGCAGCAAATGCGACGATTCGATATAAAGCACCAGAATCCAAGTAATGAAATCCGAGTTTTTCTGCTACGCGCTCGGCAACAGTGCCTTTTCCACTGGCAGAAGGGCCGTCAATGGTAATAACAGAAATAGGCGCGTTACTCATAAATAAAACTTATCGATAATATTTTAATAATCAATTGGATTAAATTTCTGATGGAATAATAATGGTTTCAACTTTTTAGGAGTACAGCATGGCTAAAACAATTTCATTCGCAATTTTACACTTTGCCGTTGCATTTACGGTAGGTTATTTGTTAACTGGCAGCGCGATGGTTGGCGGTTTGTTGGCAATTATCGAACCCGCTTGCAATACGGTAGTTTTCTACTTTCACGAGAAAGCTTGGAAAAAATTCGAGCAAAATAATCCAGAAAAATATGCAAAAACCGTGAAATTGGGCTGGTTACATATGCATTAACTGAACAGATTAATTCATGATTTATCGCTTACTTAACCCATTTAATTTGCCCATTTAACTGACTAGTTTCTTAAATTCCTCAAAATAATTGGGGAAAGTTTTCGCCACGCAATTAGGGTCATTAATGGTAATCGGCACGCCACCTAAACTGACTAAAGAAAAACACATCGCCATACGGTGATCATCGTAAGTGTCGATGACAGCATTTGGCGTTAGTTTTTCGGGCGGTGTAATGGTTAAGTAATCTATACCTTCTTCTACAATCGCGCCAACTTTACGTAATTCAGTTGCCATTGCAGTTAAACGATCTGTTTCTTTTACGCGCCAACTGGCGATATTGCGCAAAGTAGTTGTGCCATCTGCAAATAAAGCCAGTATTGCCAAAGTCATCGCGGCATCTGGAATATGGTTGCAGTCTAAATTTATTGCTTGAAGCTTAACATCAGGAGCTAAGCTTGATTCCATCCTGTTATCAAACCAACTGATATTTCCGCCCATATAGCTTAACGGTATAGTTGTATATAAAGGCTCAGTTTTATCTGGGTCCAGAGCATAAGCAAATTTTACATCGCCCTGAATACTATCTTTACTAATTCCAATAACACTTACTGGGCCACCGCCTATTACTCCCGCAGCAAGAAAATAAGATGCTGATGAAGCATCGCCTTCAACAAAATATCGACTTATACTTTTATAGCTACTATTTGCTGATACAGTAAAACGTTGCCAACCTTCGCGCTCAACTATTACACCAAATTTTGCCATTAAGTTAAGCGTGATTTCAATATAAGGTTTAGAAATCAGCTCGCCGATAACCTCAATCGTTGTTTGTTGACCACTTAATGGTAAAGCCATCAATAAGGCAGTCAAAAACTGACTTGATACATCACCACGAATTTGAATTGCTTGCTTTAAGTCTAATGTGGTTGGCGAAATATTCAAAGGTGGAAAGCCTGCATTTCCAGCGTAGTTGATATTTGCGCCCGCTTGACGTAGCGCATCGACTAAATCGCCGATTGGTCGCTCATGCATGCGCGCTACGCCACTTAAATTGTAATGTCCGCCAGATATTGCCAGCGCAGCAGTTAACGGCCGAAAAGCGGTACCGGCGTTGCCTAAAAATAAGGATGCATTTTTATTAGGGAAGTTTCCGCCACAGCCAGTAACACGCCAAGTATTTTTGGCGATATTCTCACAATTAACCCCTAATTTCGCTAAAGATTCCAGCATGCGATTGGTATCATCAGAATCCAATAAATCATGAATCTCAGTGACGCCATCAGCTAACGCGGCCAACAACAAGGTGCGATTCGAAATACTTTTTGAGCCGGGCAATGTCATACTGCCTTGTGCGTGGCTGGCGGCAGGTAAGTGTAGTTGTTCCATTAACGATTTTCTTTAATCTATTTTTTTGCGGATTTATTGTTATTGGTTATTGATTCTGTTTTGCCCAGTTGTTGCGCGCTACACTTGCACGTTCAAATAAAGCTTGTAATCCCGCACCATCTTCATTTTCAAGCAATTGTTTTAATTGACTTAATTCTAGTTGATAAGCACTTAACTCATTTAATAGCGCCGTTTTATTGGCTAAACTAATATCGCGCCACATTTCTGGATGGCTGCCGGCAATACGTGTGAAATCTCTAAAACCGCTGGCGGCAAAACTGAATAATTGCGCAGCATTTGGTCGTGCTGCTATGTCATCCACCAAGGCAAATGCCAGCAAATGCGGTAAATGGCTAACTGCTGCAAAAATACTATCATGATTTTCTGCAGACATTTGGCTGACGTTTGCGCCACATGCTTGCCAAAGCTGTGTCACGCTCGTAATGGCGTCATTGCTGGTTTCTGCATTGGGAGTTAACACAATATTTTTGTTAATAAATAGATCGACTTTTGCCGCCTCAACGCCTGATTTTTCTGCGCCCGCAATCGGATGGCCGCCAACAAATTGATTGAACTGCTTACCTAAAACGGCTTTTGCGCAGGCTAATACATCACCTTTGGTACTGCCAGCATCCGTAATCACGGTTTGGCTATTTAAATGCGGTTTAATGCTTTGTAAAATGCTGGTAGTTTGTGCGACTGGCGCGGCGATTAATATGAGATCCGCACCGTTTAAAGCCTTGGAAATGTCAGTTTCTGCGCTATCAATCACACCTAGTTTTAAGGCGTCATTTAAGCTTGATTTTGTACGGCCAACGCCAACAATATGCGCAGTAAATCGTGCTTTTTTCAAAGCCAATGCAACTGAGCCACCAATCAAGCCCACACCAAAGATAACGAGTTTTTTCACAGCGAAAGTTTTCTGAAAATAGCTTAAAAATCAAAAAACACGATTGTAGCATGTGGCGCTTTGCAGAATAATTCAGCAAAAGGCTTTTTTGTTAGCCCATAGTTTTAATTCACAGCCATTCACCATCAATCAGCTTTTCTTGCGGGTTAAACTTTTGCTTGTACGCCATTTTTGGGCTGTCTTGTATCCAGTAACCCAAATATAGATAAGGTAAATTGAACCTTTTCGTCCATTCGGCTAACCACATAATGCTATAAGTTCCATAACTGGCTTTGGTTTCAAGCGCATCGTAAAACGTATAAACCGCAGAAACGCCATCTTTGACCACATCAATCACGCTGACGATTTTGACTTGATTATTGGTATCTCTAAATTCAATCATCAGAGATTCCACATTGCTTTGGCATAAAAATTGACGATATTGCTCTTCGTCATCCTTTGCTTCGGTCGCGTTTTCATCATAATGCCGCAGCGATTGATAACTGTTATAAAGCTCAAAATGGTCTTGGTTATAATGCAATTGCAATACTTCTGCAGTTAGATCGGCATGTTGTTTGTAAGCGCGTTTTTGGCCGCGAGTAGGCACAAATTCGCTTAACACTAATCGCACAGCAATGCAGGCGCGGCAATTTTCGCAATGTGGCCTGTAGGCAAATTTTCCGCTACGTCTAAAGCCTTGGCTGATTAATCCGCTGTAAATATTGGCATCGATTAAATGTTGAGGTGAAGCGATTAAACTTTGTGCGAGTTTGTTGGGCAGATAGCCGCATTTGTACGGCGTGGTGACGTAAAACTGTAGTTTATGCAGTGGCTTTTCATTCGGTAAGCTCATGTCAAAAGTTTACCAGTTTGGTCAAATTTTGCATGAATTCTTGGCGATCAATTTCGCGGCCACCAAAGCTGGTTAACAGTGGCGTTTTCATCTGGCAATCAATCATGCCGATTTTTAATGTTTTTAAGTGGTTAACTAAATGCACAAAAGCGACTTTTGAAGCGTCGGTTTGTGTATGAAACATGCTTTCACCATAAAACATCTTGTTGATAATGACGCCATAACAGCCGCCTACTAACTGATTGTTATGCCAGCTTTCCATACAAATGGCGTGACCATTTTTGTGTAAATCACAGTAGGCGTTAATCATTTCAGCTGAAATCCAGGTGCCAGCTTGATTCAGCCGTTTAGATTCGCTGCAAGCTGTCATCACTTCACGAAACGCAGTGTTGAAACGTACTTCAAATAATTCTTTTTTAAGCGTTTTTTTAAGTGAGCTGGAAATTTTTAGCTCATCAGGAAATAGCACCATACGTGGATTTGGACTCCACCACATCACTGGTTCGCCTTCGTTAAACCATGGGAATATGCCTTGACTGTAAGCGCTTAATAAACGCGCAGCATTTAAATCGCTACCAATCGCAATTAAGCCATTGGGTTCGGTTAATGCCTGGTTTAATGGTGGAAAAGGGCAGTCGTTCTCAATCGCCGCGACTTGTCCAGTCTCTAGTTGGTAATAGCCGATACTCAATTTAACCAAATCCTAATAAATGGACATGCTTAAAGTAACATCCAAGCCGCCATCACTGCCATTAATAGATCTTCAATAATCGTGACAGTAGTCATGGGTAAATTAAAGCCCGTGCCTAAGCAAGCGCAGCGGATTTTCTGTTTATTCATCACAGCTTTAATCACACCAAAGCTAGAGAACAGCATAACGATTAACGTGATTGCATTGACGAGTAGCGGTTTGAAATTGATTAGGTAAGCGATGCCAAGAGCTAGCTCAATAAAGGGATAAATAAAGCCGTAGTTATATACACGTTTTGCCAGCAAATCGTACATGGCATAACTGCTGGCAAAGCCTGCTAAATCCAACATTTTGAAAAACGAAAACACAAGAAAGAAACCCGCCATAAAGTTGGGCATAAAACGATGTAATATAAATTCACCATGCGTGTATTCCACTGCCAAAGTGACTAATAAAATATAGGCAAAAACCAGTATTAAAGGTTTATAAGTGGTAAACCAATTAGTCTTTTCGACCTCAGTTTGCGTGGCTGCTATTGTTGATTTGGCAGCAGGTTGTTCAATCGGATGCAAAACATAATGCCCGACTTTTGCTAGCGCACTATTCAATGTAGTCAAATCTGCAGTTGTACTTTTTAGCACTGCCTGTGGTGGTTCAAGTGTTACTTGGACGGACTCTGAAAATGGCGCCAAAGTTGCTTTAACGCGATTAACGCAACCGCCGCAGGTCATACCTGTTACTGAATAAACAGTTTTCATTGTTTTAATTCCATTGTCTTAAATCTATTGTCAAAATTTTTAATTTGATCCATTGGTGATGATATAACTGTCACAGTTTAGTCAACTATTACCAATTTTTACATCAAACTTACAAATAATAGCTTTTTAATCAAGCAATTAGAGCGTAAAATGCGCGCTTAATATTTGTCTGGCCTATTACTTAGCCCATCATGGAAGTCTACACCAATAATCTAGCGAAACCGATTCATACCTACCGTCCTTATTGGGCGAAGCGTTTTGGCACGGCCAAAATGTTGCCGATGACGCGTGCGGAAATGGATGTATTGGGTTGGGATTCGTGCGACATTATTTTGGTCACAGGCGATGCGTATATCGATCACCCCAGTTTTGGTATGGCTTTAGTGGGCCGCCTGTTAGAAGCACAAGGGTTTCGAGTCGGCATTATCGCGCAGCCAGACTGGCAAAATGCCAGCGCATTTAAAGCATTAGGCAAGCCAAATCTCTATTTCGGCATTACAGCCGGCAATATGGATAGCATGGTGAATCGTTATACCGCTGACCGTAAGATTCGTAGTGATGATGCGTACACGCCAGATGCTGCGCCCAATAAACGCCCCGATCGCGCAGTGCTGGTTTATAGCCAACGTTGCCGCGAGGCATACAGTCAAGTGCCACTGGTTGTGGGCAGTATTGAAGCCAGTTTGCGCCGTATCGCACATTATGATTACTGGTCTGATAAAGTGCGCCGCAGTATTCTGGTCGATTCTAAAGCCGATATTTTGCTTTACGGCAATGCGGAACGTGCGCTGGTTGAGTTGACGCATCGCATCGCTAAAGGTGAAAAAGTCGCGGATATTCAAGATATTCGCGGAACCGCTTTTTTGCGCAAACAGATTCCTGAAGGTTGGGATGAGATTGAAAGTACTAAATTAGATCGCCCTGGCACCATCGACAAACCGATTGACCCGTATGAAATGAAAATGGGCAAAGCGGATGCCAGTTGCGCGACAGAAGAGAGTAGCGCAAAACCAGTATTACCAACAGGCACTAATGTCATCACTGTAGTACGTAAGCCAAAAGCCGATAGAAGCAAACAAGTCGTGCGTTTGCCCGATTATGAGGCTGTATCACGTGATCCGATTTTGTATGCGCATGCCTCGCGCGTGTTGCACTTAGAAGCCAACCCAGGCAATGCGCGTGCGCTGGTGCAAAAACATGGCGATAGGGAAGTGTGGCTGAATCCGCCGCCGATTCCGCTGACGACCAAAGAAATGGATTACGTCTACGATATGCCATATGCGCGTGCGCCGCATCCGATCTACAAAAATGCCAAAATCCCTGCGTGGGAGATGATTCGTTTCTCAGTCAATATCATGCGCGGCTGTTTTGGCGGTTGTACATTCTGTAGTATTACCGAACATGAAGGCCGCATTATTCAAAGCCGTAGTGAAGAATCTATTCTGAAAGAAGTAGAAGAGATTCGCGATAAAGTCGATGGTTTTACTGGCGTCATTTCTGACCTTGGCGGGCCGACTGCCAATATGTATCGCATTGCTTGTAAGTCTGAAAAAATTGAGCAGTCGTGTCGAAAACTGTCCTGCGTTTATCCGGGCATTTGCGAAAACTTGAACACAGATCATAGCGCGCTGATTCAGCTATACCGTAAAGCTCGCGCCATTAAAGGCGTTAAAAAGATATTAGTCAGCAGTGGGTTACGCTACGATTTGGCGGTTAAATCGCCAGAATATGTCAAAGAATTGGTGCAACATCATGTTGGCGGCTATTTGAAAATCGCGCCAGAACACAGTGAAGAAAACGTGCTAAGCAAAATGATGAAGCCAGGCATGGGCGCGTATGATGAATTTAAAGCCATGTTTGAGAAATTCAGTGCAGAAGCGGGCAAAAAGCAGTATTTGATTCCATACTTTATTGCAGCGCATCCTGGCACGACTGATGACGATATGCTTAACCTTGCGCTTTGGCTAAAAAAATACGATTTCAGGCTAGATCAAGTGCAAAACTTTACACCAACGCCAATGGCGATGGCGACTGCGATGTATCACAGCGGTAAAAATCCATTGCGTAAAGTGACGGCAGATTCTGAAGATGTGCCGATTCCAAAAGCGGGCGGCGTACGCAAATTACACAAAGCGTTTATTCGTTATCACGACCCTGCAAACTGGCCAATATTGCGCGAAGCTTTGAAAAAAATGGGGCGCGAAGATTTGATTGGTAATAGCAAAAAACATCTGGTGCCAGCATTCCAACCTGCTGTCATGGGTGCTATCCGTCAATCAGATGGCAGTACGTTTAAATCCAATAAACCCTTGCCAGCCAAGAAATACGGTAGCTTACCGAAATCATTTAACAATATGAAAAACGCGGCAAGGCCAGCGCGTATTAAATAAACCATTGTTAAATAGTTTTTGGGTAGAACAGTTTAAATTCAGCAAACATTGAATCAAGCAGGTTTTTTATCTTGAGCAAACGAAAAGTTAACCACTTTTTAAGCACAAGAAAAGTGTTAACCTTAAGTTTGCTTTGATATTTTAAACTGGCGAATCATGCCAAATCTGAACCAAATGCTGTATTTAAAAGTCTTTAAAGAGCGTTCACTTAAAGGGTTTTGCATGTTTCGCTATCAATCCGCAGCCAAATCAATCGTTATCGGCTTTCTACTCAGCGCATCATTAACATCGCAAGCCACCGAAAAAGGCTTGTTTTGGAAGATGGAATCACCGACTGGCATTGTCAGTTATCTTTTCGGCACTATGCACACGGATGACAATCGCGTGACCGACTTCTCACCTAGCGTGATTGATGCAATCAACAGTGTCGATACTTTCATCATGGAAACCAAGCAGGATAATAAAGACCCTAATGCGTTGCTGATGCAAGACGCTACTTTGCGCGAAATGTTGACTGAGCAAGAGCTTGAACAAGTACGTGAGTTGGCAGATTTTCATGTGATGCATCTGGATGCGGCGCTGCGTATGAAACCCTGGTTGCTGGCGGTGATATTTGATCTGCCCAAACCGCAAACGCCTTTTGCGCAAGATAATTTATTGATGACAAAATCCGAAGAGTTATTAAAGGATGTTGAAGGATTAGAAACCAGCAAAGCGCATTTTGGTGTGATGGATGATTTTAGCCGTGAAGAGCAATTGGTGATGTTGCGCGCCGTGTTAAAACGCACGCAAGCACAAAAAGAAGCAGATTTTGAGCGATTGATAACCGCTTATTTGAATGGCGACTCTGACAAAATTAGTGCGCTGGATGAAAAAATCACTAGCGGCATGTTGCCTAAACCTATTTGGACAAAGATGCGCACTAAGTTACTGGATGAACGCAATCTGGTGATGGCAGAAGGTAGCATTCAAGCGGCAAATGAAAAGCCAGTATTTGTGGCGGTTGGTGCATCACATTTGGCGGGGAAAACGGGTTTGATCAATGCGTTTAAAAAAGCAGGTTTTAAGCTAACTAGAATGACCAAGTAGCGCAATTAATTACCAATATCGCTATTAACTATAAAAAACTTAACTGATTTAATTGAGTAACTTTTAAAACGAATCATTAAATTACTTTGCAAACAATTAAGTCACTGGCAATTTAATGTTGACATAAGTGCTAGATTTTTCTGGCCTGGAACACCACCAAATTAGCCAAATCAATAAAGCTTGTACTGGAAAACGCACAACTAATAGCCATTCTGGAATGCTGGGAAATAAGTTGGGATGTTGATACATATAAATGTTGGCAAGCGTGACGATTGTCGTTAACGCCATTAAGCCATAGCCCGCTAAACTTCTGACAGGCTTAATCCACAAGCCAATTGCGCCTAATAACTCAAACGCTCCGCTGATATATACGCAAGCCAAATGGAACGGAATATACGGCGGCATAATGCGCAAGAAGGGCTCAGGATTGGCAAAATGCATGACGCCGCCAATTACAAACCAAGTTGTTACAAAGATTCTAGCAGCTGTTTTCCAATGTCGATTCTGTTGATAATTAGCGGATTGAAAATCCAAATTATCCTTAAATTCATTCACAGAAATTCACTTAAAAATCCGTTCAATAACATTAACTGCTATATTTTGTTTTAAGCCGCTCGTAATCGCTTAAATAATCTTTGGCTAAGCTGTCTTTTTGCTTATCGCTCAGTAATTTTCCTGATAATTGAAAGAAGGCTTTTTCTTCCTCATCTAAATGATGATGCACTTTATCGCACAAGGCTTTCGCGCGTGTTAACCAGCCTTGCACAGTTGGATCGTTGGTGGTTAATTCTTCCATCAACTCTTCCATTTCATGATGTTCTGACAGCGCGTGACGTGAGATAGAAAGACCAGCATCTTCCATCATAATCGGACAGTACAAAAAGCGTTCTTCAGCCGCGGCGTGCGCTTCTAATTCGACTTTTAATGTTTTAAATAATTGTTTACGCGATTGTGCGTTGGGTTCGCTGGCCAATAATTCATCACAAAGCTGTCTTTGCGTATCGTGGCTTGCTCTTAATGCTTCGTAAATGTTCATATTAACTCCAGCTAATAGAAGTGTGATTAGCAATTCTTTATTATTAACAGATACTTAATGCCTATTGATAGTTAACTTTAAGGCTTACATATGTTCTTCATTTGCGATTTTTTGAATGTAAGCTGAAAAATCGGCATCTTCACCTTGCAAAAGGCGCGGTAACTTGAATCTGAAATCATCGCGTTCACACCATTCGCGCATGTAATCATCCCACGAAGCCCATCTGCGACGTTGTTTGCCAGACATATTGTCTTCATAGGCCAACAAATAAGCGCGTTCAAATAACGAAATCAATATTTCAAAGATCACATGGATACGTTCGCGTTGTTCTTCAGTTAAATCACTGATTTCACTTTGTGAACGTAATTTCAAATCTGGGTTTTGCATCACCAATTTTAAGAAATCGGTATAAGCGTCTGACAACATTTGGTAGACGGCTTCTTCTTCGTTTTCGCGCTCTTTACGTTGTTGCCAAATAAAAGCAAAAATACCTAATGGCAAACCAAAGGCGGTAACGATATAACTAATCAGCTCCCAAGTTTGAATATTTAACATAAGTTTTATACACAAGCCTTTATGCAAAGCTTAACAGTTAAAAATTAAACATTAATTTATACAGCCATTAATGCTGTGCGTTTGAAAATCGATCAGCTTCCAATTCAATTGCTTCAATGGCCAAATCAAAATCCATTGATTTATCAAAGAAATAATGCACGCCTAAACTTTTTGCTAAGCTACGATAATGCGGGTGCGCATGATTCGTTAACATCATCAAAATCGGTTGTGGAAAAGGATAGCCAGCTTTTTGAATATGCCGAATCACTTCAAAACCATTACCTTGTGCCAGTTCAATATCTAATAACAAAATGTCGAATGGTTCTACGTTTAACAACTCCATCGCTCTTAGTTGCGTGTCTGCTGTGCCAGCTACTGCAACTTGCTCCAAGTTGTTAATAGTTTCGAATAATACTTCGCGTAATAAAGTAGAGTCTTCTACTAATAACATTTTCATTGGTTCAAGCTTGCGTTTTGCATCACCTAAAACACTGGTGTTTTGTGCAGATTTGTTCGTTAGATTTTTATTAAAATCTGACATTTTGTATTGTTCGTTATCACTCATTAAATATCCAACACAGATACTACGATATTTAGTATGTCAATACTATCCGCTTCCGTCTTACAGACGGCTACAATTTCTGAAATCAATGACAAAGATTTAATCATGTGATTAGTCCGTTTTTGATCGCATAATAAGTTAGATCAGCATTGGTTTTAAGGCTCATCTTTTCTAAAATGCGTGATCGGTAAGTACTGACGGTTTTAACGCTAATATTTAACTCTTCGCCAATTTCAGTCGCGGTTAAACCGCTGGATAATTTAAAAAATACTTGAAATTCACGGTCGCTTAAGGTTTCGTGCAATTGTTTTTCGGTTGGATGACTGAGTTGCTCGCTCATTAATTCGGCTAATTCGGCTGAAATATAACGTTTGCCGTTAGCGATAGTGCGGATGGCTTTGATGATCTCATCAGAATCCGCATCTTTAGATAAATAGCCTTTACAGCCGTTACGAATGAGATTGAGCGCATATTGCGCTTCGGCATAACCGCTTAAAATTAACACCGGTAAATCGGGGGCAACATGTTTTAAATCATGCAAAGTATCTACGCCATTTTTGTCTGGCATCGAAATATCTAATACGACGATGTCATATTGATTGACGCGTACCATTTTAATGGCTTCTAAACCCGATCCAGCTTCGCCTGTCACAGTTAAATCTGCTTCAAGCGCAATCAGGTTTTTTAAACCTTGACGCACAATGCTGTGGTCGTCAACTAACAGAACATTTTTCATGAATAAGTGAGCCTAAATCCAAATGGTATAGCAGGATAAATACTATTTAACCTGCCAAAGTTAACCTGCAAATTCAATCAAAAAATTATCGATTGGCTTCATCTGAAGTATCCGCTGTGCCATCAAGGCCGTTTTTGAATACTTGCCAATCATTTTCAACTTGTACCATAGATTTTGAAAAAAGCGGTTGTTTTTTCCAAGTGTGGCGGATAGCAAAGAAAATACCTATGCTGACTAATAACGGTAAAATCATTGTTACTCCTAATATTATATCGCGGTGGGGGCTGTTCCATGCTGTTGCAAACAGCCACATTAAAGCCGTTAACCCGGAACATAACAGTGCTAAAAAGATAACCACGAGACCAATAAAACTATTGGCGGCGCGTTTCATATCTTGATTCAATTGCTGTCTAAATAAAGAGGCGTGGCTTTCAACCAGCGCCGCAATATTTCTTTTCACTTCGCTAAAATGACCTGCAGCATTACTTGTAAAATGCTCTTGCGCATCTTGCATACGGTTACGCAAGAATTTGGCAATCAATAATTGGGCAGCTAATTTCAACGCAGTGTTCCACATAAGTCATGTCTCGGGTTAATTTGTCGGATTAATGTTTTTATTGTTTTACTGCAGACTATTATCGATCAGATTGTTTAGAACCTAAAATATAACCCAACAATAAACCAGCACCAATCGCCAAGCCTAAGCTCACTAAAGGTTTATCTTGCACTGTGTGCACGGTACGCTCTTTGCCCGCAGCATAAGCATGTGAAACCTCATCTTTAACAGTGCCTTTTAACTCATAAGCTTTGTCTAAGATTTGATTTTTAATCTGTTCAACGTTTGAAGAGCTGGCATATTGGTTGATCAATGATTTCAAGCTATCAACCACGCTTAAAGCTTCATGTTTAGTTTCTAACGTTTTTTGTTGCAAGTTGCTGCCAACTCTTTCGGCGCTACGTCTAACGTCGTTTGCAACGTCTTCTACATTGTCTTTAACAGTGTCAGCCAAGTTAGCTGCTTTATCTTTTAACTCTTCTTGTTTGTTTGAATTAAACATGGTGAATTTCCTTTATATATGTCAATTTATAAAATACAAATTTATGTAACGATTAAATAAAAATTAAGATAGTTAACGCTATTTTTAGTCAAAAAATTGACCAAAAAATTCAATTAATTAACGTTTTCTACCCATGATGAACGAAATGATAGTCACAATTAAAAATACAAAAAATAGAATCTTTGCAATTTCAGTTGCACCAGCTGCGATACCACCAAAGCCAAAAACTGCGGCAATGATTGCAATGATAAAAAATACCACGGTGTAATGAAGCATTTTGAACCTCCTTATAAAATTATATTATTAATTATGTTGTAAATTAAGTACGTTGAATGCACAGTTGCTACTTTACGTAAATGCCATTTTTGCAATCAGCAGCCTTTATCTGATAGTTTTGTCAGAAAGCGCTTACAAGGCGCTAATTACTTGGCTTCAATTAAAATACCAAGCTAATGCCGAGTACTGCGGCGGCAACAACTAATAGCGCTAAGATAATAAAGATGAAGAAGAAAAACTTAGCGATTTTTGTGGCGCCAGATTCCACACCTTTAAATCCTAACAAGCCTGCAATAACGGCAATAACGAAAAAAACGAATGCGTAATACAGCATAATGGATCCTTTATAAAATCAGTAAGTTAAACCTATGCTCACATCATACCAAGCCAGTTTCAACGGATTAGACGCTATAATCTGATTTTGATGTCAGAGAGCGATTACAAATTTTGAGCACCACTACACAAAAATTTGCCAATAAAGTGTTAGAAAAATTCATGTTCTACATTGATGTATGTTGGCGCGTGTTTGAAAAGCTGATTGTGTTGTTGGGCGGGCGCACCATTGCAATGTTGGCTGTGGCCTTGCTGATTACGATGGTATCTGTGCTGTATAGCGACAATTGGATACTTTCAATCGGCCGTCAAGATATTGTAATCAATCAAATTAGAACCAATATCGTCACCTTAAATAAATTAAAAACCAATTTATATAAAGCCGAAAGTGCACAACGCGGTTATTTACTCACCAAAAGAGAAGAATATATTGAGCCGTTCGAAACGGCGCTAACTGCTGGTAGAGAAAATATCGATAAGATTGAAAAGTTGATTATTAACACTACGTCAGGCAATGAACAAATTGAACAGCGCGAGTGGTTAAAAGCTATTTCTGCGAGCTTAGAGTCAAAAGCCACCGAAATGAAATTGACGCTTAATTTGAGTAGGACAGGCAAACCGCTTGTAGCGCGGCAAGTGATGAGCTTGGATGAAGGTCTACTTGAAATGATGAAGTTCATGGAGCACACCGACATTGTCATTGAAAATCAAAATAATGTTTTAAACGAAAAAACTAAAATTAAACAGCGCACGATTTTAATCGCGCGTATTTCAATCTATGGCAGCGCATTAGTATTAATTTGGATTGTAGTGTTGGTGATTAAGCAATTGCTGGCGGAAATTGTGATTAAAAGTCAGCTGCAACAGCGCGTATCCAAAGAAAATACGATTTATGAAGAAAAGCTGCAGCAACAAACTAAATTGTTGCGTAGTTTGGCGCTTGATTATCAGGCCGATGTGGAGCGTGAGCGACATAAACTATCCCGCGAATTACATGATGAATTAGGTTCTATTTTTACCGCAACCAAAATGGATCTTGCCTGGGTGATTAAGAAGATGAAAGATGTTGTGCCAGAAGTTGCCCAAGAAGTGGTGACTAAGTTACGCAAAACCACTAGTTATGTCGATCAAGGCATTCAATATCAGCGCCATATCGTACAAGAACTGCATCCTGCCATGTTATCTACTTTTGGTTTTTGGCCTGCGTTACATTCGCTGATTCATGATGCGGCTGAACGCAATCAATGGGAACTGGCTGTAAACTTGCCCGATGAAAATACAAAATTGAATGAAACACTGAGTTTAGTCACTTACCGCATTGTGCAAGAAACGCTTAATAACGCGAATAAATATGCCAAAGCTAGCAAAATTTCTGTTGATGTGCTTGTGGATGCGCAGTATATCAAAGTGGAAATCGAGGACAACGGTGTTGGCGTTGATATGAATGCCTTAAATGGAAATACGCATGGTTTGTCTGGCATGCGACATCGTGTATTAGCTATTGGCGGGCATTTTGAAATATCAAGCGAACTAGGCAAAGGCGTTAGAACACGCGCTTTGATTCCTCTTGATTTTGAGGCCTAATTTATAGTTTCATTCAATATTACTCTTCTTAAATTAAATCCAACTAAGCGTATTAACGCTAATGCGCTAAGCATTTTTCTAACATTCTGTAGTCTTAATCTGACAATACAATCAGTATAAGTTGGATGTGTTAAACACGCTCTCCTACGTAATATGGCGACATTACACAAATCAGTGTGCGATTAAATTCGCCAACAGAATCTGGTTTGTGTTTTAAATTAGTTATCAATATTTGGGAGTTATCAATGAATACTTTATCAACACTAAAATCAACAACTTTAGCCATTGCATTGGCATTCGGTGCAACGAGTGTGCAGGCGGCTACATTAGATTCAAACGCTGTTGCAGACTCTGTTGAAAATGGGCGATTTTCGTTGGAAACAGAATTTAAAAAATTAGATACTGATTCAAATGGTTTTCTCAGCCAAACCGAATTTAGTAAAGATGAATTTTTTACCAAAGGCCATTTTACAAAAGCAGATATTGACAAAGACGGTGCCTTAAACCAAGAAGAGTATGTTAATTATAAATCGGGCGCTCAAAAGCAAGCAGTAAAAAGAGTTACTTCAGATAGTGTGATTACGTCTAAAGCAAAAGCAAACCTTTTGGCAGAGAGAAATTTTAAAAGTACACAAATCAGTGTAAAAACTTTCAATGGTGTTGTGATTTTAAGTGGTTTTGTGGATGATGACTTGGCTAAAGCAAAAGCGGAAGCAATCGTCAGCAAAATAGAAGGCGTTAAATCGATTACAAATAGTTTAGTAGTGAAAGGTTAAGTTAATTAGCCAACTTTTTGGGAGTGAATGGTACGGCGCTAAATTTGACACTTTATAGCCACTTAGCACAAGCTAAACTGCTACAAAATACAATTCACTGCTATTAAGGTAACTAGCTAACTTCCCCTTAAAAGCCGCATGCTTAGTCAAGCATGCGGCTTTTTATTGTCTATTGAAAGTATTTATGTTCAAGCATTAACGACGTTTTGTAGTCCATAGCTGACAAAACAATCAGCCCATATTGGATTTTTAGAAATGGTCAACGTGTTTAATATTGTCTTACTGCAAGATTGAATTCATGCACCGTTAAATAAATAGATTTTAATTTAACTTAATTACATGATTTTTTAGGAGCAATATAATGCATACAAATAAATTGATGCGTACTTTTAAACCATTAACCCTAGCGCTTGTTTTAGCATTTGGTGCTGGGACTGCAATGGCCGAAGAGGTAACAGAGCCTGCACGTGCCGGCACGGTTGATGCAAACGACAATACACCTTATGTAGCACCAGTTGAAACTTCTACAAACACTGATTGGATGTCGCCATTAGCGGCTGAGTTTGTTAAGTTGGATAAAACTGGCAATGGTTTGTTATTGCCGTATGAGGCTTCAAAGGATAAAGCTTTTAACAAAAAAACCTTTGCAAAAGCGGATACTAATAAAGATGGTTATATTGATCAAAGTGAATATGTCTACTTTAAAACGGGTAAATTGCCAGATGAGCAGGCTACCAATAACAGTGCTGCACAAGGTCAAATGGCTCTAACTGAACAAGAGTCTGTAGTAGTTCAACAACCTGCAGACTCTACTGCTGTTGCGGCAACTGAATCAAATCGCACAGTGGGCGCAGTTGTAGATGACAGCGTGATTACTGCAAAAGCGAAAGCTAAGATTTTAGGCACTAAACAATTAAAAAGCTTACAAATTAGCGTAGAAACGCGGGATGGCGAAGTGCTATTAAGCGGTTTTGTCGATAGCCTTGCAGCTAAAACTAAAGCGGAACAAGTCGTTTCTCAAATCGCTGGTGTTAAATCTGTTCGAAATAGTTTAGAAATTAAAGGTTAATTTTTAGTTGAATTAAGCTGATTTTAATCATTAATTCTATCTAATTAACTCAAGTTAACCTATAAAGTTAACCAATAAAAACGCCCAATTTATTTGGGCGTTTTTGCGTGTTAAGTAATTGTTTGTTAATGTTTAAGTTTAAGGGTTAACGTGCGGCCCAGCTTTATAGTTGATTATTTCCACAGTTTGCGGCACGTAAATCAATTCATCCGTTGCAAATCCCAGCTCTTTTGCACGTGCAACTAAATGTTGTTTAATCGGGTAAGCCAGTTGTGGCGTGCGCGATAATATCCACAAATAATCCTTGCCGCTAGTCACCATCGCGTAATTGTAATAAGGCCTATCTAAATCGATAATATGGTATGGCGCGTAAAATGGACCAAAAAAAGACACTTTTAATTTGCCAGTATGTGTGCCGTCTTTATTCGCCGGGTCTACAAAATAAGCTTTGCCTTCCGCTTCATTCCACTCATTTTTTTTGGCATTATAACCGCGGTTAATCACCTTAATCGTGCCGTCTGCATTTTGAATGTAATTCGCCGTGACATTTTGTAATCCACGTTCAAAACTATGGTCTAGCCGCGCAATCTCATACCAAGTGCCAACGTATTGATTCGCATCGATATTATCGATTACTTTGATTTCTTCTTGCTCATCAGAACAGGCAATTAGGCTAAAACACAAAGCAATCAATAACATTTTTTGTAGTAGATTTTGCATAGGTTTAATCCTTTTTGTTTTTAAGATAGTGCGCGATAAATTTATCTAATTCCGCTGCAAAAGCTTGTCTGTCAGATTGATTAAATGTGGCTGGTCCACCGATTTCCGCACCTTGGCTGCGTAGCTCATCCATCATATTACGCATTGCCAAGCGTTCTGCAATATTCGCTTGCGAATACATTTCTCCGCGCGGGTTAAGCGCATGTGCGCTTTTTGCAATGACTAGAGCCGCTAATGGAATATCTGCTGTAATCACCAAATCACCGGCCTGCAATGCTTGAACGATAAAATTGTCCGCTACATCAAAACCTTTATCCACCTGAATAGCAAAAATGTTGGGCGATGGCGGCACACGAAGCACCGCATTTGCAACCAACGTGGTATGAATGCCTGTGCGAATAGCCGCACGAAATAGAATCTCTTTAATGACAACAGGGCAAGCATCTGCATCCACCCATACTTTCAAAATTTATTTATCTCTATTCCCACTATGATGCGCAGGCTTGCTTGCATTGGGCTGATTCATATTCTGAAAAGGCTTTTGTTGTGCTGGCTTTTTCGCTTGCGCTGGTTTGTTGCCAGTCGCCTGATTCGCTTTAGGCTGTTTATTTCCAGCGGGTTTATTACCTGCTTGCTTATTTCTCGGCGGCTGATTTCTAGGTCCGCGCGGTGCTTCTGGCTCTAGATGCGTTGGTGCTTGAAAACCTTCTACGGCCACTTTTGGAATCTCACGCTTAATCAGTTTTTCAATATCTTTTAAGTATTTGGCTTCTTCAAAATCCACCAATGAAATCGCAGCGCCACTGCTACCAGCACGGCCTGTACGACCAATACGATGCACATAATCTTCAGGCACGTTTGGCAATTCAAAGTTCACCACTTGTGGCAATTGGTCAATATCCAAGCCGCGTGCAGCAATATCCGTCGCTACTAAAACAGGAATATCACCATTTTTAAACTCGGCTAAAGCTCTAGTGCGTGCGCCTTGGCTTTTATTGCCATGAATCGCCGCGGCAGGAATGCCATCTTTGATTAATTTTTCTGCCAGACGATTCGCGCCGTGTTTGGTGCGGGTAAATACCAATACTTGCTGCCAGTTATTGGTTTTAATCAAATAGCTCATCAAGCTGGCTTTGTGCGCTTGTTTAACCAAATGCACGGTCTGTTCAACCATTTCAGATGCCGTATTGCGGCGCGCGACTTCAATGAAACCAGGTTTATGCAATAAGCCATCGGCTAGTGTTTTGATTTCATCTGAAAACGTAGCAGAGAACAGTAAGTTTTGACGCTGTTTTGGCAACATCGCTAACAGTTTTTTAATATCGCGGATAAAGCCCATATCCAACATGCGATCTGCTTCATCCAGCACCAAAAATTCCACGGCTGATAAATCCACTTTGCGCTGATTGGCTAAATCCAGCAAACGGCCAGGTGTGGCGACCAAGATATCAATCGGCTTAGATAATCGATTGATTTGCGGGTTAATATTCACGCCGCCAAATACCACCATCGATTTTAAGTTTAAATATTTGCCATAAGTTTTAACTGATTCTTCAATCTGTGCCGCTAGTTCGCGTGTCGGCGTCAGCATTAAGCAACGTGGTTGGCCAACTTTATTTTGTTTGGGTTTAGAGTGCAGTAAATGCAGCAAAGGCAAAGTAAAGCCAGCGGTTTTCCCTGTACCAGTTTGCGCACCAGCCAGTAAATCGCCACCGTTTAAAACAACGGGAATCGCTTTCGCTTGAATAGGTGTTGGTGTTGTGTAACCCGCGTCGATAATCGCGCGCAAAATCGGTTCAGCAAGGCCTAACTGATTAAAGTGCAAGTTAACGGTTTCGGCAGGCGTGCCTGTATTAATAGGTTGAGTAGATGCAATAGACAAAGTGAAACTTTCAAAAAACTAAAGTTGGCCTGTTGTTATTGTTAACAACACCAATCGAGACAAACAAATATAAGGGAAATAAAAATATGGCCGCTGCACAGATTGGTTTTTGCAGGGTGAGGGTATTATACGGGGTAGTGCTGAGAACAAGAAAAATAGTTTTAATTAACTAAGAAATTAAATTGCAACTTATTTAATTTGTACAAATGCTTCATCTAACTTGCGATACATGTTCAATGATTTTTCAGATTCACCCTTAATATTTTCATAAAGTGATTCTGCTATTACTCTAATAGCATGTCTCTCTTGACTTGAAAGTTTGGGATAGTTATAAGTTTCCATGTGTTTAAGTATTTTATTTTTTCTTAAAATGAATAGTTTGCTTGAGTCGCCATCACACATATTAGCCAATTGTTTTTCCCAAGAAGCATATTTTTTATTTGAATCCTTTTTTCGTTTATTACAATCATTGCATACTGGTACTACGTTGCCCGGATGATGTAAGCCATATTCTAAACGATTAAACATTATTAGATGTTCAATTTGAAGCTTCCCTTCTTCACCGCAATAGGCACATAAGTCATTAAATTCTTTGCGTATTCCATCCCAGATTTTCTTTCCACTACCTGAGCCAGTATTAAAAGATTTTTTTAAATAATATTCACCGACTGAGGTTAGAAAGGAGCGAACTGCAGTATTAGCTGTATCAGAAGGGGTATTGTATACAGCCATAGTTTATTTTCTGCTTAATGTTGTTGTCTTAGGTTTTGCATATCAGCTTCACTTAACCACTTCCATTCCCCAACTTTTAAATCATCAGGCAGTTTTAACTCGCCAATTTGAATACGTTTTAACGCGTCAACACGATTACTAATGGCGGCGACCATGCGTTTCACTTGGTGATACTTGCCTTCTGCCAAGGTCATGTGAATGACGTTTTCACTGATTCTTTCACAAGCTAGCGCGGCTATTGGTGCATCTTCATCGATTAGCTGCACGCCTTTTAAAATATGTGCGATCTGCTCATCGCTAACGGGGTGTTTGCAGGTGACTTCGTACACTTTTGGTACTTTGTGTTTGGGCGAACTCATGCGGTGGATAAATTGACCGTCATCTGAAATCAGTATCAAACCAGTGGTATCTTCATCCAGCCTGCCAATACATTGTACATCGCGCACTACTAATGGATGCGGCAATAAACTATAAATAGTGGGGTGGTGCTGAGTTTTGTGTGAGCATTCGTAATCGGATGGTTTGTGTAGCATCAAATAAGATTTTTCGCGGTAATCCCACGCTTCACCTTTAACGGTAAAAGTCAGGTTTTCTAGTTCAAATTGCGTATCAGGATCATCACATAATGCACCATTAACAGTGATTTCTTCATTGATAATCATGATGCGGCATTGTTTACGTGTGCCGAAACCTTGCTTGCTTAGAATACGTTCTATATCGAGTTTTTTAGCCATGCGTGCATTATAAAGCACGCTTCATTATCTTGAAAAAGAAAACGCCCGCATCTATCGGGCGGGCGTTCAAGTTTAAGCGTTATCCAGGTTGAATTAGATTAATCTTCTTTACTCAAAAATTTATACACTAGCGCACCAATTACCGCGCCAACAATAGGAGCTAGCCAAAATAGCCATAATTGGTCTAAGGCAATGCCGCCTTCTAATAATGCAGGGCCAGTGCTACGTGCTGGGTTAACTGATGTATTGGTGACAGGGATGCTAATCATATGGATTAATGCAAGTGTAAAACCGATTGCCAATGGAGCCAAGGCTGCTGGTGCGCGTTTGTCTGTAGCGCCCATGATGATGAATAAAAACATGGCTGTCATGGTGATTTCGGTGATTAAAGCCGCTGTCATGCTGTAACCGTGTGGTGAGTGCGCACCAAATCCATTAGACGCTAATCCGCCAGCGTAGCCTTCCATACCGCTTGCAATCGTGCGGATAAGTAGGGCAGCTAGTACAGCGCCAATGACTTGCGCAATAATATAATGCGGTAATTCTGCGGCTTTAAAACGTCCGCCAGCCGCGAGGCCGATTGAAACTGCTGGGTTGAGATGACAGCCTGAAATATGACCGATTGCGTAGGCCATGGTTACAACTGTTAGACCAAAGGCGAACGCAACGCCTAAATAACCTAGCCCTAACTCTGGGATTCCAGCCGCTAAAACCGCGCTGCCGCAACCGCCTAACACCAACCAAAAAGTACCAATTAACTCTGCTATCGAACGTTTTGTTAATGACATTTTAAGCCTCCCAATATAGTGATTTTTAATAGAGTAATGCGCAAAATAATTTACGCTTAATAATGAGAATGAACAAGTTGCTTTGGGTTAAAATGGGTTTAACTTTTGTAAATTTTTGTGTGGATTTCTAATTCCTATTCTTATGAGCTTTAAACATATTACCTCGCGCGACAATCCCATTTTTAAATACCTAAAAAAGCTGGCCGATAACGCACGCGAAAGAAGACAAGAAGGCAAAACGGTTTTAGACGGCGTGCATCTGATTGAGGCTTATTTGCAGACTTTTGGTGAGCCAGAGTTAATCATTATTCCTGAAGGAAAAAGTACGCTGGAAGCCAGCAATTTGATGCAACAGCTTGAACATGTGAATACGATTATGTTTCCAACGCTGATGTTTGCAGAATTAACACCAGTGGCAAGCAGCACAGGTATTTTGGCGATTGTGAAAACGCCTGCTTTAGAAATACCAGCGCAACCGCAATTTGTGCTGATGTTAGAAGATATTCAAGACCCAGGTAATTTAGGCAGCATGTTACGCACAGCGGCAGCGGCAGGCGTACAAGCCGTGTTTTTAAGCAAAGGTTGTACGGATGCTTGGTCACCCAAAGCGTTACGTGGCGGGCAGGGCGCGCAGTTTGTGTTGCCAATAATAGAAGGCGCCGATTTAAGCGCGCAGTTGCAAAACTTTGATGGTAATAGTTACGCCACCACGATGGACGGCGAATCGTTGTACAGCCAAGACCTAACGCAAGCCAGCGCGTTTGTGATGGGAAACGAGGGCGCAGGGTTAACCATTAAAACCATTCAACATTGTAGTAAACGTATTAGTATTCCCATGAGTCAAAGTAGTTTGGCCATAGAATCGTTGAATGCGGCTGCAGCTACGGCTATTTGTTTGTTTGAACGCAAACGGCAATGTGATTAGTCATATTATTAGCCGATGTAATAGATTGGCAGGGAGTTGCAGGGGAAAGTAAAAGGAGTAGAAGTAATGACAGAATTGTTTATAGATACACCGTTAGTTTCAAGTCGATTAACAAAAGCGCAATTGATTCATAAACCGAGTGTTAAACCAAAACAACAAGCTTTTTCAGTGATAGAAATAATGGTTGTGGTCGCCATTATGGCGATATTAGCGATGGTTGCGATTCCGTCTGGCATAGAGCGCATTATCAGAGAACAAGTATCTGCCGCTATTCCGTTGGCAGAAGCAGCAAAAGAGCCAATTGCCGCGCAATGGAAGGCGACAAAGACTTTGCCGGTTGATAATAAAGAAGCGGGTTTGCCCACGCAGGATAAAGTGGTGAGCAATTTGATTGGCGCGCTACAAGTGGATAAAGGCGTGATTCACATGACTTTTGGCAATAAAGCCAGAGCGCAATTGCAAGGTAAGATTTTGACCATTCGCCCAGCGGTAATTGAAGAATCGCAAGCCGTACCAATTGCGTGGGTTTGCGGTAACGCGCAAGCGCCAGCCAATATGACGGTGTTTGGTGAAAACAGAACCAATATTGACGTTAAGTTTTTGCCTTTTGCCTGTAAATAATGGATTAAGTTTTGCTTAAATATTAGTGCTTGGCTTTGCTGATGCTAACAGCTGCTTCAGTTGCCAATAATTGCGCGGTATCTACGGCATCGAATAGATAATGCTTATTACAAAAGTCGCAATTCACTTCAATTTTTCCGAATTCCGCCAAGATACTATTTAGCTCATCTTCACCCAACATACGCAACATGCTTGCTACGCTGCTTTGGTTGCAACTACAGTGAAATTGTGTGGATTTTGGCTCGAACAAGCGCACATTTTCTTCTGCAAAAAGTCGGGTTAACAGTGTTTCAGCAGGCAAATCTTTCAGCTCTTCATTCGTGATGGTATTGGCTAAAACATTCATGCGATTCCACGCATCATCGTCTAATAATGGCGTTGACACATTGCTGGAACTAACGCCGCCTAAATTTCCGCCGAAATCTGGCAGCTTTTGCAACAGCAAACCACTTGCGCTGGTTTCATCAGCATGTAGCCAAAGAGAAGTATCAATTTGCTGGCTGCGCAACATATAGTTTTGCAGCATTTCCGCCACTGTTTCACCCTCAATCGGCACAATACCTTGATAAGCTTCGCCTTCTTTTGGGTCTAACGTAATAATAAATTGACCATTTTTTACCAGATCGAAAAAAGGTTTTTCTGCAATTTTATTGGTCTGTGTTTCATCCCATTTTGCAGTTGCGCGCATATTTAAATCTGAACTGCATTCCACCACCAATAATTTAAGCGCACCTTTGCTTTGTATTTGCAGCACCAAAGCGCCATCCATTTTTAATGTTGCCGATAACAACGCGCTGGCGGCCATTAGCTCGCCCAACGCATGTTTTAAAACACTGGGCAAGGTTTGGTGTTGCAACACTTGCGTGTAAGTAGTATTTAAACGTACCAAATTGCCGCGTATGGGCATGGGCTGATGCAAACTGTCTTCAAATATAAAGTGGTGCAGTGTGTCCGTAAGGTTTTCGGTAAAATTTTCAATAGAATTTTTCATAACGTGTATTTTAACATTGGCTTATGCGTTAACTTAAATTGCGTTTAAAAATAGCAATTAAAATAAATAAAGCCCACGTAAGTGCATGGGCTTTATTAAAACAATCTCTAAAAATAATTGCTAATTAGAAGCTGTAAATCAACGTCGCGCGACCAGTAATTGGTGAGCCCGGTGTGATGTTGTTATTGGTATGTGCATAAAGTGCATATTCTTTATTGGTTAAGTTTTCTAGGTTAACTTGTAAACGTAACTTTTCACTGAATTTTCCGTAAATTGCTGCATCATAACGTGTGTAACCTGGCAATACAGTGCTTGCAGCAGCCGTAGGCAATGCTGCATAACGGTCAGATGTACTCACAATACCTAAAGCTACTGCCCACATATCGTTAATCTCATATTTATTCCATAAAGATAAGGTGCGATCTGGTGTTTGTGCCAATTCTGTGCCTTTTAAGATTGCGCTATTACCAGTGCCTTGCTGCTTAGTAATTTCACCATCTTGGAATGCAACGCCGCTAAACACGCTCCATTTATTCGTAATATTGCCAGAAAGACCTAGTTCAATTCCCTTGGTTTCTTGGCCGTCAACTAAAATGGATTGAGTTGTATCATTTGGATCGGTGATGATGATATTTTCACGTTTTAATTTATAGACTGCTGCAGTTAACGCTAAATTGGAATTAACATCCCATTTAGCACCAACTTCGTAATTAATGAATTTCTCTGGTTTAAAAGTTGAGTTAACGACTGTTAATGAAGTGAGTTGATCACCTGCGCGTGGCACGTAAGAGACGCTGTAATTGGTATAGATTGAAACAGCCTCAACTGGTTTGAAAATCAAGCCAGCACGAGGCGCTAACAAGTTATTACTTACGTTAATATTGCTATTATTGACTAAATCAGTGAAATCGGTATCAAAGTTATCGTTACGTAAGCCAACAATCGCTTGCCATTGCGGTGAAAAAATAATTTGATCTTGCAAATAAAACGCAGCCACGGTTACATCACTTTTCCGATTATTGCCTAATGTATTAAATACAATGCCTGATTGCGTTGGATTAAGGCTGGCAACTGGAACTGCTAAGTTACCACCGGTTGCTGTTAAACGTTTACTAGTAGTGTCTTGTACAGAGAACTCTGCACCTGCCAATAATTTATGTTCAACACTACCCAATTTTGCCGTGTAAGTTAAATCAGTTTGATTGATGAAGTTTTCACGTTTTGTTTCATCACGATAGGCACTAAGTAGCAAAGTGCCGTCATTTCTAACAGCACTATTTGCGAATACGTTTTGGTAATATTTATCATAATTAGCGTAGCGAGAGCTATTTTTAACGGTGATGCCGCTATCAAATGAATGTTCTATTGAGGCATTAAAAGCGACGGTTTCAGTTTCAGTAGGGCTTAAACGGGCATTACCAAAAAAAGTATCTTCATCGCCAATGTTAAATGGGCGATTTTTTAATGTCGAGTTACCTGCGCCATTTACTGATGGCACACCACGATCAGCCACACGTTTGTCTTTGAAATACTCCATGCCAACTACGATTTTTGTATTCTCATCTGGGCGAATCGTGACGGTTGGTGTGATACCAAAGCGTTCTAAATTAACGCCGTCACGGTAAGAATCTGAGTTTTCGTAAACGGCATTTACGCGGAAAGCGATTTCATCATTCAGCGCTTGGCCGTAATCAGCAGCAATACGTTTTTGGTCATAAGCGCCGTAACTAGCAATTAATTCGCTAATCGGTGTCCATCCTGCTTGTTTGCTTACGCGGTTAAGTGCACCACCTGCGCCGCCGCGACCAAATGCCATACCGTTTGGGCCTTTTAATACTTCAATACGATCTGTGTTGTAAATATCGCGATAAGTTTGCACATCATCACGCAAGCCGTCTATAAAAAAATCACCAGTCGTTGCGTTGCCGCGGAAAATCAATGCATCACGATTACCTTCACCTTGTGCGGCTTGCACGCCAGGCACATAACGAATGGCTTCTGAAATGCTTTGAATTGATTGGTCTTTGATTAAGTCTTGCGGAATAACGGTAATTGCTTGTGGCGTATCACGTAATTCTGTTTCTGTTCTGGTAGAAGAGCTGCTTTTTTTCGCGTTATAACCTTTTACTGGTTGCGTGTCGCTAATGCGCTCTGCATTCACATCCACTTGTGGCAGATTGACTGTGCTGGTTTCAGCAAAAGCGGTGGCTGAAAAAAATAGCGTGCTGGTTAACGTACTGCTTAAAGCAATTGCTAATACAGATAACTTGGGTAACTGAGAGTTGCGCGCCAGTTTTTTGGGTGTTGTAGCGTGTTGCATTTGAATCTCCGGATGATTAATTTATTATTTATAATTTTGAACCGGAACTTTAACATTAATGAGAAGTGTTATTGTTTGTGATTAGGTAGGAATAGCTCTTTTAATTAAATATTTTCTTGGCTGTTGTAAAATACACAATTTTGGCGTGGAACGTTGGCTAGTTGCCAATTTTCAATTGCCCAACTCCATATTTCCGCTGGTTGATTCGTCTTTATTTCCACAGGTGGTTGTTGCCCTAAAAAGCTGAGTGCATCAAACAAATTTTGCCCAATCAATTGCATATCAATTGTTGGCGCTTTGGTTTGTTTACTCAGCTTTTCACCTGCTTGATTGGTTGCCACAGGCACGTGGGCGTAAGTTGGGCAAGTTAACCCTAATAATTGCTGCAAATAGTGTTGGCGAGGCGTCGAGTTAAGTAAATCTGCGCCACGCACAATGTGCGTAACACCTTGTGCTGCATCATCGACTACAACTGTTAATTGGTAGGTAAAAAAGCCATCTGCGCGTTTAAGCACAAAATCGCCAATATCTATGTTTAGTGTTTGGGCAATATTGCCTTGTATCGCATCATTAAAACTAATAACTTCAGAGTGTGTTTTAACGCGAAATGCGGCAGCTGTATTAGGTTTAATGGCACGATGCAAACAGGTGTTTGGATACACCAACCCTTCAATACCTAGTTGATGGCTGGAATCTGCGATTTCTTTACGCGTGCAAGTACACGGGTAAATCATCTGTTGTTTTTGTAATTGATTTAATGTGTCAGCATAATATTCGCTACGCTGACTTTGGTAGAGAATATCGCCATCCCACTCAAAACCAAATGCTTCCAGTTGCTGCAAAATGGTATCCGCCGCGCCTTTTACTTCGCGCGGTTTATCGATGTCTTCAATGCGTAACAGCCATTTGCCCTGATTGGCTTTTGCATCGCAATAGCTGGCGACGGCGGCAACTAAAGAACCAAAATGCAATGGCCCAGTAGGTGAGGGCGCGTATCGGCCAATATAATGCATATCAATTTAAAGTGAATGCCAATGGAAAGATTTTTGCTTACATTTTGAGTGTTAAGTCGCTACTGCATAGTCGGTACATAGGGCGGAATATGCCATGTTTGCAGTTGCTTACCCAATAACTGCAAATTACATTCTAAGCGTTCAGCGCCATTTGCCGTTACTTCAAAGACATAAAGCCGTTGTATTTGCGCTTGTCCGCGATTATCGCGTCCTAGTCTTACTTTTTGGCAGGCGACCGTTTCATCTAATAATTGTAGTTGATAGCGTTTTGCCAATTCGCGCCCCAACATGATGGCGATTTCACGTTTAGAAATGGTATCTTGCCAAAACCACGCAATAAATAGCAGAATAATGAGTAATATAAGCTCAAACATATTTTTTACTTTTTTTGATTAAAAATAAACACTTAATTCAGTGTTGTATGAAATGTTTATATTAAATATAAACGTATTAGATATATGCGTTATTTATTATATTTTTCAATAGATTATGCAGTAGAATCTAAAATATAGTTTAACCTATTTTAACAATCTGTCTTTAATCCATTAGCACCTAAATGATGATTCAACAACGTGAACAACAAGCGCTGGAAGTGTATTTTAAACTGTTAACAGTTAAAGGCTTTGGACCTGAAACATTTGTGCAGCGCACCAGTTTTTTAAATAGACTGTTGCCGTTGTTGGCAGATAAGACGACTAATGGTGGCGAATATCGACTGGCGATTGAAACGATGATGGATACAGTCGCAGAGGCCGATTGGCCAGAAAGCTTGGTTATTTCGCGTGAGTATTATCCTTTTTGGATCAATGATTTAAAAGCGGTTGCTAACTTTTGCAAAAGCACGACTAAAGATCAGTTGCCGATAGAATGGAAGCCGGTAGAAGTCACCCTAAGTAATTTGTGGCATAACGTTGACCAAGAAAAGTTTTCAACCACGGATAGCTGGGCTTTAAAAGCCTACACAAAAGCGTTGCGTAACGAAAATGCAGAGCAAACTTTAATTGATACACGTTTAAAACTATCTAAAATTTTGCTGGTGCGTTTGCGCGATGCGCCAGATAAGAGCAATAAAATTTATCGCACTGCTGTCGATGCGACCTTACCTTTGTTTGAAGTAAAGAAAAATCGCCGCCTGTTTTTAGTGGTTGTGCGCGAGTTTTTTCATTTTTGGGCGGGCAATCCAGACGCAGAAAAATACATCTTAAATAACAACACCGTCAGTATGTTATAGCTGAAATAACCTGCACAAATTTAGTGCTACTAATTGTGCATTGCACTTATTTTGTGCAAATCAATCTTCTTTCATTAAAAAATCCCTTAATAATCAAGCCTAATTTAATGGCTTAAATATTGCTTATAATGCCCAGTTTATAAAAAATATTATGAAGATTGTATTTTGAGGGGAGATAAAAATGGAAGCACTCGTTTCGGCGAATGATGTTTTATTTGTATTGTTAGGCGCAATTATGGTGCTGGCGATGCACGCAGGTTTTGCTTTTTTAGAAGTCGGCACGGTTCGTAGTAAAAATCAGGTAAACGCTTTGGTTAAGATCATGGTGGATTTTTCTATTTCTACCATTGCCTATTTTTTCATTGGTTACAGCATCTCGTACGGCGTGAGTTTTTACAGCGGCGCTGAAGTGTTGGCGGCTAAAAATGGTTTTGAATTAGTTAAGTTCTTTTTCTTGTTAACTTTTGCCGCAGCAATCCCAGCAATCGTTTCTGGCGGTATTGCAGAACGCGCAAAATTTAATCCGCAAGTAGCCGCCACATTTTTAATCGTCGGCTTTGTGTATCCGTTTTTTGAAGGCATTGCATGGAACAGCCATTTCGGTTTTCAAGATTGGTTATTAACCAGTTTTGGTGCTAAGTTTCATGATTTTGCTGGCTCAGTCGTTGTGCACGCAATGGGCGGTTGGATCGCTTTAATCGCCGTTGTTTTATTAGGCGCACGCACGGGGCGATACGGCAAAGATGGCCGTTTACATGCTTATCCACCTTCTAATATTCCATTTTTAGCATTAGGCGCTTGGATACTCACAGTCGGTTGGTTTGGCTTTAACGTTATGTCTGCGCAGGCAATACAAGGCATTTCTGGCTTGGTAGCAGTGAACTCTTTAATGGCGCTTGTTGGCGGTACGCTTGCGGCTTTATTAGTCGGCAAAAATGACCCTGGTTTTGTGCATAACGGACCTTTAGCTGGCTTAGTTGCGATTTGCGCCGGTTCTGATGTCATGCATCCACTGGGCGCTTTGGCGACTGGTTTAGTGGCTGGCGGTTTATTTGTGTGGGCATTTAATTTAACGCAAAACCGTTTAAAAATTGATGATGTATTGGGCGTTTGGCCTTTGCATGGATTATGTGGCGCTTGGGGTGGGTTGGCCGCTGGTATTTTTGGCGCAAAAACCTTTGGCGGCATAGGTGGCGTTAGCTTTGTATCACAATTAATCGGCACAAGTTTTGGTGTGCTAGTGGCGGTTGTAGGCAGTTATATCGTGTACGGCTCACTTAAAAAAATCAGCGGAATCCGCATGAGCGCAGAACAAGAGTTTGATGGCGCCGATTTGAGTATTCACAAGATCAGCGCTACCGCTGATGATTAAATAGTCAGCAGCAACTGCTAATGATTGGAAAAAATAAAGTCTGTCAAAAATTGAAACTAAAAAGGCTCTTACTAAGAGCCTTTTTTGATGCTACTAAGAAAATTTAGTCGCAATCCTATTAAGGATATTGGATATCTCTAGAATAACAGTATATTTTTAATATATGCCAACATAAACTTTAAGAGCAAAAATTAAAAAACTAATGTCTCGATTCGGCCCAAAGCAGACATTCAAATAGCCTCGCCACTCACTCTATTTCCATTCAAGTGATCGACAAAATATTCGCATCAAGAATGATGTGAATAGAAACAATTCTAGAACTAATCAATTTTTCTATTTTAGTAAATAGATAGCGAAAACTCAATCAACTGTTAATTAATATTAAATACTTCTGGCAGGCTAACTTATAAGCTAAAGTGCTAAAGGACATAATTTAAATAACAATAACGGGAGCAAGTATGAATCGGTCGTACAAAAGTGTATGGAATACTGCGCTGGGCGCATGGGTGGCAGTGTCGGAAATTACACGTGCGGGCGGCAAGTGCGGCAACACGACCAAAAGCGGCAGCGCAACTAAGGGTGCAAAGGTGGCGGCATGCGCCGTTCCGATCTTTCTGGGTGCCGCGCTGTCAATGGCAACGCTGGCGAATGCAGCAGATAAACATTTCGTTACTACTCCCGGCAATCAGAACTGGGGGAGTTCACCTAACGGCGGTTTTGACCAACCCGTACCCGGCCCCAATGATCGTGCAATATACGATCAAGCAGGTACTGGTATGTCCTACTTTTTTGGTGGGGCTAGGCAGATTAGTCAGTTGGTTTTTCTTGCTCCTTACACCGGATCAGGTTTTGTCAATAATCCCAATAATCTAAACGCCGAGGGAAGCTTGACTATATTGGGCTCAAACGGGCTAGGTATCGACAATCAGGTCAATCAGCAGATTACTCTGAACCGCAAACTCTTGATCTCAGGGAATCAGGAATGGCGTATCAGTAGCGCGACGGGTAGCATCACTCAATTAACCGCAGCTGGCGACAGCAGTTTGAGTTTGGGCGCTAATATGCTGACGCTCAATGCGGTCAATGCGGCAAACTTTTTTCAGCTCAATAATCCGATTACCGGAGCCGGTGGTCTCATCGCAAATGGCGCAGGTACCGTCAGGCTTAACGGAATTAACACATATACAGGCGGAACCACCATGAATGGCGGCACTGTCGAAGTTGCGGCAGACAACAACTTGGGAGATGCAACGGGTGCACTGAGCTTTGGCGGCGGCACGCTGCATACTACAGCCGGTTTTACCATGAACCGCGCAACCACGCTCAATGCAGGTGGTGGCGTTATTGATACTGACGCTGGAACTACACTAGTTCAAAATGCTGTTATCAGTGGTATAGGCGGCTTGGGTAAGGAAGGTGCTGGTACACTGCAACTGACTGGAATCAATACCTACACGGGCGCGACCACGATTAACGCTGGCACGCTCAGCTTGACTGGCACGGGAAGCATCTCTGAATCAAGCAAGGTCGTCGCTAACGGCACTTTCAATATTTCTGGCATTGCGCCTGCCAGTGCTTCTATCAAATCTCTGTCTGGTGGTAGCAGCGGAATTGTTACGCTAGGAGCGAGAACACTTACCATCACCAATGCCAACGATACATTCGCTGGTTCTATTCAGGGAGCTGGGGGTTTAACACTAAATGGTGGCAATTTAACGTTAACTGGCAACAACACTTTTACTGGCGCGCGTAACATTTCTGGCGGCAATCTCCGCATAGAAAGTGGCGGACAGATTTCCGGTACAACGGCTCAAGCATCGAGTATCGGTACAGGAACTAATGGTTCTGTGGTGGTCACAGGTGTGGGTTCATATTTCAAGGCGAATTCTCTACGCGTAGGTGATAGTGCGCAAGGTCAATTTCTTATTGAAAATGGTGCCAAGTCAGAGATGACTAGTACTTTAACGATTGGTGTAGGTGGCGGGACGGGTCGTGTAGTAGTGACTGGCGCTGGCTCTGAGATGACAACTAGCGGTATTGTTATGGGGCAAGGCGCTGGCAGTCAGGGCTTCTTGGATATTACCGATGGTGCAAAAGTTTATTCCAATGGCATTCAGTTCAGTCAGTTCCAGCCTAATGGATGGGGTGTTGCCAACGTCAGCGGCGCTGGTTCTTATTGGCAAGGCACCTCAATTAACGTCAGTAGCGGTATTCTGAATGTCTTGGATCAAGGCGCTGTTCAAGCGACTGGCACACTAATCATTGGCGGGCTTTCCGCTCATTTTGGAGAAGTAAGAGTTGCAGGTGGTTCAACTCTCAACTCAAACGGTGCGATGACTGTAGGCACTCTAGGTAATGGCGTGTTAACTATCGCACAAGGCGGAATAGTCACACCAGGCACTGGTATATTAAATATTGCGACTGGTGCTACAGGTACAGGGATTCTAAACATTGGCGGTACTCAAGGCGGAGCCGCAGAAGCTGCTGGTACATTGACTGCAAACAACGTTATTTTTGGTGCTGGTACGGGCCGAATTAATTTCAACCATACAGATACAAACTATTTATTTAATCCCATTATTTCTGGTAACGGCACAATTAATCAAAATGGCCCAGGTTTAACTAGACTTAATGTCAATAATAGCGGCTTTACTGGCACGACCAATGTTAACGCTGGCACGCTATCCGTGAATGGCATCTTGGGCGGCACCATGCAAGTAAATGGCGGACGTCTGCAAGGCATAGGGCAAGTGGGTAACACCACCAACTTTACTGGTGGCACTATCGCTCCCGGTAACTCTATCGGCACACTGTTGATTGCCGGTAACTACACAGGTAGCGGCGGTGTACTGGAGATGGAAGGCGTATTAGCTGGCACCGGTTCACCGGCCGACCGCTTGCTCATTACAGGCAATGCTACTGGCAATACAATAGTCAATGTCCTCAATACTGGCGGTTCTGGTGCATTAACTGGTGCTGGCAATACCGATGGCATTTCCATTATTCAGGTAGGTGGTACCAGCTCAGCAAGTACATTCCAACTGGCAGGCGGCTATGCCGCAGCTGGTCCATATCAATACAAATTAACAGCATTCGACCCTGCTACTTCTGCAGCAACTGAGGTTGATCCTTTACTGGCTGCCGTCCCATTCTGGGATTACCGTTTACAGTCACTAGTTGATAGCAGCGGAAACCCCGTTGCGGTCCCGCAGATTGCTGGCTATCAAGCCATGCCAACTGGTGCAGTGCGTTACGGCTCATCTCTGCTGGACTCTTTACACAAGCGACTGGGCGAGATTCGCGAAACGGCAACACTGCAAAACCAAATCGGCAGTACAGAACAACGTAGCAAAGAAGTCTTCCTAAGAACGCAAGGTTCCAGCAGTGATGTTTCTGGCAACAGTGCATCAGGCTACGATCAAGATATTTGGTATGTGCAAGCGGGTGGCAATTTGTTTGGGCGTGATATGGCCGATGGTGCCGAACTACGTATCGGCGGCGCATTAAGCATCGGTGGATCCAAACTGAATGCTGATGAATCCAGTGCCAAGGTTGATCTACGTGGTACGACACTCGCACTTACTTCAACCTACCAAGCCGCTACTGGTTGGTATCTGGATGCGGTAGCACAGGGTACACGCTACACCTCCGAAATAACCACCAGCCAACGCGGTGAAACTGGCGACCCAAAAGGCTGGGGCTGGGGACTGTCACTGGAAGGTGGCTATCCATTTGATATGGGCAACGGCTTAATCTTAGAGCCACAAGCGCAATTGACTTACCAACGCATTCGTTTTGACAAATTTACCGATGTCGATCGCATTGATGTCGATTTAAATGGTGGGGAAAGCCTGCGTGGGCGATTTGGCGGGCGTATGCTGAAAACCATCACCACTAACATCGACAGACAGTGGACACCTTATATTGAGGCCAACCTGTTACATGAGTTCCTCAGTGATGGCAGCATCACTGCTAGCAATGTCAGATTTGATTCGGAATCAATGGGTACAAGTCTGCAATTAGGTGGAGGTCTGAATGCACGACTTGGGCTAAATTCATCCGTATTTGCTAGTCTGAGTTATGAGAAAGGTTTGACCAGTGCTTCTGCAGATATTTGGGGAGGCAATGTAGGGGTGCGGGTTGATTTTTAAGCAATTGTTTGAAGACTAACGAAAAGCCCCTTAATTGGGGCTTTTTTTAATGGGAATTTCTATAATTGTAAACTGAAAATGAATGGCGGCTTTGGGCGGCTTAATGACGTAGCTTTCTGTCCTAAGTGGGCATTCATTTCTGTTGTTAATTTCCCTATAAATGTAGTCTTCAATTACAATTAAATTAATCCAAGCTCTCATTAATATATTAAATCAAGTACATGAAGTGGCAAGTATTGGAGGGTAATTTATGTCTGATATGATTTTACTGGGTACTCGCAAGGGCACCATAATATTCGATCGTATAAACGCTAACTGGCGACCCCGTCCAATCGCGCATGCAGGCATTCCTGTGTGTTACGCAGCGCGTGATCCTCGTGACGGTACCTTGTGGGCTTCCCTGGACCATGGGCACTGGGGGCCTAAGTTGTCTCGTTCTCGTGATGGGGGTAAAACCTGGGTCGACATTTCCTCCTTAAAATACCCTGAAGGCGCACGCTATATCGTCAAATACCTACCCACCCCAGATTTCAACCCAGAGTCACCGTCCGCTCAACCAGAGTATGCCGATGCAGCCGTGCTTAAAATCTGGAATATTACGTTTGGGGATGCCAATCAGCCTGGCAGGCTATATGCAGGTACTATCCCTGGTGGTTTATTTGTCAGCGAAGATGGCGGCGATAGCTGGGAACTAAACCGACCACTTTGGAATGATGAGAGCCGCGGTGGTGATTTGTTCGCAGGTGATGCAACATCTGTAAATCAATGGAATGGCACACCTGCGAGTATCGATTATGGCATATTTGAACCCGGCATTCACTCCATTATTGTTGATCCGCGCGATCCGGATCATATGTATGTGGCGGTATCTACAGCAGGGGTTATTGAGACGACCGATGGTGGCCAAAGTTGGCAAAGCCGTAACCAAGGCATGTTGAATGATTACATGCCGAATCCAGAAACCGATTGGTGTCATGACCCGCACTTCGTGACGAGCTGCCCTAGTCAGCCGGATCATCTCTGGCAGCAAAACCATTTCGGTATTTTTTACAGTGATGACGGCGCAAAGAACTGGAAAAAGGTCAGCAGACCCGATCTTGATGTAAATTTTGGTTTTCCAATTGTGGCTGATGCGAATGACGGACGCACCGCGTGGGTGGTACCGGCGCATGCGGATGCAGAACGCATGGCGATTGATGGTGGTTTGTTTGTCGCACGTACGACCGATGGTGGGCAGACTTGGCAAATTTTTCGTAACGGCCTGCCGCAAGAAAACGCCTACGACATCGCCTTGAGGCATAGTCTTGATGTATCGGGTGATTGTTTATGTTTTGGCAGCACCACTGGAAATGTTTACTTCTCAGAAGACCGTGGTGAAACATGGCAATGCCTGGGTAACAATTTTCCACCGGTTTATTCCGTACGATTTGGCTGAATACCATGCCGCGTGTTGAAATGTCGCAAAATCTTTACCGGTTCTTTCCGCAGTTAAAGGACCAAGTGATCATTGTGCCAGCCAGCTCGGTCGCAGAAACTTTACTTGCAATCAACGAGATGGCCCCTGGCTTTACCGACTACGTACTAGACGAACATGGTGCGCTGCGTCGGCATGTGAATATCAGTATTAATGACAGCATAGTGATTGATAAAATCAAACTTTCCGATCGTACACCGGAGGACGGAACTGTTTATATTTTTCAGTCCCTCAGTGGCGGCTGAGTCTAGCAGATTAAGAATCTGACATTTTGATCTGAAAGCGTGAGTCTATCATGGCTCGAACGAACGACTGTTTTGGGCCGTTTAATGTCGCAGCTATCGGCCCAAAGCTGCCATTCAATTTAGGCAATAATTTTCAATCTCTGTAAAAATTCAATTACAATTATTTCAGTCAAGCTGCGTCTCTATATTAATATTTCAATATAGAGACCAAGAAACAATAAAACCAAGAAAAGGCAAGGGATTTCAGCTATGTGTCACGAAAATTCAATTATTAATATACGGACCCATGGGTCTCTATATTAACTGTTAGAATTTTATGTTTACCCAAAAAACTATTGGCACAATATTATTTATAATGCTTTGTTCTTGCAATTCACACATTATAGATTTGAAAAAAATTGAACAGGGCATGAATAAGCAAGTTGGTAAACAATTTAATCAAATGAAAATTCATAAACTCATTTATGAAACAGAGCTATACAAAGAATATGAAACTGATTTAGGAAATGGTTGTACTTGGTCAGTGAATGTTGATAAAAAATCAAACTTGATTCTTAGCTGGAAATTAACATCATCCCGTGAACCATGTGAAGAAGGCGTTGTTTCGAATGGTTAATTTAAGTTGTATTCATTCTAACCCATCATTCAAGCGGGACGCGCTAAAACGCGCCCCTTACTTCAAACGTTAGGCAACCAAAATGTCGGAAACAGAAAATGAAAAAGATTGGAAACTCAAACTCCGTTATGGAAAGCTCACTACGCCATTCCAACACTACACTTTAAATTGGTGAAGGCATAGTGGGTGTTCTTGCACCTGAGTTTTCTTGCCCACAAGGGCCTGCTTTTATGGGCATGAAAACTTGGGCTTTATCATCCGACCAATCAATTGATATGCTCAGAGTAATTGGCGGCCGTATTGGTTTTACTGTTACTGGTAATACTCAAGTTTGGGAAACAGAACCTGAAGATCCTCCAGGTGAAAAACCTTATGGTTATGGCATTAACTTCACTCCATTCACAGATGATGAAAAGTAAATATTGCCTAACCCATTATTCAAGCGGGACTGGCTAAAGCCAGCCCCTTAATTCAAACGTTAGCAACAAACATTAAGCAATAAATATGAGGTATAGAAATTGTACAAAATAGCATTGATTTTAATTGCATTCTTTCTTAGTAGCTGCGGCGCAACAATGAAGTCTCAATTTGGCCCCTTACCCGAGGTTACAACTCAAAATGTTAGTATCATTGATAACCGGCCAATTAAAGAAAAGGAATATCTAAGGCCAAGCATGCTTGGTGTGGTACAAATATTGGGTGACAATAATTTTGACCCCAGTATCGTTAACTTATTCAGTTCTACACTTGAAAAAGAAAGTGCTTCGAGTGGAAAAAAATATCAGATCTCAATTGAAAGATTGAGAGTGATAGATCAGTTTAGGGTAAGGAGAGGTTTTGATGAACCGATTAAGGAAGATTTTGAAGTTGTGGGTTTTGTTTATACTCAATTTAACATTACAAACAGTGATTTTGTTGTGTTTCAATTTGCAGGTACAGTAAACGGACGGTCAGTCAATTTACAAGCTGCCCACCCTTACAAAGCGTCAAATTATTCAACCAATATATTTAATGATGAAAGTTTTAAAAGTGCTGTACGAAAAACAGTTGCAGATGTAGCTTTAAAAATAACAAATTTGTAATGCTAACCAACCATTCAAGCGGGACGTCAAACGGCGCCCCTTAATTCAAACGTTAGGTTTTTTGAGGGGATTTAATTGTATTTTTGGAAAACTCATTTATTAGTGGATAGCCTGAAGCAGGGTTCGATAGAACCAAACGTTCTTAAAAACTATTACTTGGCTAGCTCTTTACTTTATTCAGTTTGCTACTATCTTGCGTTGCTAGTACCACCTACAAATTCAGCAGCTTTAGCCATTGAAGCTATAGGAATATTAACTATCACAGTCTTTGGACTAAATGCAGTTTTTAAGGCCAATGGCGGCTCTAGTGGTATTGGTTTTCTAGAGAAAATAGTTTCTATTTCTTTCCCACTTTTTATTAAAGTGTTTGTTTCTGGTATAGCTCTGGGCATTTTGTTAGAAATATTAAAAGCTCTAGGATTTAGTAAATTTCAAACAGAGTGGCTTACTTCTATTTCCGTTATTTTCATACAGGTAATCTTCTTTTGGCGGTTAGCTGTTCATGTAAAAAATACCAATGCCTAACCCATCATTCAAGCGGGACTGGCTAAAGCCAGCCCCTTAATTCAAACGTTAGGCGTTAAAAGGGTTTTATCGCAAAATGACAAAACATCCAATTGAGCTGGCTATCGAAAAAGCTGACACTGCAATCGTCCAGGAAGATTTTGACACTTTAATTGACATTTACTCTGATGATGCAGTTCTGGTGGTAAAGCCCGGCATGAATGCCACAGGAAAGGTTCAGATTAGAAAAGCATTTGAGGCAATCGCGGCACACTTCAATCACACTTTGCATGTCGTGCAAGCTGGAATGAAAATTTTGGAAGCTGGTGATACCGCCTTGGTCATAGCTAAAACTGTAGTTTCTGCATCCAATATGCCTGCAACCGAAAGAAGCGCTACCTATGTTTTCAAGAAAAGCACCAGCGGCGTTTGGCTATGCCAAATTGATAACTCTTATGGGCATGAATTGCTATTGCCCGAAAATGCCTAACCGCATCCATCAAGCGGGACGCCTAAACTGCGCCCCTTATGTCACACGTTGACTGTCTGCTTTGGGCCGTTTATTACTAATGCCCCAACAATTGATGGTTGTAACCCTCATAATAACTCTTGGTTTAAAACAGTTATTCAATAGTTTCCCTTCCCACTAGCACTAAGTTTCCCAATCTTTTAAAATGGGCTTGCATCAGAGGGCGAATTTAAATCACATTGTTCTAGCAAATCTGCCAAGATATATTTTATCTTTCTCTATTTCGACAGTCTTTATTATTTACGATCACTGCTAATGCTTTATTCAGCAAAGTGATTAGTTAATTATTCTGACAAAATAAACGCCATGCTAAAATAAAGCATGGCGTTTTTTCATGTAATTATTCCAGCGGCTGGCATTGGTAACCGTATGGCTAATGTGCTGCCCAAGCAATATATTGCACTTGGCGGCAAGCCGATGATTTCGCACAGCATTCAAGTTTTTTTCAATCATCCTCGTATTGCGGCGATTCACGTGGCACTAAATCCTGAAGATGATTTTTGGCGTAGCTTAACTTTACAGCCAGAAAGTCGTTTGCATTTGCATTACACTGGTGGCAAAACCAGAGCCGAAACTGTACTCAATACTTTACATGCCATCGCGCCAAAATTGAACGATGACGATTGGGTGTTGGTGCATGATGCCGCTAGGCCTGGCTTGACGCATGCGCTGTTAGACCAATTGATCAATCACTTAGAAAATGATGCGGTTGGTGGATTGCTGGCGTTGCCAGTGGCAGATACTTTGAAGCAATCTGCAGCTGATAATCAAGTTAAACAAACGATTGCGCGCGCTAATCTATGGCAAGCGCAAACGCCGCAAATGTTTCGCTACGGCACATTGAAAAATGCTTTAAGTCAATTTAAAGATAGCGTGACCGATGAAGCCGAAGCGATTGAAGCGTTAGGCCTAAGCCCGAAGTTAGTGCAAGGCGAGCTACGTAATTTGAAAGTGACTTATCCGCAAGATTTGACCTTATTGGAAGCGCTTTTTAGCAAAGAAAATCTATGACTAACAATTTAGTGATTCGCATCGGCCACGGCTTGGATGTGCATGCGTTGGTAGTTGGGCGAAAATGCATCATCGGCGGCGTAGATATTCCGCATGATAAAGGTTTAGACGGTCATTCAGATGCAGACGTCTTACTACACGCGATTTGTGATGCCTTATTAGGCGCAGCGGCGCTGGGCGATATTGGCAAACATTTTCCGCCGAGTGATAATCAGTATAAAGGTATCGATTCGCGACAACTATTGCGCCATGTGGTGGCGTTATTGCAAACTAAAAATTTCGCGGTTAATAATATAGACACTACCGTGATTTGCGAAGCGCCAAAATTATCAGCATATACCGCGCAAATGTGTAGCAATATCGCGGCAGATTGCCAAATTGAAATCAGCCAAGTGAATGTAAAAGCCACGACAACAGAAAAGTTGGGCTTTACTGGCCGCGGTGAAGGCATCGCAGCCGAAGCGGTTTGTACGTTAATTGGCACCTAAAACGAATATATCACAGCGCATTTTTTGATCATTTTTGAGTGTTAAGTATCTGCAATCACTTGCAACCAAAACCTGATTTAATCATCCTAATTGAATGATTTTATAGTCATGCAGTTTAAACGTCATGCTTAATCGTTCCGTTTAATCGACATGCTGCAATATTTAACACTCAAAAATGATCAAAAAATGTCCACCTCAATCACCTCAAAAAAAGTAAAAATGCATGTTTAAATGGTTTGAACAACTAAGCCCACCTTTTTCTGAACGCATCATCACCATTCCACCCAAGAATTTTTGGCAGTTTGCATGGGGCTGTACAAAAGGTTTTCGTCCGTTTTTAGCGGGTATGACATTATTTACTGGCTTGATTGCCGCGTTTGAAGCCTTGCTTTTTGCCATCATGGGCAAGCTGGTCGATTGGTTAAGCAATATTCCGCCATCTGAACTGTGGGCGCGTGAAGGCGAACATCTCATTTGGTTATCTGTACTACTGATTTTTAGCGTGGTATTTATTGCGCTGCAAACTTTATTCAAGCATCAAACGTTGGCGGGCAATTTCCCCATGCGCATGCGTTGGGATTTCCATCGGCTGATGTTGAACCAAAGTATGAGTTTTTACCAAGATGAGTTTGCCGGCCGTGTGGCGGCAAAAGTCATGCAAACCGCGCTGGCTGTGCGCGATGTATGGTTTATTGTGGCAGATATCATGGTGTATGTTGTGGTGTATTTTGGCAGTATGGTCGCCATCGTTGGATTTTTTAACCCGTTGATTATGTTGCCATTTTTGGTATGGCTGGCCGCTTATATTCTGTCACTCAGCTATTTTGTGCCGCGTTTAAGCAAAGTGTCGCAAAATCAGGCAGATGCGCGCAGTTTAATGACCGGTCGCATCACCGATGCTTACACTAATATCAGCACGGTTAAATTATTCTCACACGCGGGGCGCGAGGCGGGATATGCCCGTTCGGCCATGCACGAATTTTTAGGTACAGTGCACGGGCAAATGCGCTATGTGAGCCAAGTGGAAATTGTGAATCACGTACTGAATATGTTGCTGATTATCGCCACTAGTTTGATGGCGTTGTGGTTGTGGAGTAAGGGCGAAGTGACCGTTGGCGGCTTGGCAGCTGCAACCGCGATGGCGCTGCGCTTAAACGGCGTTTCGCATTGGGTGATGTGGGAAATGACCTCGCTTTACGAACAAGTTGGCACGGTGCAAGACGGTATTAACACATTGACATCGCACAATAAAATCATCGATGCGCCAAACGCAAAACCATTGGTTGTGCAAAATGGCGAGGTGAAATTTGATGCAGTAGATTTTGGTTATAACAGCGAAAAGCAAACTGCTAATAAAAAAACCGTATTAGAAGCGCTTAACTTAACCATTAAACCAGGCGAAAAAGTCGGTTTAGTCGGTCGTTCAGGCGCGGGAAAGTCCACCATTGTCAACTTGCTATTGCGCTTTTATGAAGTAGAGGCGGGCAGCGTGTTGATCGATGGTCAAAACGTTAATCTGGTTACCCAAAACAGCCTGCGTGAAAAAATCGGCATGGTTACGCAAGATACCTCGCTTTTGCACAGAAGCGTGCGCGATAATATTTTGTATGGTCGTCCAGATGCGACAGAAGAAGAAATGATTGCCGCTGCAAAACGTGCCGAAGCGCATGAATTCATACTTAATTTAAGTGATGTTAAAGGTCGCACAGGTTACGATGCGCATGTGGGCGAACGCGGCGTAAAACTATCTGGCGGCCAACGCCAACGCATCGCCATCGCGCGCGTAATGTTAAAAGATGCACCGATTTTGCTGTTAGATGAAGCGACCAGCGCATTGGATAGCGAAGTCGAAATTGTGATTCAAGCCAGCCTTTATAATCTGATGCAAGGCAAAACCGTAGTCGCCATCGCGCACAGGCTTTCAACCATCGCCGCAATGGATAGACTGATTGTGCTGGATAAGGGCAATATTATTGAAGAGGGCAGTCATGCCGAATTGCTGAAATTGGGTGGTTTGTATGCCAGCCTGTGGACGCATCAAAGCGGCGGTTTTTTGGGTGAGCAGTAAATCAATTTTATGGGCACATTGCTGCGTTACGCGGTGCTCGAAATCCTCATGTACTTTGTGTACATTCCGGTTTCTGTGCTCCGTGCGCCTTGCACTGTATCCCATAAAATTAATTTAAAAGGAGATTGAAATGTCAGAAAATATTGAAATCAAACCACCTGTGCCGCCATTTACGCGTGAAACTGCATTGCAAAAAGTGCGCATGGCAGAAGATGGTTGGAATAGCCGCGATCCTCAACGCGTTTCTATGGTGTATACGCAAGATTCGCAATGGCGCAATCGCGCAGAATTTCCTAAAGGTCGCGCACAAATCGTCGAATTCTTAACCCGAAAATGGGCGAAAGAACTGGAATATCGACTAATTAAAGAGCTCTGGGCATTTGATCACAACCGTATCGCCGTGCGCTTTGCCTATGAATGGCATGACGATGCTGGCAACTGGTTTCGCTCATATGGAAACGAAAATTGGCAGTTTGATGCAAACGGCTTAATGGAATTACGCTACGCTAGTATTAACGATTTGCCGATAAAAGAAACGGACCGTAAATTCTTTTGGCCATTAGGGCGCAGGCCAGATGAACATGTGGGTTTGAGTGAGTTGGGGTTGTAGTTAACGTAGCGCAGGTACGTCACCTGCGCTATACAGGGATAAATAGGTATTAAACTTCACTACCTTTGGACTTTTTAACACCAGCTTTTTCAAGCAACGCCTGCCCTTGTTCTGTCTGGGCAAACCCTTCAAGCATTGCACCTATGTTAGTGCCACCAGTTGAAGAGAAAATATCCATAATATTTTTCATGCCATTTTCGACATTACCAGCATTAGCGATAACTTTTAAATCTGCTTGAGAAAGCGCTTTCGCTTGTTCAATACCAACAGCTTGAGTAGCTCTTACTTGTTCAATAGTGACTAAATATTGTTGATAACCAGCATTTTCACCAATTTCTTTGGCCAGTACAATCTGCGCTTGTACTGGCGCAAGTTGCATTGCTTTTTCTGCCTCAGCACGCGCTGTACCTTCTACTGCAATACCTTCTGACTCGCGTTTTTTACTTTCTAAGTTACCTTCGGCCACTAGAATGGTGGTTGATTTCGTACCTTCAGCTACCAAAATAGTGGTTTCTTTTTCCTGAGCAGCTTTAATAATCGCCATTTCTTTATTAATCGCAGCAGTTTCTTTGTCCTGATTAGCTTTAACGATTTGAACGTCTTTATTGATGTTCGCTTGCATTACTTCAGAAACTTTGATAATTTCGAGCTCTTTTTGCTTGGTAATTTTTGCCTGTTCTTTGATAGATTGCTGAGAGAGTTCGTTGGCGATACCCACGGCCTGCTCTTTTTCAGCAGTCCTAGAGCCCACTTTTTGTAGTGCATCTTGTGCTTGCACATCTGTTTCACGCTTTGCTTCAATTTCGGCAATATTCGCTTTCTTTAAATTTTCAGCTACTTCAATGCGGCTTTGCATTTCAATCAGCGATTTTTTCTTTTCCATGATATTTTTAATCACAAATGATTCATTAGCGTCCCTAATATCCATAAGCTCGATATTTTTAACAGTTGAAACACCCCAGTTTTTAAGTTGAGCTTCAACTTCACGTGTAAATGATTCGCCGAATTGGCTACGACCTTGCATGATCTCTTCTATATCTGCAGAAGCAAGTATCGTTCTTACCGCACCTTGTAAAATAGCTTTTAATTGGCCGCGAAGTTCATCAAACGAGCTAACGCGTTGCGCAGCCACATTTGAATCTGTGATTCTAAAAAAAGCTTTAACATCCACAACAAAGGGTAGTCTACCTTTATCGTAAGCCTCATATGATTCCAAGTCTTCATCAAATACCGAAACTGGCAATACAAACTTTACAATACCGATTTTTGGAATCCATGAAGGCCATTCATAATAAGTATTGCCAGCAGCATTGTCTTTGCCGTATGAAACCGTTGATTTACCAGACTGGATAATGTGCACCTCGTTGGTAGGTACGACTCTTCTGAGTAAAAGCGCAATAATCAGTATGATAAAAATAAAAGCACTTGCAATAGCGCTAATGATGAAAACGTTTGAAAAAATCATTTTAATTCCCTATTATTTTTGTTGCTTAAGTTTAAAAATGGTTGGTTTTAAGACTTAAAGATTCAGTCTTATCGCGGATTATAGCCGAAAGGCTCTTATCAAAAGTTAAGCTTTTAACAACACAATAACCGCGCCACTTCCACCATCCTCAGGCTTAGCTTGCGCGTAGGCAATCACTTCATCTTTTTGCATTAACCAGTTGCGTAGCTTATGTTTTAAAACAGGTTCTCGATTGCGTGAGCCTAGACCTTTACCGTGCACAATACGCACACAGCGGATATTGCGTTTTTTGCAGCTGCTTAAAAATTCCGCTACATATTCCCGTGCTTCATCACTGATTAATCCATGTAAATCGATTTGCGCTTGAATCACCCAAAAGCCGCGACGTAATTTGCTTAAAACGTTAGGCGATTGGCCTGTGCGCAGGTAAAGCAGTTCTTCTCCGCTTTCTAATTCATGCGCAGGGTAAAAGTCGTCGCTTAAACTATCTCTAAGCGCCTGTTTTTCATCCCGTATAAATTGCTTGGCGATAGGTTTGGGGAAGGTTTTTTCGGAATGTTGCGGTTCTGTATTTAAAGGGCGCGCGTTTTTAACGGCTTCCAAAAATAAGTGCTTATCTTGTTCTGCGGCGGGAATCTCAGCAGTTTTCTGCTGGTTTTTTAATGCCTCTTGTTTAGCTATATTGAGTTGCGCCAGCTCATTTTTGATGGCTATTACTTCAGTTTTTGTGAGCGGTATTGCGTTTAGCGTGACTTTATTTTTCGCCAGTGATTTTGGCGCTAACGATTTTGGAGTTAGCGACTGACTTTTAATCGATGATGGATTCGGTTTTGCCATATTGTCATCATCAATTAAAAGTTGCCCTAATTATTAGGTTAAGTTAACCAGTTATAGTTATTTCAAATTATCCAAATAGCGCTCAGCATCTAGCGCAGCCATACAACCTGTACCAGCACTGGTTACTGCTTGGCGATAGATATGATCTTGCACATCGCCCGCCGCAAAAATACCAGGGATGCTAGTGGCAGTGGCGTTACCTTTGCGACCAGCTTGCGTCACGATATAACCGCCTTCCATTTCTAGTTGGCCTTCAAAAATATCGGTATTTGGTTTATGGCCAATCGCGATAAATACGCCTTTTAAATCAATATCTTTGGTGGTGTTATCTGTCACATTTTTAATGCGCATGCCAGTCACTCCCATATTGTCGCCCAACACTTCATCTAAAGTATTGAAAGTCTCTAATACGATTTTTCCTTCGGCCACGCGCGCGTTCAATTTATCCACCAAAATCGCTTCGGCTTTGAATTTATCGCGTCTGTGTACCAAAGTCACTTTGCTGGCGATATTGGCTAAATAAAGTGCTTCTTCAACTGCGGTATTGCCGCCGCCAATTACCGCAACTTCTTGATTTCGATAGAAAAATCCATCACAAGTGGCACAAGCAGAAACGCCTTTTCCGTTGAATGTTTCTTCGCTTGGAATGCCTAAATACTTAGCGGATGCGCCTGTTGCGATAATCAAGGCGTCACACGTGTATTCGCCACTATCGCCCACTAAACGAATTGGTTTTTCAGTTAAATGCGTGGTATGAATATGGTCAAAAATCATTTCGGTATTGAAACGCTCTGCATGTTTTTGAAAGCGTTCCATCAACTCTGGGCCTTGCACGCCTTCGTTATCCGCTGGCCAATTGTCTACTTCTGTGGTGGTCATCAACTGGCCGCCTTGCGCGATACCAGTGATTAATACAGGGTTTAAATTAGCGCGCGCAGCATAAACCGCTGCTGAATAGCCTGCTGGGCCAGAGCCTAAAATAAGAAGATGAATGTGACGTGTTGCCATGATGTATTGCTTTCTAAATTGACGTTTTGTATAGAATGATATGCGGTTGTATAGGGATTTTTTCAAGGTTAATTAATATAAAAGTTAACCTATAAAACTACTTAACTTTTATATCGTCATTTCCGCATAAGGGAAAAATAGATTGCGCTTATGCGGAATAGTAGACGTTTTAATTTTAAAACTATTTTGCTAAATATTACTTTTCTAAAAGACTACGTAACATCCAGGCAGCCTTTTGGCTTCGGCCGTTCGTTGCACTCTCTTAACCTAAAGGTTAGCCTACACCGAAAGACCCCCTACGTATTTATTTCTCTAATAAGCTCCTTAGCATCCAGGCTGTCTTTTCATGCACTTGCAAACGTTGTGTTAACAAATCAGCCGTTGCCTCATCAGAAGCTTTTTCAGCGGCAGGAAATACGCTGCGAGCAGTGCGACAGACTGCTTCATGTCCAGCGACTAATTCAGCAATCATATCGTTAGCTTTTGGTACGCCATTAGATTCTTTAATGGTCGATAATTTAGCAAATTGGCTATAAGTACCGGGCGCAAATACATCTAAAGAGCGAATGCGTTCAGCAATCAAATCTGTCGCCAGCCATAGTTCGTTATATTGCGTTTCGAACATTAGATGCAATGTGTTAAACATTGGGCCAGTGACGTTCCAATGAAAATAATGTGTCTTTAAGTACAAACTGTAAGTATCTGCCAACAGGTGTGATAAACCTTCTGCAATCGCTTTTCTATCTTTTTCTTTAATGCCAGTGTCCATGTGATACTCCTTTAATCATTTAAATGCAGAATAAAACTTATCAATCAATAATGGTGATATTAATTGTTCAGTTTGGATTGTATTAAATATGAATTACCTTAATATTAATTGTTCAGACATGCTTTGTGCAATTTGATTTTGTTATAATAAATAAATAATTTTTCTCCATCGCCACAGATTAATAACGAGGTTTGTAACGGTTTGTTTTTTAATAAAAAATCTCCAGCAGTGAATGGTCGCTTGCAAGCGCCGCCCAGCCCATCGCAACAACATGGTGCCAGCCTAGTACGTGAGGCTTGGTGGCTAGGTTTAGTCTTAGTCGGCTTATATCTTGCCGTCATTTTGATTAGTTACAACAGCCAAGATCCATCGTGGTCGCATATGGCTTCTGATAACGCAGTCGTGCAAAATGCAGGTGGCGCAGTTGGTGCTTGGATCGCCGATATGATGTTGTATCTATTCGGTTTTTCAGCTTGGTGGTGGGTGGTTTTAGCGTTTTATAGCATGTGGCTGGTGTATTTGCGCTTAGAGTTAACCATCTCAGAACGTCCATTTTTACTCTTCAATCTAGTTGGCTTTGCTTTATTGCTGATTTCGTCTTGCGCGTTAGAAGCAGGGCATTTAGTCACTTTACCAGCCACTTTGCCTTTAACTGGCGGTGGCATGTTGGGCAATGCAGTTGATGGCGCATTGCGTAGCATGTTTGGTTTTGCTGGTTCTAGCATGTTGTTATTGTCATTATTTGCGGTTGGGTTCAGCTTATTCACCGGTTGGTCGTGGATTATGATCACCGAAAAATTAGGCGCACGTTTGATTACTGCTTACGAATGGTCAGTGAATAAATACAACGATTGGCAAGATAGAAAAGCTGGCAAAGTGGTGGTGCAAAAACGCGAAGTATTTGTAGAAGCAGAGCGTAAACGTACTGAAGACCGCGCACCAGTTGAAATCAGAGCGCCAATCGTTGAGATTGCGCAAAGCGAACGCGTGCAAAAAGAAAAACAAACCGCGTTATTTGCTACAGATCTAGATTCTAGTTTGCCGCCATTGCATCTGTTGGATGTTGCCAACAACACAGTGGATTTACCTTCTGCAGAAACGCTGGACTTTACTTCTAGACTAATTGAACGCAAATTAATCGATTTTGGCATTGAGGTAAAAGTGCTTTCTGCGCAACCTGGCCCAGTGATTACACGTTTTGAGTTAGAGCCTGCGGCTGGTGTAAAAGGTAGCCAAATCACGAATCTTGCACGTGATTTAGCGCGCGCGCTTTCTGTGGTGAGTATTCGCGTAGTAGAAACGATTCCGGGCAAAAGCTGTATGGGTTTAGAAATTCCGAATCCAAAACGCCAAATCGTGTTTTTATCCGAAATTATGGGCAGCCAAGTGTATGCGGAAATGCATTCACCGCTGGCAATTGCCATGGGTAAAGATATTGCAGGCAAACCAGTAGTAGCCGATTTGGCGAAAATGCCCCATGTGTTGGTCGCGGGTACGACGGGTTCAGGTAAATCGGTAGCGATTAATGCCTTGATATTAAGCTTGTTGTATAAGTCTGAGCCAAGCAAAGTACGCATGATTTTGATTGACCCAAAAATGCTGGAGCTTTCTGTGTACGAAGGTATTCCGCATCTATTGGCGCCAGTAGTGACCGATATGCGCCAAGCTGCCAATGCGCTGAACTGGTGCGTGGCTGAGATGGAACGTCGCTATAAATTAATGTCGATGTTAGGCGTGCGTAATTTGGCGGGTTATAACCAAAAGATTAAAGAAGCTGAAAAAGCGGGCGAGAAAATCCCTCATCCATTTAGCTTAACGCCAGACGAACCGGAACCATTGGAAGAAATGCCGATGATTGTGGTGATGATTGATGAGTTGGCCGATTTGATGATGGTAGTGGGTAAGAAAGTGGAAGAGTTAATCGCTCGCTTGGCGCAAAAAGCACGCGCTTCAGGCATTCATTTGGTATTGGCAACGCAACGTCCTTCTGTGGATGTGATTACCGGTTTAATCAAAGCGAATATTCCGACACGTGTAGCTTTTCAAGTGTCTAGCAAAATTGACTCACGCACGATTCTTGACCAAATGGGTGCGGAAGCATTGCTAGGCCAAGGCGATATGCTGTATATGCCGCCAGGCACAGGTTATCCGATGCGTATTCATGGTGCGTTCGTGTCCGACCATGAAGTGCATCAAGTGGTGAATCATCTCAAAGCCATGGGCGAGCCGAACTATATAGAAGGCATTTTGACTAACGAAACGGAAGGCGGTGGCGAAGCGGGTGAGTTCAGTAGCGACAGTGGCGCAGAAAAAGATCCGCTGTACGATGAAGCGGTAAATATCGTGTTAACCAGTCGTCGCGCGAGTATTTCATCTGTTCAGCGCCAACTAAGAATTGGTTATAACCGTGCGGCAAGGTTGATAGAAGATATGGAACGCGCAGGTTTGGTTTCCGCCATGCAAAGCAACGGCAATAGAGAGGTGTTGGCAAAAGGTAATGCATCAATTGATTAAAAAAATATTAGTGAGCAGTTTATTCATTGCTTCACAAACAGCTTTTGCGGATGGTGTAGCTAGTCTGAGTGATTTTTTCAATAACACCAATGCGATGCGCGCGAACTTTAGCCAAGTGGTGACTGATACACAAGGCCGAAAAATTCAAGAAGTGCAAGGTTCTATGCAACTGCAACGCCCCAATAAATTTCGTTGGGATTATTCAAAACCGTATGAACAACAAATTATCAGTGATGGCAAACAAGTATTTTTGTACGATACTGATTTGCAACAAGTGACGATTCGCGAACTAAGTAAAACATTAGGCTCTAGCCCCGCAGCTTTGTTGGCAGGTGGCGATGCAGTAGAAAAAAGTTTTACCATTAAAAATGCGACTAGAAAAGATGGCTTAACTTGGGTTTTGGCACTGCCGAAAGAGAAAGAAAGTGGATTTGAGCGCGTTTTATTGGGTTTTAGCGACGGTAAACTGCGAAAAATGGAGCTGTATGACAGCTTTAATCACATTACACTCATCACGTTTGATGCGGTTGAGCGTAATCCTACGTTACAAAACTCAACATTTTTATTTACGCCGCCAAAAGGCGTAGATGTGGTGAGTGAGTAAATTCAAGCGTTTATTTATTACATTCATCGGCCTAGCAATCTTGTGCAAATTCACAATTTAATTGCACCAAAAAATCATTTAAACCGTACAATAAAATTGTAAACTTCAAACTCAAATCAAAGAGAAAATAAGTGAACGACTTATTTCAAACTGTCAGCCCAACTGCGCCATTAGCCGAACGATTACGTCCTAAAACTTTAGATGAAGTGGTTGGGCAGTCGCATTTATTGGGTGAAAGTAAGCCGTTAAGATTAGCGTTTCAATCGGGCAAATTGCCTTCGATGATTCTGTGGGGCCCGCCTGGTGTGGGCAAAACCACATTAGCGCGTTTGATTGCCAACACCGCGGATGCGGATTTTGTGCCCATTTCTGCCGTGTTATCTGGCATTAAGAATATTCGCGAAGCAGTTGAACGCGCGGAATTAACGTTGCAGCAACATGGTCGTAAGACCATTTTATTTGTTGATGAAGTACATCGGTTCAACAAAGGCCAGCAAGATGCTTTTCTGCCATTTGTGGAAAGTGGTTTGATTACGTTTATTGGCGCGACCACTGAAAATCCTTCATTTGAAGTGAATAGTGCATTGTTAAGTCGTGCACAAGTGTTTGTATTAAATGCATTATCAGAAATTGAGCTAGATTTATTGTTAACTCGCGCGCAGCAATTAGTTGCGCCAAATGTTCAGTTTTCCGATGCGGTTAAAGAACAAATACTAACTTACGCCGACGGCGATGCAAGGCGATTACTCAATTTTGTAGAAGGCTTATTTAACGCCGCTGAAGGCGCTAACGTTACCGACATTGACGAAGCCTTTCTGCAAACAACGATGGCAAGCAAACTCCGCCGTTTTGATAAAGGCGGCGAAGCATTCTACGACCAGATTTCCGCTTTGCATAAATCGGTACGTGGCAGCAATCCAGATGCGGCTTTATATTGGTTTTTGCGCATGATAGATGGCGGCGCAGATCCGCTTTATTTAGGTCGCCGCATTATCCGCATGGCGATTGAGGACATAGGTTTGGCTGACCCGCGCGCGCAAACTATGGCGCTGGAAGCGTGGCAGATTTATGAGCGGTTAGGTTCGCCCGAAGGGGAATTAGCGCTTTCCAACATGGTGATTTACTTAGCTGTTGCGCCAAAAAGCAACGCTGCGTATAACGCCTACAATCAGGCAAAAGCGTTTGTGGCACAAGATAAATCTCGCCCTGTGCCATTACATTTAAGAAACGCGCCGACCAAATTAATGAAAGCGCTGGATTACGGCAAAGAATATCGCTATGCGCACAATGAGCCAGAAGCTTATGCCGCAGGCGAGCAGTATTTTCCTGACGACTTATATTTAGATAAGAACGGGGAACAAGATAAAAATGGCCCGCCACGATTTTATAATCCCACACCGCGCGGCTTAGAAGGTAAAATTGGCGAAAAATTGAAGCACCTTAAAGAATTAGATTTAAAAGAACTCGACAAACAAAACTTAAATAGCAAAGCAAAGAAATAATTATGTTAGATATTCAAGCACTAAGAAATGATTTAGACGGCGTGGTTAACCAGTTGAATAAGCGTGGTTTTTCATTTGATTCAGCCGCATTTTCTGCGTTAGAGCAAGAACGCAAAGCAGTGCAAACACGCACGCAAGAGCTACAAGCCAAGCGCAATAATACTTCTAAGCAAATTGGTATTTCTAAATCAAAAGGTGAAGATGTCAGCGCAATATTGGCAGAGGTTGCTGGATTGGGTGAAGCACTAAAAGCAGACGAAACGTTACTAGAAGACTTACAAACACAGCTGCAAAACGTTTTATTGAACGTGCCAAATTTGCCGCATGAAAGTGTGCCGCAAGGAAAATCAGAAGCAGATAACGTTGAAGTACGCAAAATCGGTACGCCCGCTAGTTTTGATTTTGAAATCAAAGATCATACCGATGTTGGTACGCCACTAGGTTTGGATTTTGATACAGGTATCAAGCTTTCAGGCACACGATTTACGTTTATGCGTGGCGGTATTGCTAAATTACATCGCGCTTTGGCGCAATTTATGTTGGATACGCAGACGGAGCAGCATGGTTATGAAGAATGTTATACGCCGTATTTAGTGAACGCAGATACATTAACAGGCACAGGGCAGTTGCCTAAGTTTGAAGAAGATTTATTCAGCTTAAATCATAACGATAGTAAACTTTATTTAATCCCGACTTCAGAAGTCACACTGACCAATTCAGTCCGCGATGAAATCGTGCCTTTAGAATCTTTACCGATTAAGTTGACTGCGCATACGCCATGTTTCCGTTCAGAAGCCGGTTCTTACGGGCGCGATACCAAAGGTATGATTCGCCAGCATCAATTCGATAAAGTGGAAATGGTGCAAATCGTCCATCCAAGTAAAAGCTATGAAGCTTTAGAAGAAATGGTGGGGCACGCCGAAAATATCTTGAAAGCGCTTGATTTACCGTATCGCGTAGTTTCATTATGTACTGGCGACATGGGTTTTGGCGCGGCTAAAACGTATGATTTAGAAGTGTGGTTACCTGCGCAAAATACCTATCGTGAAATCTCTTCTGTTTCTAATTGTGAGGCGTTTCAAGCGCGCCGTTTACAAGCGCGATTTAGAAATGAGCAGGGCAAAACGGAATTTGTGCATACGCTGAATGGTTCTGGTTTAGCGGTAGGGCGTACTTTGGTAGCGGTATTGGAAAACTATCAAAATGCGGATGGCAGCGTGACGATTCCTAAAGTGTTGCAGCCTTATATGAACAATTTAACGGTAATTAAACCTGCTTAATGGCAAGTAAATCAACGCTTAATTTACTTGTAGTGTTTAAAATTTAACACTCAAAATCATACAAAAAATGCCTAATATTTAGGCATTTTTTGTATCCATATATTAATTACTGTTAGTTTGCACTGGCAATTTTAAAGCTATTTTCAATTGAGTTGTAACTCGGTTCAAAGCGTTCCAAAATATTGTAATAACTGCGAATCGATTCCACAAAAATCACTGGCTGGCCACAGCCGCAATAGCCATATTTTGCATTGGTATAATAAGTTGGGTCGTTTAATAAGCCCAAGGTTTTTTTCACATCCGCCCAGCGATTTGGGTCTAATTTCAGACGTTGCGCCAACACACGCGCGTCTTCTACATGCGCATAGCCAATGTTATATGAGGCTAATGCCATATAGGTACGATCAGGTTCTGGTACACGTTCAGGAATCGTTTCTTTTAGCATGTTGATATATTTTGCACCCGCAGTAATGCTCTGCTTGGGGTCTAATCTATCGGTCACATTCATCAAATCGGCGGTACTTTCGGTTAGCATCATCAAGCCGCGCACATTAGTGGGCGAGGTGTTAAATGTATCCCAATGCGATTCCTGATAACTAAGCGCGGCGATTAAGCGCCAATCTAAATCGGTCACTTCTTGCGCTTGCTGGAAAAGCCGTTTGTACTTGGGCAACAGTGTACGGCTACGAATTAAAAAAGTTTTAATATCCACCGGTTTTAAGCGTTTTACATTGCCGTGATAGCGATCGATTAAATTACGCAAAGTACCATCTTTTTTAATGCGGGCAAAAAACGCATTTACTTTCTGTTGCAGTTCGGGGTTTCTATTTTTAGGCATCGCCCAAGCAATTTTTTCGGGCTCACCAATCGCAAACGCTACGCCTAAATGCGGGTAATAATTTTGCATGATAGAAACCAAATGACTATCAGCAATGGTGTAATCGATCTCACCGCGCTCAAGTTCTTGTAATAGTTTCTCTGAGTCAGCATGCGGGCGTTCTTCCCACATTAAGCCCGGCTCGGTGGCTTTTAGTTTGGTTAGGCGTTCTACAAAGCTGGAGTTTGCGGGTAATGAAATGTGTAAACCAACTAAATCTTTTAATTGTTTTGGCGGTTTTTTCTGCTCTTCTTTATTTTTTTCAATGTTATAGACCACTAGTTGCTGCACACCTTGATAATCGACCGAAAAATCAATCATCTGTTTGCGCGCGTTTGTAATGGTGACATCGGCCGCAGCAATATCGGCTTTGTGCTTTAATATGGTGGAAATAACCTGATTAATATTGGTGGCAACAATCAATTTCAATTGTGTGTCATTACCCAGCTCTTTCACAAATAATTTGGCTAAATCGTACTCAAGTCCTGCAAATTCTTTGTTGCCATCTACATAATAAGTGTTCAGGCTGTTTAGCGTGACAAAAGTGACTATTTTGCCTTTTTTTGCATTGGCGGTCGGCTCAATAATGGTCTTAGTATCATCTTCTGTTTTATTACAGGCGGGAATTAATAATAGAATGGATAGTAAAAATGCTAATGGCATTGCGCTGAGAATAGGGCGAGGATATCGCATTAATGCAGCCTGACGCGTTAGCAAAAGTTATTTCCGCTTATCTTTAGAATTAAATTCAGTAGAATTCAGATCAGTCACATTGCCGTTATCTGCAATGAGTACGCTGCTAGTCAATCCATAAAAAATGCCGTGTTCTACCACGCCAGGCGTATTGTTAATCAGTTGATTTAATGCATTCTCAGTCATAGATTTGTCAAAAGTCATATCCAATACCAAGCTGCCATACGATGTAACCGTTAAGCCATCTTTGGCCACGTTCTGGCGCAAATCACCCACGCCACCAGCGGCTTCTAAGCTGCGTTTAACGGCTTTCCAAGCCATCGGCATTACTTCGATAGGAATGGCAAAATTAGTGCCAATGCGGTCCACTAATTTACTTTTATCAGCCACTACTAAAAACTGTTTAGCGGCTTTTGCTAACAACTTTTCCAGCACTAAATCGTAGCCACGGCCTTTTAGCAAAGTCATATCTGGCGTGATTTCATCTGCGCCATCGACATATAAATCAATCTCGGCAATTTGATTCAATGCAATAACATTCAAACCCAAGCTTTGTGCTTTATTCATGCTGACAATCGAGCTGGCAATGGTGGTGATTTTTAGATTTTCTTCAAGCTGGCGACGCGCCAATTCTTCGATAAAATAATTGGCAGTTGATCCTGTGCCTAAACCGACTAGCATGCCATTTTTGACGAAATTGGCTGCATGAATCGCGACCGCTTGTTTATCGTTAACAGGCTTATCGTTCATGTGAGTGAAGCTCCTCAAGACTATTTTATTGGCACTTAACTGCTGTGTATTAATCAATACAGCGTGCTTAATTGTTATGCTTAATTATTATAACGTGTCTTATTCAACACCAAGCTTAGGGTTATAATAGGTAATAAGTCACCATTATCCAAGTCATTTTCAAGCTCATTTATGCAGTTAACTCCCCCCAAAGTAGGTCAAAAAAGTCGTTTTTCTTATGCTGCCAATGGCTTAGATAGCTTATCTCTAGCATCACTTGCATGTCGCTTAAAAACAACACTTTCTGCAAAAAAATCACCATTAGTGGTGATTACGTCAAATGCGTTTGATGCGCAACGACTGTTAGAAGAGATTCCTTATTTTGCGCCAGAATTAAGTGTTAACTTGCTGCCAGACTGGGAAACGCTACCTTACGACGTATTTTCGCCGCATCCTGATTTGATATCAGAACGCTTGGCGACTTTGTACCAAATTAGTCAAAATCAATGTGATGTCATATTAGTCCCGATTGCGACGGCCTTAATCCGTTTGCCTGCGGTGGCGTATTTGGCCGGGCATAGTTTTATGCTCAAAAAGGGCCAAAAACTCAATTTAGAAGCGCTGCGCCATCAATGTGCGCAGGCGGGTTATCATCATGTTAGCCAAGTGATTTCGCCCGGTGAATTTAGCGTGCGTGGCGGGTTAGTCGATCTGTTTCCCATGGGCAGCGTGTTGCCGTATCGCATTGATTTATTCGATGATGAAATTGAAACCATCCGCACGTTTGATGTGGATACTCAGCGCAGTTTGTATCCTGTGCCAGAAATTAAGTTATTGCCAGCGCGCGAATTTCCGCTGGATGACAAAGGCATTGCGACTTTCAGAAGCAACTTTAGAGAGCAGTTTGAAGGCGATCCGCAGCGCGCGACCATTTATAAAAATGTGAGTAAAGGTATCGCCAGTGGCGGCATCGAATGGTATTTGCCACTGTTTTTTGATGAGACTTCTAATCTGCTGGATTACTTACCAGAAAATACCACGCTCTGTTTACACGGCAATTGCGATAAAGCCGCGCAGCAATTTTGGACAGAAGCCAATTCGCGTTACCGATTACTGGCTTATGATGCTGAACGACCGATTTTAAAACCAGAAGTGTTACTGATTAAAACCGATGATTTTTTTGCGCAGACGCAAAACTATCCCGTTTTAACGTTAACCCATGAAGCGAAAAATCCACTGCCAGCTTTAGATATTGAGCGCCGTGCCGAACAGCCTTTGCATAAATTGCAGGCGTTTATCAAAGTCAAAAAGAAGCGCATTTTAATCACTGCAGAAAGTTTAGGTCGCCGCGAAACCATGCTGCAATTGTTTGCCGAACATGGTATTCAAATGCCGACTGGTGAAACTTGGGCAGATTTTCAAACCAGTGATGCGCCTATCATGCTGGGTGTTTCACCTTTGCATCACGGTTTTTATGACGATGCGATTGTCATCACCGAATCTGAATTGTATTCAGGCACAGTGCGTCAGCAACGCCGCCGCGAAAAAGAAAAAGCGCGCAATACAGAAGGCATGCTCAAAGATTTATCTGAGCTGCGTATGGACGACCCGGTGGTACACGAGCAGCACGGCGTAGGGCGTTACAAAGGTTTGATGAATTTGGACTTTGGCGAAGGCGAAACCGAATTTTTGCTGCTGGAATATTTTGGTGACGATAAATTATATGTACCTGTATCGCAATTATTCTTAATCTCTCGCTATTCTGGCGGACCGCCAGAAAGTGCGCCTTTGCACCGATTAGGCTCTGGCCAGTGGGAAAAAGCCAAGAAAAAAGCGCTGAAACAAATCCGCGATACGGCGGCAGAATTGCTTAACTTGTATGCACAACGCGCGGCACGACGTGGACATGCCTTTACTTTAAGCCTAAAAGATTATGAAGCGTTTTGTGAAGGCTTTCCGTTTGAAGAAACGCCAGACCAATTAGAAGCCATTGAAAACGTTATTAAAGACATGCAGTCAGGCCGACCAATGGATAGGCTGGTGTGTGGAGATGTGGGCTTTGGCAAGACAGAGGTTGCATTACGCGCCGCTTTTGTGGCGGTGATGGGCGGTAGACAAGTGGCCGTGCTGGTACCGACGACATTGTTAGCAGAGCAGCATTATCAAAACTTCTGTGACAGATTTGCAGAGTGGCCGATTAAGATTGCCGAAATTTCCCGCTTTAGAACTGCCAAAGAACAAAAACAAGCTTTGGCTGATTTAGCTGAAGGCAAGGTAGATATTATTATCGGCACGCATCGCTTGATTCAAAAAGATGTGGTCTTTAAAAACTTAGGCTTGGCGATTCTGGATGAAGAACACCGTTTTGGTGTGCGCCAAAAAGAGCAGTTAAAAGCGTTGCGCGCAGAAGTGGATATCCTAACGCTAACCGCAACGCCGATTCCACGCACGCTCAGCATGGCGATGGAAGGTTTGCGCGAATTCAGCGTGATCGCCACACCACCACAAAAACGCTTGAGCATCAAAACCTTCCACACTTATTATTCAGACGGCATTATTCGCGAAGCGGTAATGCGCGAATTTAAACGCGGCGGCCAAGTGTACTTTTTGCATAACGAAGTAGACACCATCTTTGTGCAAAAAGAAAAGCTGGAAAAAATCATTCCAGAAGCGCGCATTGCGATTGCGCACGGCCAATTGCGTGAGCGCGAGTTGGAACATGTGATGCGTGATTTTTACCAGCAGCGCAGCAATATTTTACTGTGTACTACTATTATTGAAACTGGGATTGACGTACCTACTGCCAACACAATTATCATGAATCGCGCGGATATGTTCGGCTTGGCGCAATTGCATCAGTTGCGCGGCCGGGTAGGGCGCAGCCATCATCAGGCTTATGCGTATTTGCTTACGGATGAACATCGAAAAATCACACCACAAGCGCAAAAGCGCTTAGATGCGATTCAGTTATTAGAAGATTTAGGCGCAGGTTTTCATCTGGCGATGCACGATTTAGAGATTCGTGGTGCAGGTGAGTTGCTGGGGGATAGTCAAAGCGGCGAGATGCAGGAAATTGGTTTTAGTTTGTATTCCGATATGCTCAATCATGCAGTTAAGCAACTTAAAGCAGGCAAGGAGCCCGATTTAAACGCACCATTGGGTGTGACGACAGAAATTAATTTGCATGTGCCAGCCCTGTTAACTAATGCATATTGCCCAGATGTACACGAACGTTTGGTGGTTTATAAACGCCTAGCGAATGCTAATAACGATGATGAGTTAGATAATCTGCAAGAAGAGCTTATTGACCGCTTTGGCTTGTTGCCAGAACAAGGTGAGGCGTTAATGGCGTGCCATCGGTTACGCATCGCGGCAAAACCATTAGGCATTAATAAAATTGATGCAAGTGATAGCGCCATTCAATTACATTTTGCGCAAACCACTGAAGTCGATCCATTAAAACTGATTGATTTATTGCAACGCGACCGCCGTTGCCGCATGAATGGCCCAGATAAATTGCGTGTGACTGTACAATTGGGCAATGTGGCGCATCGTGCTGAATTTGTTAAAACCTTGTTAAAAGAGTTTGTTTAAACAGAAATTGAAAGAATAAAATGCTAGAAAAACTAATTGCCGTAGTAGCGACCTGGATTATCAGTGTGATATCCAGCATGGGTTATGGGGGCGTTGTGTTGTTGATGGCGATTGAATCGGCTTGCATTCCGTTGCCATCCGAAATCATTATGCCGTTTGCTGGGTTTTTGGTCAGCAAAGGTGAAATGACATTATTGGGCATCGCGTTTGCAGGCGCACTTGGTTGCGTGCTTGGTTCGATTCCTGCCTATTATTTGGGCATGTTTGGCGGCAGACCGTTGGCTGACAAATACGGTAAATATGTGCTCATCAGCAAAAAAGATTTGGATATGGCGGATAGATGGTTTGCGCAGCACGGGGAGATTATTATTTTTATCGCGCGCTTATTGCCTGGCGTGCGCACGTTTATTGCCTTTCCCGCTGGCATGGCACGCATGAATATGACGCGTTTTATTGTTTATACGTTTGTAGGTTCGTTTATTTGGTGTGGCGCGCTGGGTTATATTGGCATGAAGGCCGGTGAGCATTGGGAAGATTTAGAAGTGTATTTTCACAAATCACATTACGTGATTATCGCCGGTGGGTTGGCGTTTGTGGCTTGGTACGTTTGGCACCATTTTAAGCAAGAATAATTGTTTAAAAAGATTAAGTTAACACATTTAATCGAGCAATTTTAATCGACTATCTTTAATCAAGCAGAACTAGTTTCCCATGCGCTAGAAAAAATACCGCTGTTTGAATGGTTAAGTCTTCATTTGCAAACAGCGCTGCATAGCGAGATAGTTGCGGATGATGTTGCTGTGCTTGCAGCGTTAAGTTTTCGGTTAAGGTTGAATCTGCATCAGAAAAAGTCAATTTATAATCCACAATCCATCGCGTTAATGCGCCTGTTTCATTATCTGGCACAATAAACGTCAAATCTAATCGATGCTCTTGCGGCACACCAAAGGCGTCAATTGCGGTGATGCTCAATTCCGATTGTCGGTTTTCTTTAATCTGCATTAGCCAAGCAAAATCTGCGCTATTTATCGTGTTAACTAAAGCATTTATCACTACTTCTACATACGGCTTAACTATGTTTTCCGTATGACCTTTTTGCAACAGCCAAAACAGCATGGCTGGTGAGCAAGCGCGAATGCGGCTTTCAGTCCATATATTTAGAGCGCGATTGGCAATCATTTCCATGTACAAATGCGTCAGCGTGCCAGTATCCGCCGCAATATTTAATAATAGCGGCGAATCAACAAGCGAATTAACTGGATTGAACGAAGAGATATGCGCCGATTGTTCAGATGGATATTGCAGCAACTCAGGCAAACGCGGTGTTTTTAAGCGCATCAATTGCGGTGTAAAATCTTGTAATCCGACAGCAGATTCTGCAGACATGACAAGTGGTGTAGCGGTTGAAAATTGCGCTTCTACACTTGGCCAAAGCAATGATAATAAAGATTTTGAAACAGGTTTTAATTCGCCATTTTGGCTTTGTTTTACTGTTGCAACCAAGTGCAATTTTTTAATGCTACGTGTCGCGGCAACATACAAAAGACGCGCGGTTTCATTATCTACTCGCTCAGTTTCCAACGCTTTTAAAAAATCATAAGTGCTGGCTTTACCCTTTGTTTTTTTGGCGACTGGTGCGGCTAATAATTGGCGCTGGTTACCGACTGGCACTTCTTCCCACAACATCATTGGGCTGTCATTATTGGCTGGTTTTCGGTTTAAAGCAGGCAAAATAACGGTATCGAACTCTAAGCCTTTGGATGCGTGAATGGTTAAAAATTGTAATTGATTATTGGCCGCAATATCAGGCTGGGCATAGAGTTTCAGCATCGCGGTATCTAACTGATTGAAATCCAACACAAAGCCGCGCGCGGTTTTTTCTACTAAATCAAAAAACGCTTGAATATCGCGATTGTCGCCCGCGCTGATTAATGTGTTAGCGCCACCCAATTTAAGCCAAGTGCTTTCCAGCCAGCGACGCAAAGGCATGCGGCCTTGATGTTGAAATGCCTCTAACAAAATATTACGCAAATGCGATAAACGTTGCTGACCATCTGCGCTTAATTTTTGCAGCCGATTCTCATCCTGCATTAATTGCCAAATAGTCGAAAAATGATTGTCATGCGCCAACACGTGTAAATCGGCCAAAACCAGCCCGCACCAAGGTGCGCGCAATACATTCAACCAGTGCACTCGGTCGGCGCGGTGCAGCATCGCACGCGTGAGTTAAAGCGCATCTAAAACCGTTTGTCTGTCATTTAAGCCTTCAATTTCAACGGCTTGAAAGCGAATATGCGCATAATCGCGACGAATCACAGAAACCAGATCGCGCAAATGTGAACGCGAACGCACTAGAACGACCAGCTTGTTTTCAGGATTATTTTGGGTTTCGGTGGTGATTAAATTTGCGACATAACGCGCTTCCAACAACTTGGCTTGCTCACTTTCTTCATCGCTATTGAGCACTAACGGATGCACGGTCACGCCTTCATCTGCAATCGCATCTTTGGTCGCAATAAAAGTGCGATAACGAATCGCTGCTTGCGTAATATTATCCGCAGCAGGAAAAATCGACTCAAAAGTCGTGTTAATCCAATCGACTACTTGCGGATGGCTGCGATTATTTCGCGTGAGTTTAAGCGGCGAAAGCGGCAATTGCCCGATGCCGAACTCGCTGGCGGTTAAAAATAAACTCACATCTGCTTTACGAAAGCGATAAATCGATTGCATCGGATCGCCCACGCAAAATAAAGTACGTCCATCATCAGGCTGCCAGCCTAGTGTTAATTGCTCAATCAAGCGCATTTGAGTCGGGCTGGTATCTTGAAACTCATCCACTAATAAATGTGAGATTTTATAATCTAGTTTCAATGCTAAATCAGTCGCGCCACGCTCATTTTCCAGCGCATAACTGGCAGATTGCGCGATAGCGACAAAATCTACTTCATTCGCGGCTTGAAAAGTCGTCCATAGATGCGCGGTCGCTAACTGCAGTAATTGCGCTAAAGCCTTAATAATCGCGCAGTCTTGGGCAATCACATCTAAGCGCATATTCGGCAGATAACGCACCACATCTAAAGTTTGCGCATCACTTATGATTTCAACAAGCTGCAAAAATTGCTGCTTATATTCATCGTATTCGGGATGGTTTTTATCTTTAGGAGGAAAGCCATTTTTGATATCAACTTTCTTTCTAAACGTGCCTTTGTCAGTAAGCAAAAAATCCGCCAGAATCTGCCAACTGGCTAAATCGTTTGCATTGTCAGAAAACGGTATTTGCCAGTCAGCCAGCATTTGCAGTGCATGATTTTCTTCTAAATTACTGGCAGCAAAACGCACAATTGGCATCAGTTGTGTTTGGATATTGGCAGGAATAGCCTCAATCGTCAGCGCAAGCCGTTGTTCTATTAATGCGTTCAACGCATTGGCTACGCCTGCTGTAATTTCTTCTACCGTAATATTGGCATGTTCACCCACCAACGGCAGCCATTGGTCGCGTTTTGCCAGCATATCCGCTAATAATTCGGTGAGTTTTTCGATATTATTTTGCATGAATCGCAACGCCGTCGTCACGGTGTCATCAGGACTATTTTCACTAGCGATTTGTGCCAATGCTTGTTGCGCCGCCGTTTGGTAATGCGCATTAGCATCTGTGCTAACCACAGGCTGACCGCCAAAACGGCTCAATAACGGCATTTGCCGTGCCAAGCTGCTACATAAAGCATCCATCGTTTGAATGCGCAGCCGTGCTGGTTGCGATAACAGTTGCCAGCCCAGCATATTGGCATGCGCCAGTGCAGCGTTAGCTAAATCACGCGTCACCTGTTTGTGCGGCGCATCAATCTGGGTGTTATTTTCTGCCGCTTCCAGCGACATCAAAATGCGATTACGCATTTCAGTCGCTGCTTTATTGGTAAAAGTCAGCGCGATAATCTCTTCTGGCGCTTCAACCGTGGCGAGTAACTTTAAATAACGCTGTGTCAATAATTCGGTTTTGCCAGCGCCGGCTGGCGCTTCTACAATAAAGTTTTCTAGCTTAAGTGCGTGTTGGCGATTTTGCGTGTCTAGTTTGATTAAGTCTGATTGAATTAAATCTGGCTGAGTGAGTGCGTTGTTCATGGTTTTATTTAACTTATTTTTTCAACGAAGTCTGTTGTTCAAACTGCAGCGCGCGCTCTGGCAAACGCAACAAAGGCCTCACTTCGCAATAAAGCAAATCGGTTTCATTTTCAAATCGCACATTGGCGACACCGGTTTTAATTTCATGTGCAATCACCGTTAAACTTTCGCGCCAATGCAAAATCAACGCTTCAAAATCCGAAAATTCGCTAAAAACAGAGCCGCTACTTAACACATTAAAAGGCTTAATATTTGGCAAAGCGTCATTCTCAGACACGCCACTAAATTGACACTCCAACGGATCGACTTTGGCAAAACAGGCAGCAGTCACTTGCTCGTCTTTTAGTACTAGCGCCGCATATAAAGGAATTTGTGGTTTGGTGATGCGTTCGTCCGCCCAGCTGCTATGGCTGGGTTTGCTGCTACCTGTTTTGTAATCAATAATCACCAATCCGCCATCTGCCAATGCATCGATGCGGTCAATTCTGAGCGTGATTTCTAAGTCTTCAATGATTAGTTTATGCTCAGCTTCACACGCTTCCACAATGAAATCCGCCCGTTGCTTTTCAAGCGCCAGCCAAGTGCTAATGAGCGGTTGCAAGCGTTGCTGCTCGATTTGCAGAATTTGTTTTGGCACGTTTTCGATATTACGCGCGGCATTAAAGGCGGAATCAATCGCAGTCTTAATAGCTGCTTCAAGTTGACTATCTGATAGCGATTTAAGTTGAATAGCGCTTTTACATTTAAGCCAAAATTGTTGCAACACTTCATGGGTTAAGTTGCCGCGTTCTAAACTATCTAAGCCGTCAGTTGGGCTTTGTAGCGATTTTGCGCCCAAGCGATATTGATAAAAAAGCCAAGCAGGGCAGATGGCTTGCGCTTCAAATAGTGCGCTGCCGCCGCGTAGTTTTTCTACCGCAGAAATGGGCGGCGCGATATGGTCGTCTAACAACTCAATCGTCAATTGGCTTAAAACATTTTCGCTAAGTGTTTCAGCAATGGTATTCACACTTTTGACGGAATCCCGAAAAGGCAAATCGCTCAATAATGGTGAAGCGCGCAATTCGCGATCAGCCTCTTTTCGCGCCCAAGAAAACACAATGTTGCTGGCACTATTAATTAAACGCTGCTGCACTTTTTGCGCAAATGCTGCCTGGATATCTGTATCAGCATTTGGCATATTCAAATCGCGTTGTAATTTAACGGGTAACAACGGGTTTGGTCTAGCTGGTGGCGGCCAGTGCTGGTCGTTCATGCCCAGCACCCATGCTCCATCCAACGGTATTGCGCTGGTTTCTAACATGCCCAGTAATTGTAAGCGCGGGTTGCCAGTGGTTTCGGGTAAAAACATGCTGGCTGCACAGATTTGGTTGATTTTATTCACCGCATCTGCCGCTGAAATCGGACCAGTTAATGCATCCAATTCAGCAAAATGTTGTAAAGCTTTTAACCACGATTGTTGCGCTTGATATTCATAACTACTCAAGCTGCGTGTGTTTGCCCAATTGACGTTTGCTAACAATTGGCTAAATTGTCCCGCCCAAAAACTGGGTAGATTTTTGCCGCGCCATTGCGTTTGTGTATTCTGCAGAGTAGCTAAATGGCTTAAAAACTGTATCAATGGATGGATAGATATTGATGCGTTTGAAAGCCCAGCATCCGCTGATTTTTGCGCCAAAATCGTTAGCGACTGCAAACTAACAGTGCGTGTTAATTTTTTGCGCATTTGCGCATCCAGCAAATGGCGAGCATCACTTTCAGTTTCTACGCCCCAATAATTATCCAGCAGCAGCGCGCTTAAGTCGGCTTGCGCGGTGCTTCTGGCGCTGCTCGCCAAACGCAATAATCGTAATGCAGTTGTCACCATCGAGTGCTCACTTAACGGCGCGCCAATCGAAAAATCCACGATGCGTGGCATTTCATACAAGCTGGGATGCAGCGTTTCGGGGTGAAAAATATCGTCTAAAAGATCGGCCAGCTTTGTGCGAAGATTGCCCAATATTGGCGTGATGATGGCTAAGTTAGCTTGCGGATTTTGCGTGAAGGTTTCTTTCGCCCAAGCTACCGCAGCGCGACATTCTGCATCGCAATCATCACATTCAATCTGCTCGGTATGCTGAGCATTTTGATGATGTTGCAAGAAAGTAACTTGCACATTTTTAGCCTGCAGATTGGCGATTAGTTGTTGTTCTAACGGCGTGATGCGGTCAAAACCCGCTAATTCGATTTTGCTTGGCAGCGGTAATGTCGTTGTGGCTAAAAATTCCACTTGCAAAGCCAATATTCGCGCACATTCCAGCGCATTATTCTGCACGCATAAAGTCTGAAACGCTGCGCGCCAGCGCAAAAATTGCCGCGTTTCGACTGATTGAAAATAATCATTCAATTGCGCATCGTTTACTTGCCATTCGATCAATAACTGATTCGCCGCAATCGCCGCATCGGCCAAACTGACTACATCGAATAATTCTGCTAATTCGTGTTTTTGTATGCAACTTTGTATCGCTTGTTGCCAGAGCATTTTTTCAGTGATGGTATTTAAATGGATGCGTGGAAAAGTATGCAAATCCACTTCGCCCGCTAAAAGTCCTTGTTGCATCAACTGACTTAACCATTGTTGCAAGGTCATTATTTGTGGCGTTTGCCATTGCGTTTGCTTCAGCGATAATTGTTGCTGATAGTACAGTTGCAAGCCGCGACTTAAACGCGCTGTCGTGCATAATATTAAATGGG